>Ga0116170_10000981_pt1 | contig 29648 bp, 25 predicted proteins | sample AD_JPNHW1_MetaG_FD_89797 | JGI IMG/M metagenome (GOLD analysis project Ga0116170, IMG submission 89797) | Active sludge microbial communities of municipal wastewater-treating anaerobic digesters from Japan - AD_JPNHW1_MetaG | ecosystem: Engineered > Bioreactor > Anaerobic > Digestate | place... | reverse complement strand
GTATTATCTGGTGATTCATCACATAAATAAGTTCAGGTTTGCACTTTCGGTACGTTCGAGATAAGTAGCCACTCCGCCAACCTGAACGCCCTCCATCAATTCTTCAGCTTTTACACCCATTACATCCATCGACATCTGGCAGGCGATAAATTCCACTCCGTTGTTTAAGGCCGTTTGTATCATGTTTTCAAGGGAATCCACATGTTTGTCTTTCATGACCATGCGCATCATGGGCCCACCGATCCCGGCCATGTTCATCTTTGACAAGCCCAGTTTTTTGCTCGAGGATGGCAGCATTATACCAAACATTTTTCCGAACAAATCTTTTTTAACAGGAGATTTTTTCTGTTTCTTAATCACATTCAATCCCCAGAAAGTAAAGAAGATGGTGACTTTTTTTCCGGTAGACGCCGCTCCGTTGGCTATCACAAAAGTAGCCAGCGCTTTATCCAGATCGTCGCTGAAGCAAATCAGGGTAGCATTGTTCCCGCCTGATTGTGCCAGCTTTTTTTGGGGCGTTCCGGCTTTTTTAACGACAGCCGTTATCAAAGCGCCATCCTGGGTAAGTTCAACCAATTCGTTGCCGGTCATGTTGGCCCAGGCTTTTACATCTTTATAAAATCCGGCATCCGATGCTTTAATCCTTACTGCTTCGCCGACTGCAAGAGCCTCTATCGATTGTTTGAGCTTCAGGACAGGCCCTGGACACTGCAATCCACAGGCATCGACATCAATGGTATTAACGGCAACAACCGGCTTTCCTTCTTTGCTGCCCTGGTAGATCAGGTCGTCGTGCCCGATGTAATCATTCGAAAAGATATCTTCATTACTTTGCTTTTGGGTGGCGGTCTCATAAGTCTTCATTCCTCCGGCAAGGTTATAAACTTCTGAAAATCCGCTCTGCATTAGTATCCGGCATGCTACATGCCCCCTAAGCCCGACTCCGCAAAAAACTACCATCTTTTTATTGCGCGGAAGTTCATTCAGGTGATGGCGCAGCTCATCCAGGGGAATATTGACGGAACCTTCGATAGTTCCAAGCTGGTACTCGTCGCGGGTACGCACATCGAGTAAAAACATCTCTCTTTCGGTATCTTCAAAAACCTCACGCCACCAGATCGTTTTAGTCGTTCCATCCAGGATGTTTTCAGCTACCATTCCGGCAATATTAACAGGATCCTTAGCCGAGGAGTACGGCGGGGCATAAGCATGTTCAATCTGGGTGAGGTCATAGACCGTAGCCTTGTGCCGTATGGCTTCGGCCAAAAGATCAATACGTTTATCAACGCCATCGAAACCAACAATTTGAGCCCCCAGCAACCGTCCGTCATCGGGAGCAAAGGATATTTTTATCGACAGGGGCAAAGCTCCCGGATAATACCCTGCATGTGACGAGGAATGGGTGATTGAGTCAATATGGGGAATCCCCAGTTTACCAAGCATTTTGCCCGAAACCCCGGTTGAAGCAACGGTAACATCAAAAACCTTTGCAATAGCCGTATTTACAGAGCCCCTATAACTTTTTTTGTTGCCCCTGACGAGATTGTCTGCTGCAATTCGACCCTGTTTATTGGCAGGACCGGCCAGATAGGTTATCATGCTCGTACCGGTAACGGGATTGGTAAATTCAATGGCATCGCCTACGGCGTATATATCGTTGTCGGAAGTTTGCAGAAATTCGTTGACAATAATGCCGCCCGTATTACCGGTTTGCAATCCGGCCTCTTTTGCCAGGCGGCTGTCGGGTTTAACGCCGATTGACAATACTACCAGGTCAGTTGTAATCGTCCGGGAAGAATTAAGTTTGACAATAATATGATCGTTTTCCTTAATAAAAGAAGCGACTGCCGTATTCAGGTAGAACTCTATATTCCTGGTTTTCAAATGCTGGTGGACTAATGCAGCCATGGAATAATCGAGGGGGGACATTACCTGATCAGCCATCTCAACAATGGTAACGTTTATTCCCTGATGACTGAGGTTTTCGGCCATTTCGAGCCCGATAAAACCGGCACCTACCACAACGGCATGGTGCGGTTTCTTTTCTTCAACAAAATGTTTGATTTTATCGGAATCGGGAACGCTCCTCAGGGTAAAAATGCCTTCAAGGTTTATCCCCGGCAACGGGGGCTTTACCGGCTCGGCGCCAGGCGAAAGGACCAGTTTGTCGTAATTTTCGGTATAGGTATTTCCGGTACGGATATCTTTGACCGTTACATTCTTTTCTGCCCGGTTTATGGATAATACTTCACTCAGGTTTCGCACGTTGACATTAAACCTTTTGCCGAAACTTTCCGGCGTTTGAACGAAAAGTTTATCCCTTTCGCTGATAGCGCCTCCTATGTAATAAGGCAAACCACAATTTGCGTACGAAATGTACTCGCCTCTTTCAAAGAGAACAATCTCGCTTTTCTCATCCAATCTTCTTAAACGGGCCGCCGTTGAAGCTCCGCCTGCTACTCCTCCGATAATAAGGTATCTCATGTTTGCTGATGTATTAATTATGCTGTTTTTTAAATATGTCGCAAGATATCAGTTATTGTTAACAACGGATCAGCCATTTTGTTGTCTGGTTATAAATTATTTTTGTTGCGCCCTTACGAATAATTGAATATCAATTGGTTATCTGATGTTAAGTATTCGGAAAATATCCATATATTCAGGCTGAAGAAAAATCAGCATGACCTTATTTGACATAAGGTTAGCATAGCGCCAGGCCACGTGCGGTAATGCCGCTTACAGAGATTTCAACAATTATTTATCCTGTTCATCCGCATTTATTGAATCGGGCCGGGAACAGCAAGTCGCCTGTTAAATTGACGGAGGCTTTACTTTTTCAATAATTTGATTCTCTGAAAAATGGCTTGAAACACGGATGGCCTTCCGGAGGCAAAGACGGCGTGAGGAAGCATGAAATCCGGGGCTTGAGGTTCGTCGCAGCCAGTCGGGTATTTTCCTACTTTTGTCTTTATGGAAAAATCATTCATAATTAGCGGCAACATCGTGGATGTGGTACGCGGTGTTATTTTTAAAGGAACTGTTACTGTCGAAAACGGGATCATTGCCTCGGTTACTGAATCCGGCTGTGTTGACGGCCAGTACATCCTACCCGGCTTCGTGGATGCCCATGTTCATGTTGAAAGTTCCATGCTGGTGCCCACTGAATTTGCCCGGCTGGCAGTAGTTCACGGCACCGTTGCTTCGGTTTCCGATCCGCATGAAATTGCGAATGTTCTTGGTCTTGATGGTGTGAAATTCATGATTGAGAATAGCCGTAAAACTCCATTCCGCTTCTGTTTCGGGGCGCCTTCCTGTGTGCCGGCAACGCCTTTTGAAACATCGGGCGCCACTCTTGGCCTGGCCGAGGTTGAAGAACTGCTCAAAATGCAGGAAATCGGTTACCTGGCTGAAATGATGAATTTTCCCGGCGTTTTGTCCGGCAATGCCGAAGTATTGGCCAAGCTTGACCTGGCGAAGCGTTTCGGCAAGCCGGTCGACGGCCATGCCCCCGGTTTAAAAGGTGAAGATGCCACATGTTATATCGGGGCCGGTATAACTACCGATCATGAGTGCTATACGCTGGACGAAGCAACGGAAAAGATCGGTTACGGAATGCACGTCCTGATCCGTGAAGGAAGCGCTGCCCGCAACTTCGACACGTTACTGCCGTTGTTGAAGCATCATCCCGGAAAGGTAATGTTCTGCTCCGACGATAAACATCCTGATGATCTTGTGGAAGGGCACATCAACCTGCTGGTGAAAAGGGCCATCAAGAGCGGTTACAATGCCATGGATGTTATCCGGGCCTGCACGCTGAACCCGGTAAAACATTACAACCTTGCCTGCGGATTATTGCGACCCGGCGACAGCGCCGATTTCATTGTTGCCGATAACCTGCACGACCTGCACATCCACTCGGCATTTATTCGCGGTGAAAAAGTCGCAGAAAACGGTGTTTCATTATTGCCCCATCTGGTTGCCTGCACACCTAATTGCTTTCATGCCGGATTGATAACGCCCGAAAGTCTGCAGATTCCGGCAACAGGCAGCACGGTTAACGTAATCGGAGCCTGCGACGGTGACTTGGTCACCGGTCAGCTCCAGGCGCAAGTTTTGAATGAAAATGGTCTGGCCGTTACCGATCCATCGCGCGACCTGTTGAAGATAGCCGTAATAAACCGTTATACTTCATCAGCGCCTGCATTGGGATTTATCATGGGGATCGGTCTGAAAAATGGAGCAATTGCTTCAACTGTGGCGCACGACAGTCACAATATTATCTGTGCAGGAACCAACGACCAGGATATGACCCGGGCAATTAACCTGCTGATTGAACACAAAGGCGGCATAGCTGCAGTGAATGGCGGGGAAGCGGAAATACTGCCATTGCCGGTTGCAGGGTTGATGTCGGAATGCGATGGTTACGAAGTGGCCCGGAAATACCAACAGATCAACCGGATGGTGAAATCGCTGGGAAGCCCGCTGCATGCACCGTTCATGACATTGTCATTCATGGCGTTGCTGGTGATTCCATCGCTAAAAATGAGCGATAAAGGGCTTTTTGACGGAAACGGGTTCCGGTTCAGGGAGTTATTTGTGTGAGCCGGAAAATGGGAAAAAGCTGAAATATAGTTAAATGGGGGAGGTTGCAGGGCTGACCATTATTGATGCTCAGGTTTACCATTACACCGATCATCAAAATGAGATCAGCTATTTTCTGACTTGTACTGAATGGTAAAACTGCCTGATCTTCTGCCTGCCTTTTTTAACCGTAGAACGGGGGAATAATTCAGGCACCTTTATAAAATATTCATTTACAGTAAACTGTAAAAAGATTTTAAAATTTACATATTTATTTTGCTATAATGTATTTTTCATTATTTTTGTAGCAAATCTAATATCCAATGACGGAACAATTAAAACTAGACGTTGTAAAACTCGAAGCGGCTGCCAGTAAACTTCGTGCAATGGCTCATCCTATGCGTATTGCCATTATTGAGCTTCTGAATAATAACAGCAAAATGAACGTAACCGAGATTTACGAAACATTGAGGATTGAACAGGCTGCGGCATCGCATCACCTGAATATTTTAAAAAGCAAAGGCATTCTTTCATCGAAACGTGATGGGAAACAAATCCACTATTCACTGAAGAACGAAACGCTGCTTGATATCATTTCATGCATCAACCGGTGCAACGAGATAAGTTAATCATCGTTTTCCGGCAGGTATTTTCAGAAAGTCCAGGATTCTTCCAGTTCCCAATTGCTGCGTACTTCCAGTACTTTGGGAAGTAAGAAGGTCAATTCGGGTTGTTGGTGTTTCAGATACAATCCTGAATCCCATTTCCCGTTCCTGTTTGCATCAGCAATGGCTCTCATCCTGTATTTCCCGGGAAGCAGGTAATCGAAAACGAGCAGATTGCCGGTGACATCTTTTTTCTCAGCCACAACAATTCCTTTTTCATTTAAAAGCTGGAATATCAAAGGTTCCGTGAGTTTTTCCCCATCCAGGCGGATCCGGATGAGACCGTATTCTTCCTTCGTCCTTACTTTAAATGCAAAAGTCAGGGAATCGTTGGTCTGGTTGTAGATATCGGTAGCGGCGCCTTTTGGCAATAAAATCTGGTAATCGTTGCCTTCAGCCCATGGATGCCGGATTATTATGTTGCGCCCGATGCTGTCGACCCTGACGGCTGATTGCGGTTTAGCAGTGTCGTGTGCAGCGGCGTTTATGATCAGGATGAGCGAAGTATCGAGGCTGACCAAAGGGGATGAGGCCGTGATAAAAAACGGGCGGTTTAATTCGAGTATCCGCGACTGAGAAACGGATGAAACAAACGAAAGGGTTTCCCTTTGCGGGGTGTTCTTCCCGCGCCCTGATTCTTTGCTTTTTACGGCAGTGGCCAGTGTTATGGTATCAGGCTTGTTACCATTGTCAATGACCTGAAGCCGGAGCGTATCGGAAACCGGCGGTATGAGCCAGCATTGTACCGTATCATTATGGGAGGAGAATTCCCTGAAATCCCATCTTCTTTGGTTGTCGGCTCCCAGGGGAATCAACTGCAGGTTACGGGTCGGATAGCGGAAAACAAGCTGCAACTGGTTTTGAGTGATCATATTGCTTTTCAGGATCCGTTGTGCAGAATCGGGTTCGGTGAATAGCCTGAGTTCCAGCGGTTTTTTTAACCCGCCGGATAGGGCAATTCTCCCAACGCTGTCCTGCCCGGCGATTACAGCATATTCAGGCTCTGCCAGCGAATCATCAAAAGCTATTTCCTCGGTTCCCGGCGAATACTTGTAATCGCCATTCAAATCTTTAATTGACACAATCCTGTATTTTCCTGCAGCCAGGTTTGTAAAGACAAAGTCCCCGTTGTCATAAGTCCTGGTGACATAGTCCGGGCGATCAAGCATAGGCGCCGAATCGGCGGTGCTGCGGTAAAGCATGACAAAAACATCTTTTTTGGGCTCAAGGTCGCCAGCGCCGGTTACTTTTCCCTGAAGGGTCAGGGAGTCAATTACGGGACCGGTTGAAAATGCGTAAGAAAAGTTCCGGACAGCGTTACCTTCGGTAATATCGACAATGGCATCACCCAGGTAAAATTTATAGGTTGTATTGTCGCGTAAGGTATCCTTAATCTTGATTTGTAAGGATTTGCCGGCTTCCCTGATGTCCGGTTGCTGGTTGAGGGGGGGCGAAATCAGCAGGAATTTTTCAATGTTTTTCAGTTTAACATACTCATTGAAAGTAAGCATGATTTTTTTACCCGAGAAATTTACTGTGTTAATGCCGGGTTCGGAGCCAATGAATTGAGGGGGCTTTTCGTCTTTCGGCCCGCCGCCCGGAGCCTGCTGTATGGCGCATGAAACCGATGCCGTCATCAGGAAAAGCAGGGCGGATATTTTGATTAATCTGTTATGGAAGTCGGCTTTTTTCACAATCATGATTGAGGATGCAAAGATTGTGAAAATTCTGCTTCGCTGGTAATCCTCAGAGGCCTGTTGTCATTTGTTTAGGAGCTTCGCTAAAATTGTACCTTTACTTCAGGAAATGGTAACGATGAAAAAGCAGGTTTTTACAGGATTCCTTTTAACTGTTTTACTCTCAGCCAATGTCCTGTTAAAGGCACAGCCGGATATCAGAATTATTAAGGAGATTGCCGCATCCGAAAGAAAAGGGTTCCCGGTTGGCCGTCTTTACGCAACTTCAGGAATTGAAAACAATTACGACCTGACGTATTATCGTTTCATTTGGAAAGTAGATCCTGCCGTACATTTTATTTCGGGTTCGGTAACGTCGTATTTCAGGTTAGAAGAGGGAAACATAAGCCAGGTGCAGTTTGAACTGGCCGAAAACATGACAGCCGATTCTGCCTTGAACAATTCAGCGGCAGCGATGATACAGCATACCGGAAATATCCTTACCATCAAACTGAATAAAGAATCGGCCAGAGGTGAGATCGATTCCGTGACCATTTTTTATCATGGGTCCCCGTCTGCCAACGGATTCGGATCGTTTTCCACAGACCGGCATGAAGAAACGCCGGTGCTTTGGACGCTCTCGGAACCTTTCGGCGCATCGGACTGGTGGCCTTCGAAAAATGACCTGACCGATAAAATCGATTCTATCGATGTTTACATCCTTCACCCGGAAGGGAATCTGGCCGCTTCAAACGGGGTGCTCATCGATGAAAAGCGGATGGATGATTCAACCTTTGTCACTCACTGGAAGCATCGTTACCCGATTGCTTCGTACCTGATTGCCATTGCTGTTACCAATTATACACGGTTTACCGATGTATACCAGGGTGGTTACGGATCGTTAAACATACTCAACTATGTTTATCCCGAGGATTCGGCCTACCTCCGTGAGCAGGCATCAGTGGTGTTGCCGGTAATGAGTCTTTTCGAAGAGCTATTCGGGCAATACCCGTTTCATGCCGAAAAATATGGCCAGGCGGAATTCGGCTGGGGCGGCGGCATGGAACACCAGACCATGACATTTTTGGGAAGAGGGGCTTTCGGCCATGAGATTATAGCCCATGAACTAGCCCACCAGTGGTTCGGGAATACGATTACCTGCGGTTCATGGCATGATATCTGGCTGAATGAAGGTTTTGCCACCTATTGTGCCGGCCTTACTTATGAGCGTATGTTCGATGGCTATTATTGGCCCAGGTGGAAATACCAGAACATGTCGTATGTCACCATGGAACCGGGAGGATCGGTGTATTGCGACGATACTGCCAGCGTAGGCCGAATCTTCAATTCCCGGCTTTCATACAGCAAAGGCGCCCTGATTTTACACATGCTCCGGTGGGTTGTCGGAGATGAAGCTTTCTTTGCCGGGATGAGGAATTATTTAAATGATCCTGCTCTAAGGTATGGTTTTGCGCGCACCGGTGATTTTCAGCGCAATATGGAAGCTGCCTCAGGCGTTGACCTTGATTGGTATTTTAACGATTGGGTTTATCAACAAGGCTATCCGTCATATTATCTCACCTGCACCCAAAGTCCGGATAACCACGCCGTTGTTAAACTGGAGCAAACCACTTCCGATTCATCGGTATCTTTTTTCAGGTTGCCTGTTCCGGTTAAGTTTTTTGGGGATGGGCGCGATACAACCATCACGCTTGAACATAATTATTCGGGAGAAGTCTTTTCGATTGTGCCTGATTTCCGGATCGACTCTATACAAATCGACCCGGAACGGTGGATTATTTCTGCAGGCAACAAAGTAGACCTGAACCAGCCGGAAGGCGATTACCTGATGATCAGCCCGAATCCGGCCGGCCGGACTATCACGGTTTTCTACAATCCCGTATTTTCCGGCGAAATATGCATTACCGGCATGGACGGCAGGCGACACAATCCTCAGTTCATGGGTAATAGTCCAGGCTGGGCGCTGTTGAATATCAGTAACCTGGCGGAAGGAATGTACTTCCTTTCAATAAAGGGCAGAAAAGGATCTGGCAGGTTCCTGGTCGTGAGGTAACGGATATTTTAGCTGACCGTTCAGGGCCTTAAATTTATATCCCAGTTTCGAAAAATGTTCAAGGTAACGGGGAAGGACGTATTCCATCCGGGGGCGAGCCTTAATGCTGTCGTGAAAAACGATGATGGAACCATTGTGTGTGTTGGCGATAGAATGCTGAAGGCATTTGTACGGCGACACCCTCTTGTCGAAATCCATACTCAGCACGCTCCACATAACAACCCGGTAATTCTGGTAAAGCATTCGGGCCATCAGTGGCGTGATTTGCCCGTGTGGCGGCCTGAATAGCGGACTCGGTACCAGATCGTGGCATTTATTTACATTTTCATGATACCGGGGGAAGGAAGTTGTCCATCCGCGCAGGTGATTGAAGGTGTGATTGCCCAGTGCATGACCTTTTTCAGCTACCATCCTGAATTCTTCGGGATGCTTTCTTACATTATCCCCTACAAAGAAAAATGTGGCTTTCGCATCATATTCGTCCAGGGTTTTCAGTATCAGCGGGGTGACTTCGGGAATCGGACCATCGTCGAAAGTGAGGAAGATTTCTTTTTCTGCTGTTTCAATTTCCCAGGTAACTGACGAAGGAAGGAAGGTGCGAAGTATATAAGGCATGGTTGCCACGTACATCCGACTGTGCATTATGAGCAAATTTGGGAATAATTCAGGTTGAAAATTGCGGCGCGAAGGTAAACGTTTTTGCCGTATAAATCTAAAAACTATTGACAATCAGCAAAAGGCAAGAGTAATCACGATAATCAGGAACCCTTCATCCGGGCGGAAGGCTTTTAAAAAGCCGGGCTTGAAGGGATGTTTTGTCCATTTTTTTTCTGAAAATTTCCAACCGGCAAATACGCCTTCCTCTCATTTTACGCGATATTCTCAACAGCAGGCAGTTGCTTTTGCCCGGCAGGCTTTTTGCCGGGATTACAGGTTTTGGTGGAGAATCAGTTCGATGGCGCCGTTGCCGTAACGGGTAAAGGGGGCATTTCTGAATTCAATGTCGCTGTATTCCCTGATTTTCTGAATAATAGCTTCTTTAAGGGATCCGTTGCCGATACCGTGAATAAAGACAACTTTTGCATAATTGCAGGCAAGGGCGCTGTCGAGCAACCTTTCAAAAGTTGTAAGCTGGATGGTGAGTATTTCGTGCGGAGATAACTGGTCGTACCGGTCCCGAAGCGCTGATATGTGGAGATCAATTTCAGCTTCGCGGGGCGCTGTCTGGTAAAGGTCGATAATGGATTCGGGCCTGAATTGCTTTGCCTTTTCAGGCATGGGCATATCACCTTCTTTCTGGGCCAGGAGAAATTCTGCCGTCGACTGAACCCTGTCCAGTTCACACAAGGTGTAAACGATGGATTTCTTGTTCCTGAGCAGGCCAAATTCATGGAAACTGTCTTCCCTGTAAAATTTCGAGCCTTTGATCCTGAAATTAGCGCTTACCGGCATCAGCAGTTTTTCGTTTGTATCTTTATGCAGGAGCAGTTGCACCGTTCCCGACGTCCATGTGTTAAGATCCTCATGTACAATGGTTTCGATGCGAACTTTTGATTCTTTTGGCAAAACTCCGTAATCAATTCCCGAAAATCCGCCTTCTTCATTTTTCAGAAAGAGGCTGTACAACAGATCGTAAACGGTATAATTGACCAGAAAAATTTCGATATTTCCGGTTACCAGCCACTGCTGGTCGGCGGGCACATAGCAAAGGTAAATGCCGTGCGCAATGTCCTGACCGGTAGAAGGCTTTGAAAGCGACGAGGCTGCTTCAGTTTCTTCAGTTACAGGGGGAACCTGAACCTTTGGTTCCTGCTTTTTTTCTGTCTCGTGTGTAAAAATGGCCTGCTGGTTATTGCCTTGTTCAACAAGGACGAGGTTGCTGCTGAGGGTGGGAATTTCGAAACCGTCTTCGATGGCCACGGAAACCATGAAGTCGTTCAGGATTTTCATAACGGTGCCGCCGCCTTTTTCGTTCAGGAACCTGACTTTGTCGCCGGGTTTATATTGCATGGATCAGAACGTTTAGATTTTTAATGATAAGGATCAGATCGATCAGACTTCTCCTGTTACCGCTATAATTGAGCAGGCAACAGTTTACAGTACCGCAAAAATACTCATTAATCGGGCACGGATGAAAGTTGATTCCCGGACGGGGAATCTCCAGGCTGTTAATCGGCATGTTAAAATCAAGTATTTTTGTAATGTCAGGCTTTTATGCGGCAAAAGGCGCTGTGATGAAGCCCTGTGTCAGGAAATAGTCATTTCATGAAACTGTATTCGAGGCTTCCGGTTTTAATTGTGCTTTTCATCCCGGCGATATTATTGCTGTTGCCAGGCTGTCATCCCGACGATTCTATGCCTGAGCCCACACCATATACGCTCGCTGTTCCCAGGTATTTCCCGACAAATCTGAATATTCCTTCCGATAACCCGTTGACCGTTGAAGGGATTGAACTGGGGCGTTACCTGTTTTATGACGGCCGCCTGTCGGGCAGGACTGATCCCGACAGCCTCATGTCGTGCGGAACCTGTCATCTTCAAAGCAAGTCGTTTGAATGCGGCATCGATCATCCGAAATTCACGGGAGGGAGGACTTTCGGACTGGCGGGCAATCAAACGCCTCATTATATGTTGCCTCTGATTAACCTCGTGTGGAACCAGAGCGGGTATTTCTGGTCGGGAATGATCAGCAGCGCTTCAGCCGACCCAAACAGGAGAACCCTCGAAGATGTAGTGAGAATGGGCGTCATGGCAAAACATGAAATGGCCGGCGATACGGTCAGGACGAAAACCCTCATCCAGCAAACCCCTGGTTATCCGGAGCTCTTTGAAAAAGCTTTCGGATCAAAAACGGTGACTTTTAAGAATATAAGCCGTGCGATTGCTCAATTCGTCAGGATTCTGGTATCGTCGGATTCGAGATTCGACCGGTATATGCGCGGCGAAGAACAACTGACAACCGGCGAGCTGAACGGCTATGTGCTTTTTATGACGGAGGACGGGGGCGATTGTTTTCATTGTCATGGCGGCTCAGGCAACCCCCTGTTCACTACCAATCTCTTTTATAATAATGGCAAGGACACTGTTTTCAATGATCCGTCGGATCGGTATGCAATAACCGGCGATGTTCAGGACAGAGGCGCGTACAAGGCGCCAACCCTCAGAAATGTTGAATTGACGGCGCCATATATGCATGACGGGCGCTTTAAAACGCTGGAAGAAGTCATTGATTTTTACTCGGAAAACGTGCAGTGGTCGCCGTATATCCATCCGCTGATGCATCACGTAAACGAAGGCGGGGTTCACCTGTCCCCTTCCGAAAAGCAGGACATTATCGCTTTTATAAAAACCTTGCGGGACGATTCTTTCCTGACCAATCCGGCTTACAGCAAACCGGAAACATTCCCTGACGGATCGAAACAGTAATATCCTCAGAATTTCTTGGGGATACTGGAGAGCAGATCGAAATCGACATTAAAGCCGATATACAGGTTTATTTTCCATTCCTTGACTGTTGGAATAGTCGTGCTGCCGGTGAGTATATCGCCTTCTTTGAATCCTGCCTGGAGTTGGGTGTATTCGGCAATATTAGCGCCTGCGTTGACGTGAAAATAATCAAGGATTTTAAAGCTCGGCCCGATGTAGAAATTTTTAAAGAGGTTAGCTCCCCCGAAACCGACGAATAGTCCGGCATCATAGGTGAATTTTCCTTTCTCCTTACTCAGGTCAATCATGGAGAGGCTAACGCCTGTCATATAATCGAATTCAAAATTTCCCCCGTTTTTGTTGATAATTTTATTGGCGCTTGAACTGGACAGATCGGCAAGAGAGAGTTGCCAGTCGGGTGTCCGGTAGTTTTTAAGCCCTACGCCCTGTATGAAACGTATCTTCTTTTTTTTATTGGTTGCAGCGGCTTGTTTAGCTGACATATCGTTATACTGTGCCTCGATGATTTTCAGCCGTTCCGAAACCTTGATAAAATCCAGCTCTTTCTGGTTCAACGTCCTTGTTAAAGAGTCGATGATCCTGAGTGAGTTATCTTTTTCACGATAGAATTGCGTAAGTTCATCCGTTTTCTCGCGAATAATCCGGTCCTTTTCATCGATGGATTTTTGCAGATAACTGATTTCCTTATCTTTTGCCTCTATTTTTGTATTGTGGACATCCAACTGGCCTTCAAGTTTCACCTGTCTGATTTCGGCGTTGTTTTTCATTTCTTTAATCTCGGCTTCCAGGGTTGCCATCCTGAAATCGCGGTCACGCAACAATTGGGCTTTCCCCTCCATTTCCGTGTTGCACTTCAGGATATCCTGTTTCAGGGTGAGGATGGTGCGGTTCAGTGTAATGCGCTCCATCAGCAGGCTGTCGTTCTGGTTTTTCTTAAGGCCAAGCTGATTATTGAGCTGATTGATCGACAATTGAATGGAATCAACCTGGCTTTTAAGCGAGGTTTCATTCAGTTTAAGCATTTCGATGTACTGGCGCAGACTGTCCGCTTCGCGATGCAGTACGAGGTTGTCGTGCATAATGCCATTGACCAGCACAGTGTCAATTTCCGTTTCCTGGGAATGCGCGCTGAAGGCCGCAGTGATGACGAGCAATAGCGCCATTATTATTTTTCCTGCAATTGAAGGTCTTTTCATCAATAAAATTTCCATGGATTGAAAACGACTTTATGAAATAATTATCTAAGTGTCGTTTTATTGTGCAAAGGTCGGTAAAAATTAGTTAAGCAGTTGGCCTGCACAAGTTAACCGGAAGGATTTCGGGCCTGTCGGGGATTTTTACAGGCTTTCTGACAGGCAGGATGATATCCGGCAAAGGTTGCCAGCATTTTCCGGCGCCTGAAAACGCTGTCAGGTCCGCAGGGCGGACGCTCACAGGTTTTTCCTTTCCGGTTTGATTACCCTTTTAATGCCTGATCGATGGCGGCGAGTTCTTCGGTAGAAAATTCCAGGTTGTCCAGCGCGCCGAGGTTATCGGTAAGCTGACTTATCGAACTGGCTCCTACCAGCACCGAGGTTATCGCCGGATCTTTCAGGAGCCAGGCTATGGACATCCTGGCCAGGCTTTGGTCGCGTTTCAGGGCTATTTCGTTCAGTTTCCTGATCTTCGGAAGCATCTGCGCCACACGGTCTTCCTTCAGAAAACCGTGTGGCTTGGCGGCCCTGGAATCCCCGGGAATGCCATGCAGGTAACGGTTTGTCAGCAAACCCTGCGCCAGCGGGGAAAACGCAATGCAACCGACACCTTCCTGCCGGAGTACATCGAGCAGGCCGTCTTCGACCCAACGGTTAAACAGGCTGTAACTTGGCTGGTGGATAAGGCAGGGCGTTCCCAATTGGCGAAGGATACGGAAAGCCTCCAAAGCCAATTCGGCCGGATAATTAGAAATGCCGGCATACAGTGCTTTCCCCTGTCTTACAATATGGTCGAGGGCTGCCATGGTCTCTTCGAGGGGCGTATCGGGGTCGGGACGATGATGATAAAAAATGTCCACGTATTCAAGGTTCATGCGTTTCAGGCTTTGATCGAGGCTGGAGACCAGGTATTTTCTGGATCCCCATTCACCGTATGGTCCGGGCCACATCAGGTAACCGGCTTTCGTGGAGATGATCAATTCGTCGCGCCAGGGCCCGAGGTCGTTTTTCAGCACCTTTCCGAAATTTTCCTCCGCCGATCCCGGTGGCGGGCCATAGTTGTTGGCCAGATCAAAATGGGTGATCCCCATATCGAAGGCTTTCAGCAAGATTTGCCGGCTGTTGGTAAATTCGTCGACATGACCGAAATTATGCCACAGGCCCAGCGAGATGGACGGCAGCCTGATACCGCTGAAACCACAGCGGCGGTATGTCATCGAATTGTAACGTGAAGGATGGGGCAAATAGGACATATACAAGGGTTTTAATTCATTGACAATCGGTTTGATTTTCTCACTCTGTTCATCCATTTAATCTGAAAATTACGAAGAATTATTCAGAAATGAGACCTGTTAAATGATATCGAACAGAAAATGGATTCAGTGGAAAATAATTTCCGGTTTTGACTGATTTCAGGAAAAAAGTACATTTGCTTTCTCGCCAGATGATTTAGCATGAAGCTGATCACAACTTTTCTTTTCATCATTTTGGTGATGCTGATCGGCATCATGCCGTTTTTTATCTTATACCGTTTTTCAGATATCGCAAGGTTTTTATTGCAATATGTTTTTCGCTATCGCCGGAAGGTGATCCGGAATAACCTTTCCATGGCGTTTCCCGAAATGAATAAAAGGGAAATATTCAGGACGACCGTGAAAATTTATAAAAACCTGACCGATGTTCTGATGGAGGGGATCAAGTCTTTCTGCCTGACTCGTTCGCAGGTAAGGAGACGCCATGTCTTTACCAATCCCGGCCTCATTGAACCTTACCTTGCAGCCGGAAAAAGCATTATCACCGTCGCTGCACATTATAACAATTTTGAATGGGGAACCCTGTCGCCCGGAATATTTACCCGTTTCAATTCTGTGGCATTTTATAAACCACTTTCCAATAAGTACATTGACAGGATCATCCGTAAAAGCCGGTCAAAATTCGGTACAACGCTGGCTTCGATCAGGGAAACCTCGCTTACCTTTGAAAAGTTCAGGAATATCCCCACTATTTTCCTGATGGCTGCCGATCAAAGCCCATCGAACCACGCCAAAGCGATATGGGTAAATTTTATGGGGATCGGTACGGCTTTTCTCCACGGGCCTGAAAAACATGCCCGGATTAATGATTATCCTGTGTTTTACGGACATATAGAACGAACCCGGCGGGGATTTTATACCTGTGAATTGTCGCTTCTGGCCGATCATCCGCTTGAACTTCCCGAAGGAGAGATCACCCGCAGGTATGCGGCAAAAATTGAATCGATTATCAGGAATAAACCTGAAAACTGGTTATGGTCGCACCGAAGGTGGAAAGTAAAGCGCGATTTATAATGGCCGGGTTCCTTTTTTACCGGTTGTGATACATGGTCTCATAGTATTTCAGGTAATTGCCTGAAGTTACATTATCGAGCCATTCCGGGTTTTCGAGGTACCATTCAACCGTTTTTTCAAAACCTTCGTCGAACTTTACAAGGGGAGCCCATCCTAATGTGCTTTGCAGTTTGGTTGCATCAATGGCATAACGGAAATCGTGGCCGGCTCTGTCTTTTACGAAAGTAATCAGTTGTTCGGAGGATCCCGGGTGACGTCCCATTTTGCGGTCCATGATTTCACAGAGTTTCTTTACGAGATCGATATTCTTCCATTCGTTGTTGCCGCCGATGTTGTAGGTTTCACCATCCACACCCCGGTGGAAAATCAGGTCGATAGCCCTTGCGTGGTCTTCAACATATAACCAGTCACGGATATTGGTACCGGCGCCATAAACCGGCAGGGGTTTTCCGTGACGGATGTTGTTGATGCATAGCGGGATCAGTTTTTCAGGGAACTGGAACGGGCCATAGTTGTTGGAGCAATTGCTGATAACGGCCGGCAGTCCGAAAGTATGATGGTAGGCCCTGACGAGGTGGTCGCTGCTGGCTTTTGATGCCGAATAGGGGCTTCGGGGGTCGTATGGGGTTGTTTCGAGAAACTTTCCTTCGTCATGAAGAGAACCGTACACCTCATCGGTGCTGATATGGTAAAAGCGCTTTCCCCCGAAATTATCTTTCCAGATAAAGCGTGCGGCATTCAGCAGGTTAACTGTTCCCACAATGTTTGTCATAATAAATTCCCTGGGGCTTGCGATAGAACGGTCGACATGGCTTTCGGCGGCAAGGTGGATCACGCCGTCGAAGCGGTATGCATCAAAGGTCATCATCACAAAATCTTCATCCACGATATCGCCTTTAACAAATTCGTAATTCGGAAGGTTTTCAATATCGCTCAGATTTGCCAGGTTGCCGGCATAGGTAAGTTTATCCATATTCACGATGCGGTACTCCGGGTATTTTTTTACCAGAAGCCTTACCAGGTGCGAACCGATAAATCCAGCGCCACCCGTAACTAATATCTTTTTCATGGTATAGATTTGATTTAATGTTGGTTAGAAATGAACAGGCTGATGATGTGAAACTGAAATAAAAATACAAGTTTTCAGATCAGGTGAATCTGCATCTGAGATTCAAGTGCTCCGGCAACTATACTTTTCAGCCGATCCTGGAGACTTTTCCGTCGCGCAACAGGTAACGGGCTTTACTTTCGGGACAAACAGCGATACCCATTGAATCGAATTTCAATTTATGGCCGAATTCGCTCATCCATCCGGTTTGCCTGGATGGATTGCCCACCACGAGTGCATAATCGGGAACCGGTTTTGTTACCACAGCCCCGGCGCCGATAAAGGCATATTCGCCGATTTCGTTTCCGCAGACGATGGTTGCGTTGGCACCAATGGTTGCCCCTTTTTTTACGCGGGTTTTTGCATATTGATGCTTGCGGTTTATAGCACTGCGAGGATTGATGACATTGGTAAAAACCATGGACGGCCCGAGGAATACATCGTCTTCGCAGATCACGCCGGTATAGATCGAGACATTATTCTGGACCTTTACATTCCTCCCCAGGATCACTTCTGGTGATACGACTACGTTTTGCCCAATGTTGCAGTTATCGCCGATCACACAATCGGACATGATATGTGAAAAGTGCCATATTTTCACGCCCTTCCCTATGACGCAACCTTCATCGATGACGGCCGTAGGATGGGCAAAATATTCTTTTTCCATGTTTATGTTATCTTATCTGAATTTCATTGATGAATATTTCAGGCATTAACAAACTCCAGCACCGATGATGTGATGTAATTTATCTGCTCTTCATCCAGTTCGGTATGCATTGGCAGTGAGATCACTGCGTTGCAAAGGGCTTCGGTCACCGGGAAATCACCGGGCTTATAACGTGGATTGAGGTATGCTTTCTGCAAATGAATTGGAACCGGGTAATAAATCATGGCCGGGATGTTTTTGGAAGCCAGGTATTCCTGCAGCTTTTTCCGGTCGATGCCGTGTGTGACCAGGGTATACTGATGGAATACATGGGAGGATTTTGCGAACCTGGCCGGTATTTTCAGGCCTGGATTTCCTTTAAATGCCGCATCATAAGCGTCGGCGGCTTTACGGCGGGCGATGGCATACTCAGGGAGATGACGGAGTTTTACATTCAAAACGGCAGCCTGTATGCTGTCGAGGCGGCTGTTAACGCCGATATCGTCGTGGTAGTATCGTGTTTTCATCCCATGGTTTACGATTGACCGCAACTTCCCGGCAAGGTTGTCATCATTGGTAAAAATAGCTCCGCCGTCGCCATAGCAACCCAGATTTTTCGATGGGAAGAACGAAGTACATCCAATATGGCCGATTGTTCCCGCTTTTTTTACCGTTCCATCAGCAAAACGGAATTCAGCTCCAATGGCCTGGGCTGTATCTTCGATCACGAAAAGGCCGTGTTCGCGGGCAATCTGCATCACGGCGTCCATATCGGCGCACTGTCCGAAAATATGAACAGGAACGATGGCTTTTGTTTTCGGGGTAATTGCTCTTCTGATGGCAGCCGGTTCAATATTAAAAGTATCAGGGTCCACATCAACCAACACAGGCGTCAGGCCCAGCAGTGCAATGACTTCGGCGGTAGCGATAAAAGTGAACGACGGGGCAATGACTTCATCGCCGGGTTTGAGGCCCAGCGCCATCATTGAAATCTGAAGGGCGTCGGTACCATTTGCGCATGGAATGACATGCCGTACGTCAAGATATTTTTCAAGACTTGCCTGAAATTCTTTGACAACAGGTCCATTGATAAAGGCTGTTGTATCGATAACATGATGAATGGCTTCATCAATTTCAGGTTTTATCTTTTCATACTGAGCCTTTAGGTCAACCATTGCAATGCTGCGCATAGGAGTTATTTTTAATAGTTAGGTTAGGCAAAGATAGCAAGTTTTCAGGGATGGTTTAAGCATCCCGAAATGGATTCAACAATCAGAGTCCTTCCTGCAAAACGGGAAATAACAAACATCATTGCATTTCCAGTTCAAATATCTAGCACATAAAGAATTTCTTACCTTTGCGGCCAATTAGAGCTACCCTTGCATGCATCATAGAATATTCATTTTCCTGATCGGTTTCCTGCTCGTTCTGGACAATGCAGCCTTAAGTCAGGTCCGTGTGAAAGATACCTGTATCAGCTTCAGCATGATTACCCCGACCTATGCTATGCATATACCTGCCGGCGATATGAGCAGCCGTTTTGGCGTAAGCAACACCATTGGCGCCGGATTTGGTCATAAGACGAAAACTAACTGGTATTTCGGGATCGAAGGCAACTTTCTTTTCAGTGATAAAATAAAAAATTCGGGAAGTATCCTGGCGAATATTTCAACCTCAGATGGACATATCATCGATGAGAACGGCGTTTATGCCAATATTGTCCTGCTTGAGAGGGGTTATGATATCAGGTTGAGAGCTGGAAAGATTATCCCCGTTGGAAGATCGAATCCCAACTCCGGACTGATGATAACCGGAGGAGCCGGTTTCCTGCAACACAAAATTCGGATTGAAAACAGCGATAACGCAGCTCCCCAGGTTTCAGGCGATTATAAAAAAGGCTATGATCACATGTGTAACGGCCCTGCTTTGAATCAATTCATCGGCTATATCCATTTCAGTAATAACCGGAAAATCAATTGTTTTGCTGGAATAGAAGCCATTGAAGCCTTTACCCGATCGGGGCGGGCATACTATTTTGCCGAGATGAAGAAGGCTGACGAAAAGCGGTTCGATATGTTGCTGGGAATTAAGGTAGGCTGGTCATTTCCCTTGTATAAAAAAGCCGGCCGTGAATTCTATTATTACTAAACCATAGCCACTTAACTGAGCCTCAGCCAATGTTAACCCAATTCCTTTACAGCACAGGGATTTATTTTTACGGATTAGGCATTCGTACAGGAGCCATATTTAATTCAAAAGCAAGATTATGGGTTAAAGGGCGTAAGCGGATTTTGGAACGGATATCGCTTGCAATGAATGAATCCCGTAATTCCGGCGGCGAACGTAAGCTGGCCTGGTTCCACTGTGCGTCGCTGGGGGAGTTTGAACAGGGGCGCCCGGTAATGGAAGCTTTCAGGCAACAACATCCTGAGTACAATATTTTCCTGACATTTTTCAGCCCGTCGGGATATGAAGTGCGCAATGCCTATACCGGGGCCGACTTTATATTTTACCTTCCGCTTGATACGCCCAATCGGGTATCGCGTTTTATTGAAATTGTAAAACCCGATGTTGCTTTCTTTATCAAGTACGAGTTTTGGTTCAATTATCTCAGCGCTTTGCAACAACAGGAGATCCCCGTTTTCCTTCTTTCTGCCAATTTTCGTCCCAACCAGATGTTCTTTAAATGGTATGGCGAATGGCCGCGAAAACTGCTTGCCGGTTTTTCCATCATTTTTGTTCAGAATGAAAATTCCCGGGAACTTCTCGAATTCATCAACATCGGCAATGTAATTGTAAGTGGCGATACGCGCTTCGACCGTGTAACAGCCATTGCCGATAATGCAAAGGAATTCCCCTTAATAAGGGCTTTTGCCTCGGGCCACAAGGTGGTTGTTGCCGGGAGTACCTGGCCGTTTGACGAAAATCTCCTGATTCAGTATCTTGACGCTGATCCTGATGTTAAAATAATCATGGCGCCACATCAGACGGATGAAGCCCATATTCTATCCATCATGTCGAAGGCAAACGGAAAAGCAGTAAGATTGTCTGAGGCGCGTCCTTCCTCCGTTACGATGTACCCGATGCTGATCATTGATACTATCGGAATACTTCCCCATCTCTATCAGTATGGCACAGTGGCATACATCGGAGGAGGGTTCGGCGTTGGCATACATAATATTCTGGAAGCTGCGACCTTTGGGTTGCCGGTATTTTTCGGCCCCAACTATCATAAATTTAATGAAGCCTCAGACCTTGTAAAACTGAACGGGGCTTTTCCCATCGACAGTTACGCGAGCCTGGCAGATAAAATGGCCGTGTTGCTGGCACAGCCTGCCCGCCTGTCGAAAGCATCGGCGATATGTAAAAAATATGTGGCCGACAAAAAAGGCGCCACAGAGGTTGTGCTTAAAAACATCGGGCAGTTCATAGCCTGAAAACTCCCTTATCTGTGATCCGGGAAGAAACATTTCCTGTGCATCTGAAAGGTTGAGGGATGTATTCATTCTGCTGAAATAATGTAAACTTTTACAGGAAATTTAAAGCCGTTGCATCCGCTGTGACAGATATTGAGATGTTTACAAACGACAATATTCCTGAAAGCAGGATTTGCTTTTGTAAACATGATCCCTGCCGGTTTCTTGGCCGGAATTCATGCCGCATCTATCAACGGTATTTCAGAATGCTACTTTACTTTCAGTGTCCCTCGCAGCCTGATATCCAGGGAGGATGCCCCGATCATGATCCGGAAATCGCCGGGTTCTATCACCGGTTTCAGGTCTATATCAATCATCGTAAGTAACTCCGGTGTGATCCGGAAAGTCACCTCTTTTGTTTCTCCCGGGGACAGCCATATCCTGGTAAATCCTTTCAGCTCCCTGACCGGACGGGCAACAGAAGCGATTTCATCCCGGATATAAAGCTGGCAGACCTCATCCCCGGGCCAGTGGCCTGTGTTCCTGACTTTGAACGTAACAAGAGCCGTTTCGCCTGCTTCAATCTCCGGCTTGTCAAATTGTAAATCACTGTATACAAAAGTAGTATAGCTCAGTCCATAACCAAACGGGAAGAGCGCCATTCCTGTCAAATCGGTGTAATCATCACCTCTGCCGGTAGGCTTATGGTTATATACAAGCGGCAATTGCCCTTCGGTAACGGGGAAGGTTATCGGTAACCTGCCTGCCGGGTTGTACCTCCCGAACAGGACATCTGCGACGGCATCGCCGCCGGCTTCGCCGGGATACCAGACATCAATGATTCCGCCTGCCTCATCAATCCAGTTGCTCATAGTAATAGCGCTGCCGCCGACCAGGACGACGATCACGGGCGTACCTGACGAATTTACGGCATGGATGAGTTCTTCCTGTTTACCAGGTAATTTGAGAAATGCCCTGTCGTTGAATTCCCCTTCGTTGATGCCGGCAACCACAATGGCAACATCCGATGAACGGGCAAGTTCCACAGCCTCTTTAATTTTTTCGGCAGAGGTATCCTTAACTCCGGCATTCCACACCAGGCTGAACTTTGCAGGCCCTGAACTTTCGAAGTATTCAACTTTTATTTCGTATTGCTTCCCTTTTTCCAGCTTAACATCTGACAACCTGGTTGAGTAGGAACATTTAACCCAGTTATCGATAAGCAATTTCCCGTCCAGGTAAAGCCGGTACCCGTCATTTCCCTCGATGCCCAGTTTAAAAAGCCCGCTCTCAGGAGCAATCAAAGTGCCGGCCCAACGCACGGAATAACAGTCGGGAGCAAGTTTCGGATCAGGCGGATAAAGGGTCCACCCGAAGGTAAGCTGGGGATCGACCCTTGTCATTACCGGTGTTCCGCTAAGGGAGGTATTATCAAAGTACTCGCCTTTCAGGCCGTGTTCCTGGGCTGACCCGGTTTGAGCAACAAGGCATTCGGAAGGCACCCGTTCAAAAGGCTGAAAATTCCTTCCCGGACCGGTGGCATACCCGATGATCAGGGAATCGCCGGCCAGTTTCCTGATGCCTTCCAGGATGGAAACCTTATTGATCCCAGGTCCGCTGTATCCTCCCAATCTTGCTTCTCCGGCATCGCTGCCGATGACGGCTATCTTTTTAAGGCCTGTTTTAAGGGGAAGGATATCATTTTCATTTTTCAGGAGTACGATTGATTCACGGGCAGCCTGAAGGGCTATGGCACGATGATCAGGATTGCCGTTCCATTTTTCGGCTTCTCTCATATCGACATAAGGATTTTCGAACAAGCCGAGTTCGAATTTGGCTCTCAGCACCCTTGAAACGGCGCTGTCGGTTACAGGTTGGGGGATCATACCTTTATCAAATGCTTCCTTAAATAGGGTATAGTGGTTGTAATCAGTCTGGAAAATGACATCCAGTCCGTTCCTGATGGCGTCGGCGGTTGCTTCGGCATAATCCTTAGCCGTGTAATGCAACACGTTGGCCCCGCCCACAGCGCACGCATCAGAATTCACAAACCCTTTAAAATTCCATTCCTTTTTCAGTTTCCTGTTTAAAAGCCAGTCGTTGGCGGTGCAAGGGCTTCCATCGAGCGAATTGTAAGCCGACATCACCGAACGGGCTCCTGCAGTCCGGAAAGCTTCCCTGAATGCCGGGAAATATATCTCTTCGAGCAGCCGTTCGTTGTAATGGATTGGGTAACTATCGCGGCCCCCGTCGCCGACGTTTACGGCAAAATGTTTTGGCGTAGTGATCACGCCAAGCTTTTCAAATTCATCCATATAACAGATGCCCATCATCGTTGTAAGGAAAGGATCTTCGCCATAGGTTTCTTCAACCCTGCCCCAGCGAACATCGCGGGCAATGTTGATGACCGGGTCGAGCACCTGCCGAATGCCCCTCGACCGCACTTCCCTGGCAATGGCGCGGGATACGTTACGCATCAGCGATGTATCCCATGTTGCGGCCAGTCCTATTGATTGCGGGAAAGATGTGCTTCCGCCCATGCCAAGGCCATGCAGGGATTCAGCAAACGGAATGACCGGTATTCCCAGCCGGGTTTCATTCACAAAATAGCGCTGGATTTCATTCACCTTATTGGCATACAGGCCGGCGTCTTCTTTTCCTCCGTAAGTAAGCATCTGCCCGGCGGCATCCTTTGTTTCGCCCCTGGCATCCACCTCAAGACCGAAAATCCCGCTTTTCAGATTCTGTTTTCCCAGACTCAGGTCGCCGGGAATCATAAATAACTGCCAGAATTTTTCATCCGGTGTCATTCTGCCGAGCAGGTCTTTTGTCCGGGCTTCGGCGCTAAGTGCCGGGTCCTGGTACGGAAGCTTTTTCTGTGAATATGTCACTGATGGTATGGCCAGCAGGACTATTGACAGGATGGTCCATTTACGGAATGAAAAATTCTTCATGGTATGATGCTGTTTGTTGTAAAAATATTAATAAAGTCGGTTGTAACGGATGAATCCTGTGCAATGATTTTAGCCGCTGCAGCTTCCGGGTATGACTTGGCGGACATGCGGGTTAATATGATGAAGAGCAGAGTCTCCTGCACATGATTTCAAAGGTTCGTTATAAGTTCAGTGAATTGAACAGGAAGAATGGAAAAATCACAAAAAAAGCTTGCCGACAACGGCAAGCTTTCAAAAAGTAACCGGGAAAGTGAAATCTTAGTACATTCCACCCATGCCGCCCATTCCTGGATTCGGCATCGGGGGTTCTTTTTCTTCCTTGATTTCGGCCAATACGCACTCGGTGGTGAGCAGCATGCCGGCGATTGAAGCGGCGTTTTCAAGCGCTACGCGGGCAACCTTGGTGGGGTCGATAACACCGGTTTTGAGAAGGTTTTCATAAGTTTCGGTACGGGCGTTGAATCCGAAATCGCCTTTTCCTTCCTTAACCTTCTGAACGATGATTGAACCTTCAAGTCCTGCGTTGGCAACAATCTGGCGCAACGGTTCTTCCAGTGCGCGGCGAACGATGTTCACCCCTATCTCTTCATCTTCATTTTCAGTTTTCAGGGTGGTGAGGGTTTCGAGTGCACGCAGGAAAGCGACACCGCCACCGGGGATAATACCTTCTTCATTGGCAGCGCGGGTTGCATGCAATGCATCGTCGAAACGGTCTTTTCTTTCCTTCATTTCAACTTCGCTGGCAGCTCCTACCTGAATAACGGCTACGCCACCGGCAAGTTTTGCAAGGCGTTCCTGAAGTTTTTCACGGTCGTAGTCCGATGTGGTAGTTTCGATCTGAGCCTTGATCTGGTTGATACGGGCCTGGATACCATCGTGTTCGCCTTTACCGCTGACGATGGTGGTGTTATCTTTGTCGATGCTTACTTTTTCAGCTTGTCCGAGATATGAAAGGTCAGCGTCTTCCAGACGATAGCCTTGTTCTTCGCTGATAACGGTTCCACCGGTGAGGATGGCGATATCCTGCAGCATTTCTTTACGGCGGTCGCCGAAGCCGGGAGCTTTAACGGCAACGATCTTAAGGGAACCACGGATTTTATTCACAACGAGGGTTGCCAGCGCTTCACCGTCAACGTCTTCGGCAATAATAAGCATGGGCCTGCCGGTTTGAACAACTTTTTCAAGGATAGGAAGCAGGTCTTTCATCCCGCTGATCTTCTTATCGTGGATAAGGATGTACGGGTTTTCGTAAGCAGCTTCCATCTTTTCAGCGTCGGTAACGAAGTAAGGTGAAATGTAACCGCGATCAAACTGCATACCTTCAACCACTTTCACTGTAGTTTCGATGCCCTTGGCTTCTTCGATGGTGATGACGCCTTCTTTCTTCACTTTGGCCATGGCTTCGGCTATCAGTTTGCCGATGGTGGAGTCATTATTGGCTGATACGGTGGCAACCTGTTCTATTTTTTCGAGGCTGTCGCCAACTTCTTTTGATTGTTTTTTAAGGCTTTCAATGACAGTGGCAACCGCTTTATCAATACCGCGTTTCAGATCCATCGGGTTAGCCCCGGCGGTAACATTCTTTAAACCAGTGGTGATGATGGCCTGGGCTAAAACTGTTGCGGTTGTTGTTCCGTCGCCGGCAACATCCGATGTTTTCGAAGCCACTTCCTTCACCATCTGGGCGCCCATATTCTCAACGGAATCTTTCAGTTCAATTTCCTTTGCAACCGTAACGCCATCCTTAGTAACAGCAGGTGCGCCATAGGTTTTTTCTATAATCACGTTACGGCCTTTGGGGCCAAGGGTGACTTTTACGGCGTTCGACAGGGCGTCAACACCTTTTTTAAGCCTGTCGCGGGCTTCAGTATCAAATATTATTTCTTTAGCTGCTTTCATGTGAACAGAAATTATTGTTTTTAACTACTTAGATTATTGCCAGGATGTCCGATTCACGCATGATAAGATAGTCCTTACCATCAATACTGATTTCAGTTCCTGAATATTTTCCGTAAAGAACCAGGTCGCCTTCTTTTACGGTTAAGGGTTCATCTTTTTTACCTGTGCCCACAGCTACAACAGTTCCGCGCTGGGGTTTTTCTTTTGCAGTATCGGGGATAATGATTCCGCCGGCAGTTTTTTGTTCGGCAGCGGCCGGTTCAACTAATACGCGGTCTGCTAAAGGCTTTACTTTTAACTGTGCCATACAATTAAATGATTTTTATGTTAGTGATTAATGGATAGATTTCTGTAAATGTGGTCAACATTCGTCACATTTCGTGCCAAAGGGAAGATTTAGGTTTAATCGGGACAATATTGCAGAAATGCCGCTTTCTGCTGTCAAAATCCGATTACCTGCCATTTCCGGATATATCTCTATCAATTTGAATTTCAGGATCTAATTTACCCGTAAAAATAATACATCCGCTGTTTTCCTGAAATAAAAAATGTCAGAATCGGGTGACATTCTGACATTTTATATCTGGATCGCAGTTGATGACTCTTACTTGCCCTGGTTGGCCGGGTTGGGCTGATAATCCTGTACCGGCTGGGCATTCTCATCAATATTCTGGCGAAGTTCGGTATCAGCCTGAGCCTGGTTAGCGCGGTGGCGGGGGATAACAAAAATTGAAAGCAGGCTGAGCGATAGAAGAATAACGGCCAGCGTCCAGGTGGTTTTTTCCAGGAAATCGGCAGTTTTACGTACCCCCATGAACTGATTGGATGACGAAAAATTACTTGCCAACCCGCCTCCTTTTGAATTCTGAACAAGAACAACAAGTGTCAGCAGTACACAGGCGATAAGAATAAGGACCGAAATGAGAATGTAAGCGGTCATAGGAGATATTGTTAAGTTATTGTTATTTATTTACTTACGATTATTTTTTAATTCTTCCACGCGGGCTGCAAAGTAACTACTTTTTTCGGGAAATAACAATATTAGTTTTTCATAAATCTTTATTGCCTTCTCAGAAAGGCCCTGTTTTTCATAAATGTGCGCCAGCGTTTCGCTAACCAGGTCATCATGGTCGGCAATGCTTTGGCGCGCTTTATCTTCGGGACTGAAAAATTCACGTTTGGAGGGTGAAATACGGGGTTCCTCCGAAATGAACTTATCTATCAGTTCGAACCTGGATTTCCCGGCTGTTTCTTTTTCTTTAGGAGGATGAGCGATTACGGCATTACCATTCTCTTTCCTTTCATCTGCAATTTCGGAAAGGCTGTCGCGGATGAGGCCGATGAGAACACCGCCTGCCGGTATTTTTCCCTCACCTGATTCAGGGTGAACCGGCGCCGTTGAGATCGTTTCCGGTGAAGCCTGTTTTTCGGGGGCTGCCGGTGTGCCGGATTCTATCATCGTCCCCGCCAGATCAATGTCCTGCATGGCCAAGGGCAATTCCTTTATTTCATCGCTTTCGATGAGCATTTTCAAACGTTTCCGGTCACCTGCGTAAGCGGCAGCTACTCTCAACGCCGGCGTAAATGACTCATTATCCGTCGACCGAAGGTTTCTGGCCACTAAAAGATAGGCGGTGGAAAAATAGGGATATTCCCGGGTAAGCGCAGTGATCATCTCAACAGTACTGCCGGTAAGCAGAGACCTGTCGGCGAGAATTTTTTCAAATGACCTGCGTTCCATTTTTTTCTGTTCCGTTTTTACCAGTTTACCACTGCTTTATTGAAAACATCCTGGGCAAGAGCATCCGTAATAGTTTCAATCAGCCCGCTTTCAACCTGCGAGAGGCTATAGGAAGCATCATAGTCTTCATACCGGCTGAACGATGTTTCAAAATTCTGTTTTTCGTCCATTTTATTGGTGAACCGCACACTGATGGTGATTTTCAATCTCTGTAAAGCAGCCTGTTGGTTGCCTTGGATAGCAACAGGTTCGGTGGAATACCCGGTAATTTCTCCTTCAATGTTGAGGTCTCCGCCGCTTTTTACCAATTTCAGGTTGGTTTGGTTGGTGAATTTGTCGCGAAGTGCTTCAGTGAAAGTGTTGCTTAAGGTAGGCTGGACCAGGGGTGCGTTATTGGGAAAGTATTTCACCGAAATTGTTTTTACGTCCGGTGAAATGGATGCCCCGGTAAATGAGTATATTCCGCAACCTGATAATAAATTAATCGCAGCCAGGGCCATTGTAATCATCAGAAAGCGGGCAGAAGTAAAATGGGTTTTATAATTCATCTTGAAAGAGATCGGTTAAGCATTAATTCCGTATTCCTTTATCTTTCGGTATAATGTGCGTTCAGAAATGCCAAGTTCCTTTGCCGCATTTCGCCTGCGGCCTGCATGTTTTTCCAGGGCCCGGCGGATAAGGTCTATCTCTTTTTCCTGTATTGATAAGGATTCATCAACCACCTCGCTTTGAGAAAACAGTTCTTCCTCATTGTCGGGATTCTCCACCACATAAGGATGAGCGGCATGAAACTGCCGGTCTGTACCGGGAAACGGCATATTTTCGTTCATACCGGCAACGCCGGAATGCAGGTGGGCGGAAACAGGATCGTGTCCGGCCGTATCTCCGACAAGTTTTTTTAACTCATTAATATCGCGACGCATGTCGAACAGCACCTTATAGAGCAGCTCGCGTTCCGAAAACTCACCGCCTGGTTTTGATCCGGTATATAAAATGGGTAATTCGCGGTTGGCGGTATCAGGCAGATACTTCTGAAGCACATGTGCTGTGATTGTCCTCACATGCTCAATAATGCTGATTTGTTCCGTAAGGTTCCGCAACTGACGGACGTTGCCGGGCCACCTGAAATTCAGCATCATATGTTTTGCCTCATCATCGAGTTCGAGCGGCGGCATCCGGTATTTTTCTGCAAAATCGACGGCAAATTTCCTGAACAGCAACAAAATATCGTCTTTTCGTTCCCGTAAGGGAGGAATTGCTATCGGAACGGTGTTCAGGCGGTAATACAGGTCCTGTCTGAATTTGCCCTCATTAATGGCAGCCTGTATATCGACATTGGTGGCAGCCACAACGCGAACATCCGTTTTCTGAACTTTAGAAGATCCTACACGCATGAATTCTCCGGCTTCCAGGACCCTCAGTAACCTGACCTGGGTTGCGAGCGGAAGTTCGGCAGCTTCATCAAGAAAAATAGTGCCTCCGTTCACCACCTCAAAATATCCTTTTCGGGCTTCGTGGGCGCCGGTAAAAGAGCCTTTTTCATGCCCGAACAGTTCCGAGTCGATAGTTCCTTCAGGAATAGCACCACAGTTCACGGCAATGTAAGGTCCATGTTTACGGGCGCTAAGCTGGTGTATGATCTGGGGAAATACTTCCTTGCCCACCCCGCTCTCCCCGGTAATCAGGACGGTAATATCGGTAGGAGCCACCTGCCTGGCAATGTCGATGGCGCGGTCAAGCCCGGGGGCGCTGCCGATGATTCCAAATCGTTGCTTTATTGAAATAATATCCATTCTTCTCTTGATCTTTCCGTCAGTAATAATGCAAAATTAACGCTATTATTATTATCACAGGCTGATGATTAACGTTTTTTGGCAGAATCACTGCCAAAATGGCAAAATTAACGAACAAACGGATGTTG
>Ga0116170_10000976_pt1 | contig 29757 bp, 17 predicted proteins | sample AD_JPNHW1_MetaG_FD_89797 | JGI IMG/M metagenome (GOLD analysis project Ga0116170, IMG submission 89797) | Active sludge microbial communities of municipal wastewater-treating anaerobic digesters from Japan - AD_JPNHW1_MetaG | ecosystem: Engineered > Bioreactor > Anaerobic > Digestate | place... | reverse complement strand
AGGCGCGGTGGGTGAGGTACCAGTCGACGGTCTTGGCGAGGCCGGTCTCGAAGGATTCACGCGGCTTCCAGCCGAGCTCCTTCTGGAGCTTGGTGCAGTCGATGGCGTAGCGGCGGTCGTGTCCGGGACGATCGGCGACGAAGGTGATCTGGGTGGAGTAGCTCTTGCCGTCCTTGCGAGGCGACTTGGCGTCGAGGAGGGCGCAGATGGTGCGGACGACCTCGAGGTTGGGGCGCTCGTTGATGCCGCCGATGTTGTAGGTCTCGCTCGGGCGGCCTCGCTGGAGCACGGTCCAGATGGCGGTGGCGTGGTCCTCGACGTAGAGCCAGTCGCGGATCTGCTGGCCGTCGCCGTAGATGGGGAGCGGCTTGCCGTCGAGGGCGTTGAGGATGACCAAGGGGATGAGTTTCTCCGGGAAGTGGAACGGCCCGTAGTTGTTAGAACAGTTGGTCGTGAGCGTCGGCAGCTTGAAAGTGTGCTGGTAGGAGCGGACGAGGTGGTCGCTGGCGGCCTTCGAGGCGGCGTAGGGGGAATTCGGGGCGAAGGGCGTCTCCTCGGTGAAGGCGGGATCCTCGGGCGTGAGCGTGCCGTAGACCTCGTCGGTCGAGACGTGGAGGAAACGGAAGGCGCTCTTCTTCGGCTCGGGGAGCTTGGCCCAGTGCTGGCGGGTGGCGTTGAGGAGGCGGAGCGTGCCGACGACGTTGGTCTGGATGAATGGCTCGGGGGAGTCGATGGAGCGGTCGACGTGCGACTCGGCGGCGAAGTTCACTACGGCGTCGATCGCGTGCTCGGCGAGCAGGCGGGCGACGAGGTCGGCGTCTCCGATGTTTCCTTGCGCGAAGACGTAGCGCGGGTCGTGGGCGAGGTCGGCGAGGTTGGCGGGGTTGCCGGCGTAGGTGAGCAGGTCGAGGTTGACCAGTTTCGCGAGCGGGGAGCTGGCCTCGGTGAGGCGCTGACGGATGAAGTTGCTGCCGATGAAGCCGCAGCCGCCGGTGACGAGGAGGTTCATGGGAGAGGAGGCGAGAGGAGAAAGGCTGGAGGCGAGAGGGTGGCGGGGGCGGGGCGGCGCCGGGTTATGGGTGATAGGTAATGGGTGATGGGAAAGCGAGGGGAGGGGCTGGTGGTGGCCGGGGGCTGTCTGCGTCACCCATCACCTATGCCCCATACCCCATCACCCCTTTCTCATTCCTTCCGCCACTCGCGCAGGGCGCGGGTCACGGATTCATGGACCTCGGTGAGCTGGATACCGACGGAGGCGAGTTTGGAGGAATCCATCACGCAGTTGGAGCGCGGGGTCTTAGCGGCCTTGTGCATGAAGTCGTCCTCGTTGGCGAAGAACTTGAAGTCCTTCGTGCAGACGCCGCTCTGCTTGATCATCGCGACGACCTCGCGGGTGGTGACGTGGCCGGGGTTGGTGACATTGTAGGTGCCGAAGGGGACGCGTTTCTCCCAGCAGGCGAAGGTGCCGGCGACGAACTCGTCGAGCTGCGAGATGGAGTTGGCGGCCTCGAGGAGCGAGTCGTAGCGCATCAGCTTGGTGAGGTAGTTGCGCGGGCTGTCGATCTCGTTGAAGGGGATGCGCAGGCGCCAGAGGTAGACGCTGGGCGTGCCGGCGAGGACCTCTTCGCCGAGGGCTTTGGTGCCGCTGTAGAACGAGCAGTGGTTGGTGCGGAAGCAGAAGTTTGGGGCGTCGTCCTCGCGGAAGCCGGTGCCGTCGGTGCGCGTGCCGGAGTAGATGCAGCCGGAGGAGACGTGTCCCCACGGGATGCCGGCTGCGGTGCAGGCCTGGGCGATGCGGCCGGGGAGGACGGCGTTGCCGTCGAGGCAGTCGGCCTTGTGGAGCTCGCAGGCGTCGACGTTGGGCTTGCCGGTGTAGCCGGCGGCGTTGACGACGAACTCGGGGCGCAGCTCGCGCAGGAACGGCGCGAGCACCTCGGGCCGGGTATAGTCGAGGTCGCGACGCGCGAGATTGCGGAAGGAGAGGTTCTTGCGAGCGAACAGGCGCTGGTAGGCCTGTCCCACATATCCGGAGCCACCGAGGAGCAGAATCATGAAGGCTCAGAGGCTAGGGGGCGGCTCGCCGAGGGGCCAAGTTGTTTCTGCGACGGGGGGAGTGGTGTGATCAGTCGCGGCGGCGATAGATGCGGACTTGGTCGATATCCGCGATCTGCTCGTAGTCAGCGGCGATGAGTTCGCGCAATTCCGGCCAAGTTTCGTGCCCGAAGCGGCTGCGCTCCTGGAAACCGAACTGGCCGGGGGCAACGGCATCGACAAACCAGCGGGGACGATGACGGCGCAGATCATGCAGATAGCGCCATCGATAGTCATTTTGAAGCGGTCCGGGATTGATCGAGCGTTCGCTTTGCGCCCCGCGGACGCCGCAGCTGAGGCCGGCTTCGACGTGAAGCCCCGGTGCCCAGCCCCAGACCACCAGCTTGTCTCCCGGGGCGGCGAGTTCCCTTAGTCGAGAACCGATGCGACCCGCTTGGCGGACCTGCCAGCCGGCGATATAACCTGTCAGCGGGCGTTGGCTGATGTCCGTTTGCCAGGCGGGCCAGGCCGCGGTCGCGACCAGGAAAGTAGTGGCGAGCACGGCGGGCGCATGCCGGAGCCGTGGCACTGCGCTTCGCAAGTGGCGTTGCAGCCCGTCGAGGCTAACGGCGGCGAGCCATGCCAGAGGAATGGCAAGATAGTGCAGGTAATGCTGGGCGTAGCGGCCGGCGCCTACGATCGAAACGAGCGCGGACGCCAAGAGCAGCCAAGCCGACAACAGCCGCAGGCGCCCGGTCCTCGTCGCGAGCGAGGGAACCAGCGCGAGCGCACCAAAGGCAAAGGTGCAGAGCACGGTTGTAGCACAGCCGCGGAACTGGATCAGGATCGTGAGGAAGGCCTCAGGGCTATCGCTGAGGGGGTAGAGCCGTGTCGCGGCGTATAGGGCATTGCTTTGCCAGAAGAAGACACGGAATTGGGCGAGGAGCCCGAAAATCGTTAGGTATATGCAGAGCGCGGCGAAAGGAACGACTGCTCCTGCCGCAAGGGCGGCCGCGCCATGCAGCCGGGCGTGCTGCGAATGCTTCGGGCCATGGCTCTGGAACCAGACTGCGCATAGCAGGACAATCCCAAGTGTTGCGGCGAGGGGAGCCGATTGGAGCTTGGCGAGGATGGGCGCGCTGGCGAGTAACGCACCTGCGAGGGAGAGAAGCCAGAGACGGAGACGCTGGCGGTCGGTGGTGAGTGCGCAGGCTCCGATCCAGCCGGCGAGCGAAAGGAGGAGTACCGATGGCAGTTCGCTGGAGTACTGGACCATGTCGTGGAACCAGCGGCAGGCCCAGAGGTTGATCGCCGGTAGGACGGCGAGTCTTGCAGCCCATTCCGGGATGAACCGTCGAGCTGCGCCCCAGAAAGCAAGTACGGATCCGATCTGGAGCAGCGTGGCGATCACCCGCGCGCCTACGTAATCAAGCGGGAGCCCGAGGGGTAAAGCCAGGAGGAGTGCATACGCGTTGAGCGGTCCGGAGGTGTGGCAATCGATGTGCTTCCAAGGAAGGCCTCCGTCGCGTAACGTGAGGGCAGCGGTGATCAGCTCGGATTCGTCGGGGTTCTCGAGGGGGCCGGTCAGCCACAAGGGCCAGCGGAAGGCGACGAAGACCAGGATGATGGCGAGGGAAAATAAGGCGTTGGCGGAAAGGATACGCTGCCAAGCCGGCCGCCGGCCGAGTGCGGGGCTGTCCTGCGGGCCTGCGGCGAGCGGGGCGAAGCAGGTAGCCAACAATACAGTGAACGAGCCCCAGCCTGCGAGCCAGTGGGCCGCGGGACAATTATCGAGCCACGATAGCAATCCGGGGTTCGGAGGTGACATCGAGGGCGAGGGTCACCGGCGCCGGTAGTCGCCGCGGCTGAAATACTTCTCCAGCCAGATATAGGCGCAGATGAAGAAGTAGCGGCTGCCCATCTCCTTGATCTTGAGCTTGGCCACGCCGTATTTGCGGTTCTGCCACGAGATAGGGCAGACCTTGAAGGTGAAGCCGCGCACGATCGCCTTGAGCGGGATCTCGACGGTGAGGTTGAAGTGCGGCGCGATGAGCGGGCGGCAGCCGTCGATCACGGTGCGGCGGTAGGCCTTGAAGGCGTTGGTCGTGTCGTTGAGCCCGTGGTGGAATCCCAGTTTCACCAGATAGTTCGCCAGCCGGTTCACGAACAGCTTGATGCGCGGGTAGTCGACGACCTTGCCGCCCTTGATGAAACGGCTCCCGAAGGCGCAGTCGTAGCCTTCGTTGAGGATGCGCCAGTAGGTGACAGCGTCGGCGGGCGAGTCGGAGGCGTCGGCCATCATAATGGCGACGGCGTCGCCGCGCATGTGGTCGAGGCCCCAGATGACGGCGCGGCCGAAGCCGTGCGGCCCTGGGTTCTGCGTGGGTGCGAGCGATGGGTACTGGGCTTTGAGTTCCTGGAGCAGGCGCCACGTGCCGTCTTTGCTACCATCGTCGACCACGACGATCTCGTGGGGGATGGCCGCGCGGTCGAAGGCTGTGACGATCTCGGTGATCGTGAGGGGCAGGGACTCTTCTTCGTCGCGTGCGGGGATGACGATCGAGAAGAGTGAGAGCGGGGCAGCGGACATAGCTGTCAGGCGGAGGCCTTGCGGCCGACGATGAGAAACTGGTGCCCGAAGAAACGCCAGAGGATGGGTAGCGCCAAGTAGAGTCGGATCATCCACTGGGGAGGCTGGGATGTCCCCGACATGGTGTAGGGGAGGAACGAATCCAGCTTGGTGCGAATCTCGAAGCCGACGGTCGACATCCCCTCGGCGAGGGAACGGTCGGTGAGGCAGAGCGTGTGATCCCAGAAATCCCAATAGGCGCCGGGTGGGGTGCGGCGGATGTTGGGACCGAGGGCGATGAGCAGCCCGCCGGGGCGGAGGCACCGGTGGGCCTCCTGGAGCGTGCGCCGCAGGGTAGGTTTGTCCGGGAGATGCTCGAAGAAATTGCTGGTGAAGACGACATCGAGCGTCCCTTCGGCGAGGGGCCAGGGCTGGGAGCAATCTTGCGCGAAGAACTGTACTTCGGCGGCGAGGTGGGCGGGCGACTCGGGGTTGAGATCCATGCCGTATTTACGGCCGGCCTGGACGTTGTTGATGAACTCGCCGTAGCCGCAGCCCAGATCGAGGATGGCAGCATTGGCGGGTACGAGCCGCTGGAAATAGGAGCGGATGAGCGTCTGCCAGACCGCGTTGCGGTAGGCTGTGTGGGAGTCGAAGCGCTGCCGGTAGAGGCTTTGCAGCTCGCTGGTCTTGGTGTTGGGCTCGCTCATTGCGATCGGAGGAGACGGCTAGATTGGCGCGGAGAGGTCAAGCCACTCGGGGTGTTGTCGGGCGTGGGCGGCGATCTCGTCGAGAATCGCGGAGAGGGGCGTCTGCGGCTTCCATCCCCAGACTTCGGAGGCGTGGGTGGCGTCGAGCATCATCCAGGGGATGTCGAAGGGGCGCGGTTGCGGGTCGGAGGCGACGGGGTGGGCGCCGAACCGCTCGTCGCACCAGGCGGTGAGTTGGCGCAGTGACATGCTGGCCGCGGCGCCACCGGCGACGTTGCAGATGCGCGGCGAGAGGGTGGGCGCGGCGGCGGCTGGAGAGGACTTCGCGGCGAACTGTTTCAACAACAGCGGCACGATGTCGCGCGGGTGGAGGCAGTCGCGGACCTGGTGGCCGTGGCCGTCGAAGCCGATGTATTTGAGCGGGCGGCGGCGCAGGTGGGTGTTGATCCAGTACGCGAAGATGCCCTGGTCGGGACGGCCGAACTGGCCGGCGCCGGCGAGCACGCCGCAGCGGTTGATCCAGACGGGGAAGTTGAACGTCTCGCCGTACTCGAGCGCGAGCGCCTCGCTGGTGAGCTTGGTCGCGCCGTAGAGCGAGACGGGGGCGGCGGTGGCGAAGCTCTCGTGCACACCGGCGGGGCTCACGCCGGCGGGAAGCGGTTTCTCGGTATCCGGACGGTAGGCACCGCGGTCGGGGACGACGGGCAGGCCGGCGAGCGGGGCGATGGAGTAGACGCGGCTGGTGCTGAGGAGAACGAAGCCGGCGCGGTGCGCCTTGCAGAACTCCAGCATGTTCACCGTGCCGAGGAGGTTGTGCTCGATGAGCTGGCGGGAACTGGTCTTGCCGTCGATGCCGGCGAGGACGCTGGGGTTGGCGGCGGCGTCGATCACCCAGTCGACGGCCGGCAGGCACTCGAGGTCGCTGGCGGCGCGGATGTCGCCGTGAAAGAGCTTCACGCCACGGGCCTTGAGGGCGGCGCGGTTGGTCTCGGCGCCGGGGCGTATGAAGTTGTCGAGGCCGACGAGCTGGAGGCCGGGTACGGCGTCGAGCAGGGCGTTGGCGAGCGTGCTGCCGACGAAGCCGCAGATGCCGGTGATGAGGAGCTTCATGAGGCGCCGGATTTTCGATTTCGGATTGCCGATTTGCGATTGGACGGAGGGACTCGGGATGAGAAGCGTTCGCCCCCGGTGTTCGACTCCCGACGCCGCTCAGGCGTGGTCACGCTTCTTCCAGGCCTCGACGATCTGACGGATGGTTTCCTCGAGGCTGACGGAGATGTCCCAGCTCGGGTAGTGGGCGCGCATCTTGCGCAGGTCGGAGTAGTAGCAGATGTGGTCGCCGATGCGATTCTGGTCGACGTAGGTGTAGACCATCTTCTTGCCGGAGAACTTCTCGGCGATGGCGAAGGCCTCGAGGATGGAGCAGGAGTTGTCCTTGCCGCCGCCGAGGTTGTAGACCTCGCCGACACGCGGGGCCTGCACAAAGGCGTGCATGAAGCGGGCGACGTCGAGCGAGTGGATGTTGTCGCGCACCTGCTTGCCCTTGTAGCCGAACACCCGGTACTCCTTGCCCTCGAGGTTGCATTTCACGAGGTAGGAGAGGAAGCCGTGGAGCTCGACCCCGGTGTGGTTGGGGCCGGTGAGACAGCCGCCGCGCAGGCAGCAGGTCGGCATGTTGAAGTAGCGACCGTACTCCTGGACCATCACGTCGCCGGCGACCTTGGAGGCGCCGAAGAGCGAGTGTTTGGACTGGTCGATGGTGAACGTCTCGGCGATGCCGTGCTCGTAGGCGGGGTCGGCGTAGTCCCAGCGGGTCTCAAGCTCCTTGAGGGCGATGCGGTTGGGGGCGTCGCCATAGACCTTGTTGGTCGACATGTGCACGAACGGCACCTCGGGGTTCACCTGGCGGTTGGCCTCGAGCAGGTTGAGCGTGCCGACGGCGTTGGTGTCGAAATCGTCGAAGGGGATGGCGGCGGCGCGGTCGTGCGAGGGTTGGGCGGCGGTGTGGACGATGACGTCGGGCTTCACCTCCTTGACGAGGGCGAGCACGCCGGCGCGGTCGCGGATGTCTAACTCGTGGTGGACGAAGCCGGGGAGGTCGCGCAGGAGACGCTGCTGGTTCCAGCGGGTGTCGCCCTGCGGGCCGAAGAAGACGGCGCGCTGGTTGTTGTCCACGCCGTGGACGGTGAAGCCCTGCTTGGAGAAGTAGACACACACCTCCGAGCCGATGAGGCCGGAGGAGCCGGTGACGAGGAGACGTTTCGCCATGAGGCGAGAAGGTATGCGCTGGGCGGTGGCGCATTTCAAGAAGCGGATTGGGCGGAGTTTGGGTTGTGCTGCTGCCGTAGGCGCAGGGAGGTTGGGGCATGGGAGTAAAGGTGGCCCACGCGTGGGCTGGGCGTCGTGAAACGGGACTGGCGCTGAGACGGGGTCTTTGATCCTGTTGGCATATGCTTTCCACCGAGGACAAACCGGTACTCCTATTCCGAGGCGCCGCGTTGCGGCTTGGTGTATTGCTTATTGTCGCCGGCGCCTTCGCGGCGTTGCCGGCGCGGGCTGTTGCGCGGTTGCTTCAGATCGAGGCGCCGGCAGCGGCGCCGGAGCGAACGACAGTGCAGGTGATTGTGCGGGCAAGCACAGATGCCGGGGCGTCGGAACAGGTCGGTTTTCTGCACATTGAGTATTCCGTGGACGACGGAAAGACGTGGACCCAGCTCTGCTTCGACCAGAACCTTGGTGGCGCTGCCGTGCGAACGCTGCGTATGCCGACCGGGGCTGCCGGGACGAGGACGATCGTCCGCGCAAGAGCCGCATACCGCGGTGGCGTGGCCGGCGATGTCGATTACCGCGGTGGCGCGATTGAGTGGCAGACCACGTGGGAGACATGGGGTGAACCGCCGACGCGCAAGGCGGTGATCGAGGTCGGCCGCTGAGCGGAGCCTGATTCGCGACCTAGTGCAGGTTGTAGGTGCGCTGCAGAGCCTTAGCACGCTCGATGTGCATCAGGTCGAGGGCAGGCACGGTCGCTGCCGGATCTGTCGTGTAGGGCGCCTGCATGTGCTGCCGCATCGCAGTGCCGCGCCAAGCGACGAACGGCGCGAGTACGTCCGGCCATCCACAGAGCAGGCGCCACGAGAGCAGCGCCAGCAATGCGGTGGCGGCGATACGGCGTGGCAGTGCGCGGGTGACGAAGCGGGCGGTGAAGTGGGCGAGCAGCAGGCCCGCGGAGGGCAGTGCCGCGATCAGCGAGCTGTAGAGATAGCGCGGGCCGAGTGCCGCTTGGATGCCAGTGTGATAGCGTCCGATCCCGAGCAGGAGCGCATTACTGACATCGTAGGCGAGCAGGACGACGAGCATCACCCGCACCCGGCCGCGCGCCACAGCCAGTCCGCCGCCGACAAGTGCGATCTTCAAGCTGGCGAGCAGTGCCACCGAGCCGGGTGTGATCTCTGCGAACCCGAGGAGCTGATGCCAGGGGCTCAGGAACAGGAACGTGGATGCGAAGCGGGCAATATCCGACAAGTGGCTGCCGATCGCATGCTGGTTGCCGTTGGGAATGACCAGTATTGCAAGGGTGACTGCGATTGCTGGAACGAGACAGAGTATGGCTGCGGGAATCCGGCGGAGGAGTAGCCGCCAGTTGCCCCCGAGCAGATCCGGAGTCAGGACCGCCAGTGCCAGCACTCCACCGGTGAGCACGCCGCGTGCGAAGCTGCATGCGCTGGCTGCGGCGAAGAGCGCGAGCGGGACATGCACGCGCCAGCTCCAGACTTCGCGGTCTGCCGAGCGGTTTTCGAGCCAGAGCAGCCCGAGAAGCATGAAGAGTGTCGCCAGCACGGCGGACCATTGGACCGACCAAGCAAGGGTTTCGAGGTTTCCTGGCGTGAGCGCGAAGACGAGCTGCGCGAACAACGCCGCGAACCACGGGAAGCCGGTGCGCAGGAGGATGCGCCCCAGGAGCAGTGTATTCGCCGCATGGGTGAGCCAGAGCAGCCACAGCATGGCGAGATAGCTTCCTCCGCTGAGCTGGAGCGCACCGCCCCAGCCCAGCTTGAACAACGGGACGAAACTCTCGGTGAAGAACTCGAAGAGCCAGTGCTTCAGCCCCATCATGGCGATCTCGTTGACGAGAAAAAAGTCGTCACCGAACCAGTACAGTTCGGCGAACTGCCGGTGCCAGAGGAGAAACGGCGTGAGTGCGAACAGCCCGGCCAGCCAAGGTAGCCGGCGGCGCCAATGGGCATCGGGGATGGACGGCGCCTCGCGGTCTCGCGGCTCCTGGCGTGGCGAGGTTTGCACGGCTTCTGTGGTGGCGGCGCGGCGCGCCGATGGTACCCACGCGGCGATCGCATCCCAGGCGACGAAACCGATGAATAGGGGCACCAGCGGGTAGGCCGATGCGAAAGAAGAGACTATGAGCACCGGAAACGACGTGACATGGATGATCGCCTGGATCGCGATGCTGGCGAGCGCGCCGCCCAGTGCGGCGGCGGCCAACGTCAGCGGGTAGCTCCACTTCAGATATGCGAGCGCTTGGCCGGTGCGGATAGTGGCGACGAACAACGCGGCGACGAAGAGCCAGAAAAGGCCATGCCGGAGCGACTTGCCGATCGTTTGCAGGGCGCGTACTCGCAGCTGCGCGTATGGAGGCTCAGGATCGGTCGAGTAGCCTGTGGCTGTGGGCGAGAGACGGTTGCCGGTCATCCGACGGAAGAGCGCGAGTGAGGCTTCGTCGCCGGCGCTGGGCGGGGCGAACGCGCTGAAACCGCGGAAGGAGATGGTGTAGTCGATAAATGAGACAGCCGTTCTCGCCACCTCGGTTTTCTGGCCTTCGCGCCAGATCGGGAGAAAACCGCTGCGGCGGGGGCCGGCAGGGAGTCGGCCTGCATCGCAGGCAGCGTTGATCTCATCGGCCATCGCCCGGTAGAACGCATGCGCTTCGGCGGCGGAATGCGCGTGGCCCGCGGCGGCGACGGCGTCGCGCAGCGCCCACATGAGCCAGCCACCGCCGATCTGGAGTTCCGCGGCGCGCATGCCTGTGGCTGAGGCGGAGATGCCGGCCCAGCCGCGACCGAGGTCGCCGTCGAGGTAGGGGCGGAGTTGGGCGAATGTCGGGCTGACTGCGTACATCGCTTCGCGGGCCTGGCAGGTGACGGGCACGCGGTTCAGGTCGGGGCCGACGCGCACGCGGGTCATCGCGCCGTAGGCGTCATTGAATGCCGGATCGCGGAATTCGACGGTGCCGAACCAGCCGTAGAAATGCTGGTTCAGGGCGGCGACGCCCAGGATCGGCAGGAGAGAGACCGCGGTGGCCAGCGCGAGCGCGGTGGTGGAGCGGCCGGCGGTGCGGAGCGACTCGCGTGCGGCAGTGAAGAGCAGCGCGCCGGCGAGCAGCGCGAGGCTGGGCGCGATCCAGACCGTCTCCTCTCGTGTGAGATAGAACGCCCCGAAGGAGATGCCCAGCAGCGCCACCCAGGGCAGTTGGCGGCGGAGGGTGTTGTGGCGCCGGAAATAGAGCGCGGCGAGGCCAGCGAAGAGCAGCAGGCCGAGCGGCGCATAGACATGCTGGCGCAGCACGCGGCCGAGGCTGGAGGCGTCGAACGTCATCGGGTTCCAGAGCAGCAGCGCGTAGAACCCGAAGCGCGCAGCGGCGGAGGCGATGGCGGGCCGGCAGGCGCGGACGAGCGCGGCGCAGGCGCCGACATACAGGAGCTGCTGGGAGAGCAAGAGCGGGACCCCGAAGAGATTCCAGAACGCGATCCAGAGCGAGTAGAACGGACCCTTGGCGAGGGTGAGATGGTCGTAGGCGCCGAGCCAGTCGCCGTGGCGGACGGACTCGGCGAGCTTGAGGAAGAGCGCGTCGTCGTAGCCGGCGAAGCCTATGGCGAAGACGGGCTGGGCGGCGGTGAGCCAGAGCTTGGCGACGGTGAGTGTGATCGCCGCCGCGAACCACCAGCGGCCGGAGGACGCGGACGGCGCGTTCACGGGCGGTCCTCCCGGGTATCCAGACGCAGGACGCCGAGAAAGAGGCTCGTGAGCGCGATCTGGCAGCCGAGGGTGAGCGCGAGGGCTCCGGGGATGACGAGGCGCAGCATGGCCTGCGGCGAGAGATTGCCGAAGCCGTGGCGTCCCCAGATCAGGACGGCGCCGGCGGAGAGCCCGAGTCCGGCGAGGGCGAGGACCGAGCCGACGATCAGGCCGACCTCGAGCGTGGCGGCGCGGAGCAGCTTCTCGAAACGCTCATCCGGGGCGCGCAGGCCGGCGCGGATGGCGAAGAACTTGCCCAGCGCCGCGAACGACACCGCCTGGAAACCGATCAGTACAGCGAAGGCGGCGAAGAGGAGGGTGTGGACGTCGAAGCAGACGCTGCCGACCTGCACGGGACCGCGCACGAGCATCGTACCCGCGCCGCCGCCGGCGAGCATGAGCGCGAGGCCGGGAAAGAGGAACAGCCAGCGCGGGCTGAAGAGCAGCATGAAGCGGAGGTGGCGCCAGCCGTCGCGCCAGGGGCGCAGGTGCGGGGGCCGGTCGCGGCCGTCGGGACGGAGGACGGTCGGCACTTCCTCGAGGCGCAGCCCGAGGAGCTTGGCCTTGATGACCATCTCGGTGGCGAACTCCATCCCGGTGGTGCGCAGGTCCATCCGGCGGTAGGCTTCGGCGGAGAAGGAGCGCAGGCCGCAGTGGAAGTCGCGGACGCCGGTGCGGAAGAAGAGCCGGCCGAGGAAGGAGAGGACGGGGTTGCCGATGTAGCGGTTCTTCCAGGGCATGGCGCCGGGCTGGACGCCGCCGGCGAAGCGGTTGCCCATCACGAGGTCGGCGCCGGCGCGCAGGCGCTCCAAAAAACGCGGGATGTGCGCGAAATCGTAGCTGCCGTCGGCATCGCCCATGAGGATGAAACGTCCGCGGGCGGCGGCGATGCCCCCGCGCAGGGCGTTGCCGTAGCCCTTGGCGGCGACGGGGACGACGCGCGCCCCATGCTGCGTGGCGATGGTTTGGGAACCGTCGGTGCTGCCGTTGTCAGCGACGACGATCTCCGCGTCGATCTTGCCGGCTGCGATCGCGGCGGAGATTTCCCGCAGGCAGTCCGCGAGGGTGATCGCCTCGTTGAGGCAGGGGAGAACGACGGTGAGTTCTGGCTCGAGCTCTGGCTGGGGCATGGGCATCGGCACGAGACCGGTGTGGCGGTGGAATGATCCTGCTCTTGAACGCAGGCCGGCCTGTGCCGGGCCTGTGGGGTTATTTGTGCGGGAAGATGCTCTCGATGATGTAGAGCGGACGTTCCTTCACGGTTTCGTAAGTACGTCCAATGTACTCGCCGATGATGCCGAAGCCGAGCAGGTTGACGCCACCGAAGAACATGATGGTGAGCATGAGGGATGCGTAGCCGGGGATGAAGTAGCCCGGGTTGACCAGCTTCATAATGAAGACGAGCACCGAGATGAGCAGGGTAATCCCGAGGAGGGCCAAGGCGCTGTAGGTCAGCAGGCGCAGCGGGAAGACCGAGAAGGAGGTGATGGCATCGACCGCGAAGCTGAGCATCTTCGCGAGCGGGTACTTTGTGGAGCCGGCGAAACGCGGCTGGCGGTCGTAGAACACGGGTTCCTGGCGCCCGCCCACCCAGCTGACCATGCCGCGGATGAAGCGGTGGCGCTCCCGCATCTGCTTGAGGATATCGACGACCTTGCGGTCCATCAGGCGGAAATCGCCGGTGTCGGGCGGGATGCTGCGGTTGGTCATCCAGGACAGGATGCGGTAGAAGAGCTTCGCCGTGACGAGTTTGAAGGCGGATTCGCCGGCGCGGGTGCGGCGCTGGCCGTAGGCCACGTCGATGCCCTCACACCATTTCGCGGCCATCTCGGCGATGATCTCGGGCGGGTCCTGCAGGTCGGAGTCGATGATGACGACGATGTCGCCGTCGCACTGGTCGAGCCCGGCTGTGACGGCCGCCTGGTGCCCGAAATTCCGGAAGAAGTTCACGATGCGCAGGTGCGGATCGGCCTGGGCCAGGCGCAGCGCGACGGGCAGCGTGTTGTCGCGCGAGCCGTCGTTGACGAGGATGATCTCGTAGGCGGTCCCGAGGCGTTGGCAAACTGCGGAGACGCGGGCGACGAACTCGGGCAGGCCCTGCTCCTCGTTGTAGCACGGGGCGACGACGACGAGCTTGGTGGCCGGGGTGAGGGGGCGCGGCATCATGGTTTCTCCTTAATCCCGCGCCCGACGATGACGATGTTCCAGCAGAGGGGGCGGAGGAAGGGCAGCACCTTGAGCAGGACGCGGTCGAAGGCGGCCAGCGGCCGGTAGAGCCAGGCCCAGGAGTCCGACTCCTCGACGACCTTTTTCCAGAAACGCTCCTTGTTCGGGCTGCGGAACTGCACCGCGGCCATGAGCATGAAGATCAGGAGCGTGGTGAACCAAAACCAGTGAGCCTCGGTCTTTGCGAAATGCCCTGAGACCGCGCGCACATCGCACAGGCGGAGCGGATGCTCGTCGGGTGTTCGGACTTTGGTGGCAACGGCCCGGTAGATGTTGATGATCGGGTTGTAGGCGACCGGATCCCAGCTGACGAAAACCCCGTCCGGCTTGAGGTGCCGGAGCAGGCGGGGAAAGGCGGTGGCGATGTCGATGTGGTGGAGGGTGTTGCCCGTGTAGATGATGTCGAAGCGCGCGTCGGCGGGGAGGCCGAGATCCTCGGCGGCCGAGACATGGGTGCTCAGGGTGGTGCCGTTGGCCTCGGCGAGGCGACGCGTGGCATCGCACATGCCCGGAGAGAGGTCCGACGCGGTGACGGTGGCGCCTTCGAGGGCGAAGTAGACGGAGGCTTCGCCGAGACCGCAGCCGACATCGAGCAACGTGCGCCCGCGGAGGTCGCCGAGCGCGGCGCGGATGCAGCGCATCTCGGGTGCGGTGAGCGCCTCGTTCATGCGGCGCACGTCGATCTTGGTGACGTCGACTCCGGCGGCCCAGGCGTCGTGGAAGGCCTCCTCGGTGTGGATGCGCTCTTCGGTGGCGGAGGGGGGGCGGGAGGATGTCATGGGTGGGGAGTCCGGGGCCAGGCCAGCCTTGGTGGCGAGTTCGCGGGCGGCGTTGTCAAAGAATGCCTGATTGTCGGCCATCACGCGATCGGTGGCGGAGACGAGGCCGGCCTGCGCCTGCCGTTCGGCGTGGGCGATGGAGTCGCCGCGGGTGTAGAGCTTCGCCTCGCGCCAGGAGAGAAGGTGCTCGCCGGGGCTAGGTGTGGACCAGTGGATACGAATCCGGCCTTCGCCGGCGTTCTCGAACTCGAGGGCGGCGATCCAGCGGGCGAACGCGTCGGCCCGAGCGGGCGCGGAGGTGCGCCACTGCTGCTGCAGGCGTTGGGCGCCCCGGAGGAGCTGGTGGACGGCGCTTTCGTAGAGGATCTTCTTGGGCATGGATCAGACGAGCTCGGCCACGGTCGAGCCGTTGTTGTCGCCGAGGTCGAGGCGTTGGCGGTGGTTGGAAAGGGAGACGCGGTCGCGCGGTTCGCTGCGGATGCGTTCGGCGATGGCGAGCATCTGCTCGTAGGTGAGCGGCCAGCGCTTGGGCGGAGGGGAGGCGAGGAAGAGCTTCATGCGCTCGAACTTCGCCTTCAGGTAGCGCATCGAGACGGTCATCTCGGGGAAGCTGCCGTACATGCAGCCCGGGCAGGCGCCGGTGATCTTGCGGACATCGTCGCGCAGGGCGCGGCTGCGGTAGATCTCGGGAAACTTCGGATCGCAGCAGGACACCGAGGTGGGAAGCCGGTGGTCGCAGCAGGGGGCGAAGGTGCCGTTGGGCAGGACGGCGAAGTAGAGGTTGGGGCTGTCGCAGCGTCCCGCGTTGTGGTTGCGCCAGGTGGTGGGCTGTTCGGCGACGAAGCGCTTGATGTCGTCGAGGTACTGGTCGCTGTCGTAGATGAGGAATCCCTTGCGGCGCAGGTCGCGGACCCTGTCGAGCAGGGCGTTGACGGTGGGCAGTTCTTCCGGTCGCCAGCGCTTGGTCTGGTCGAACGTGCGGAAGTTCATCGGCCGGTCGTAGGTGGTGACGTGGATCGGGACGATGGAGCTGAACCAGCTGATCTCGGTGCCGAAGCGGATCACGTCCTCGATGTCGCCGAGGTTGTCGCGCTGGAGGACGCAGCCGAGGGAGGCGAAGCTGCCCTCTTTGGGCAGGTAGCGGGTGAAGGCGGACATGGCGCGGAGGGCGTCGTGCCACGACTTGGCGAAGCCGCCGTTGATCTCGTCCTGGTTGCCGGGCCAGAGGGAGTCGAGGGAGATGGAGATGTCGCGGCCGCCGGCCTCGACGGCCTGGTGGATGCGTTCGTCGGTGGCGAGGCCGTTGGTCTGCATCCGAACGTGGACGCCGCGGGACTCGAAGGCGCGGATGATCTCGTGCAGATCCAGCCGGGTGAAGGGCTCACCGCCGGTGAGGAGCACCATGGCGACCTTCATCCGCGCGAAGTTGTCGGCCATGCGCTTGATCTCGTCGAGGGTGCACTCGCGCACGTCGGAGTTGGCGTAGATGATGTTGCACTGCTGGCAGGTGAGGTTGCAGCGGGCGGTCACGTAGAACTGCACATAGACCGGCGCGTCGTGGAAGAGCGCGGCGCGGGCGAGGGTCTGCTTGGATAGCGATGAGAACATGTGTCGGTTCCGCCTGTTGCGGGAGCGGAGTGAGGGGGATTAGGTGACGGGCAAGGGGTTTTCAACCTCCGAGTCCGTCGGCGAGAAGTGGCGTTCAGCGGAACTTCACATTGGCGATATACGAGTGGTCCCAAGAGGCGTCGCCGCGCTTGCCGGGGTCGGTCACGATCGCCATGGGCATTCCGGCCGCCTCGGGTGGCAGCGAGAGGTGGATTATCTGCGGTCCGCGGTCTTCAGGGCGGTGGCATGGGTCGATGAAGCGCTGGGTGAGGATAGTGCGCGTCCATTCTTGGCCGAAGAACGAGAAGGTGTAGTTCACGCCGTCTGAATTGCCGTTCTCGTAGGCGCCGGGGAGCAGCCCGATCTCGCAGGTGAACTCGCGGGCCTCGGGCGGCACGACGAGGACGATCTCGGCTGTGGCGTGGATGAGGAAGACCGGGCGGCCGGCGGCGCTGGCGATGGCCTGCTTGGGCAGGTTCCCGTCGGCGGGGATGACGCCGAGCCCGTTATATTGCTCCGGGCTGAGCGGCGGGCGGATGCTGGTCGCCGCGGGGTCGGGTCCGGCCGGACCGAGGCGGGTGACGCGGCTGGCGACCATCGGGCCTTTCTTGATTTGTACCCGGGTGATGAAGGCTTGGTCGTAGGCGCCGTTCTTGGCCGGTCCAGAGTCGGTACGGATCCGTAGCCTGGATCCTTTCTCACAGGCGGGCAGGAAGACTCGCGCGCGATGCATGCCCCGGTCGGCGGTCTCCGTGTAGGGTCGAAGCATTTGCTTGAAGAGGATGCTGCCCTCGCCACTTGGCGAGACGACCTCGACGCTGAATTCGACGCCATCGGTTGTGCCTCCATTCAGGTAGCCGTTGGGCATGATTCCGTAGCTGAAGAGCACTTGCTGGTCGTCGGGCTCGAGATTCCAGATCATGGCGCCCGGAGCGTGGACAAAGGAGACGGGTTCCTTGTTGAGTTCCCGGACTCCGACCTCGGCGGTGACGAACTGTGCGGGCGTGCGATTGTAGAGTGGGTACTTGCGCCAAGCGATGATCTCCTCGATGTCGCTTCCCTCTGGTGCGGGCGGGCGCGGTGCCGCGTAGAAGGAGAGGGCGAGGCGGTCGAGGGCGAAGCCGGCTGATGGGGTGAGCGATAGGCTGGTAACGGGATCCCCGGTATTGTTACTGAACAGCCAGAGCACGTCACGGTTATCGATGAGCAGTGGCGAGAGGATGGCGGGGCGCTGGATAAGGGAGGGTTTCAGCGCGAAATCGAGCCCCTCGGGGCGGTCGTGGCTCGTGACCTTTGCAGTCAGCTCGGGTGGGCGATAGAGAAACCTGCGGAGGCGGCCGGCTAGTGAAAGAGGTGCATCGAGAGTGAAGAGAAGCATGCGGCCCTGGCCGGGATCCGGCGGGACGATGCGTTCACCTGGCCGCACCCGACGGGTTTCCAGCAGCACTGGAGCCACAGGGGGGGACGATGCGGCGCGGTGCTTGAGGAGGAGAAAGTCCCGCTGGATGAGCACGGGGTTGTAGCATTCCAGTATCGCCCTGAGGGTGAGCGGATCGTCGGTGGAGGGGAATCGTCCATCGAGTGTCTGGAGTTTCATGACCTGCCAGGTCGGAGCCCGTTGCGGGTCGCGAACGAACGCTTCGTTGCGCTCCTGCAGCCAGGGCGTGAAAACGTTGAAGGAGCCTCCGCCCATGGGCCGCGGGCGATAGTTCAGGCCGTTCATCAGCAGCAGGCCTTCCTCATAGCCGAAGAAGTCCACGGAATCCTGGCCAACCTCGTTATTGATCTGCGCTATGGGCACGTCCTCGCGGTGGCGTGCGATCTCCTGATCGAGTGCGGCGCGGACGGCGTCGTGTTGGGAGAGGAAGCGGAGGTTAGCGGTGATGCGGGCTGGAACTTCGGCGACGGCCAGGCGTGGACGGAACCACTCGAAGTTGATGGAGAATGCGTATGCAGCTCCGCAGGTTGCGGCGACCAGCAGGCCGGTGATTGCCCGGCTCCAGATCCTGCTCGTTGCGACCGGGGCCATGAGCGGGGTGAACCGGGCGAGGCAGTAGGTCAGCAGAATCACGGGAACCGAGGTGAAGAAAATGCCCACGTGCCCATCGGCACGGAGGAAGCCGTGCTTCCATTTGATGAAGCTGAACCCCATCAGGAGTAGCGCCGCGATGACATGCGGTGCCGAACGGCGGATGCCGAATGCGTCCCAGGCGAAGACCAGCGCGAGGCCTCCGGCCAACGTGAGCCCCCTGAGTAGCACGATGGGCGACTCATCGAGCCCCATGGTGGCGTTGTAGCCGGAGGAGAGCTCGAGCACCGCCTTGATATAGGTGGGGAGGTTCAGGGGATTCTGGCCGGCGAGCAGCCAGAACCCAAGAAACGAGGCGGCATAGGCGATCGCGAGGGTGACGGCTGCCTTCCAGCGGCGCTCGAACGCGCAGAGCGCCAGGACGCTCGAGAAGCAGAGCGCGGCAGTGAGCAGGTGCGTGCCCTTGAACAAGGCGAGCGCTCCGAGCAGCAGCACGGCCAGCCCGGAGAACGCGTCGCGTTCGCGATCACGCCGTGCCAGCAGGACAAGCGTCGCGATGAGGATGGCGAAGTCGTGGAGTAGATCGTCGACGGTCGGTACCAGAAGAATGACGACTGCGAGCCAGAACCACCGCAGGACACCCTTGCGGGCATGGGAGAACAAGAGAAGCAGCACCGCGCTGAATGCAGCCTTCAGCAGCAGATCCCCGACGATGCGCATCCCATACAGATCCTGGGCGTATGTATGACCGTAGAGGATGAAGCCAAACGGTCCGGTCATGGGCAGAACGTCGGCGCCCCATTGGAAGGAGTGGGAGAGAAAGTAGGGGTAGGTGGCGTAGTTGGACTTATCGAGGCTCTGGTCGAACGCCTCGCGCGGCGGTGTGACGAAATAGACGGAGAGCAGCAGCCACGCGAGTAGCCACAGCCAGCGGTGGCGCGATGGGGCGGTGGGCGGAGCGATGGGAGCGGACGAGGTCATTTGAGCTGGAGATTTTCGATGTACGACCAGTCCCACGAGCCGTCGCCCGCGGGGCCCGGATCGATCGCGAGGCGCAGGCGGTCGCCGGCCTTTGTCTCCGGCAACGCGACGTGCACGGGGAGGGAACCGCGGTCCGCCTCCCGCTCGCGCGGGTTGACGAGCTGCGTGTGGACGATCTGGGACGTGGCGCCTTCGCGTTCGAGCGTCACCACCAGTCCGATGCCATCGCTGTTGCCGCCGTTCGAGTAGGCACCGGGCAACAGGCCCGCATGGAAGTCGAGGGTAGACTCGTCGCCCCTGAGTTCGAAGAGCATGTACCCGGGCGGGTTGAGCATGAAGACGGGGCACTCCTCGTGGACGAGCTTGCCGCAAGAGAGCGCATCGACGGCACTGGGCAGTCGGCCGAAACCGGGGAACTGCTCCTGCACGAAGACGCCGCTCTCGCAGCCGACTCCGGCGAAGAAACCCCAGTCCCACGCTCCGTCGTTGTCGGGACCGATCTCGGTGCGCAGCACCAATGTAGAGCTGGGCGGGTGGGGTGGCAGAACCAGCGTCTCCACCTGGAATGGACGGTCCTCCGGTCGCGTGGCGGGCTTCAGAAGCCGACTGAAGAGCGGCTGCGGCGGCTGGCCCGGACGCTCGAGATCGACGCAGAACTCGACGCCGTCGGTATGGCCGTTGATGTAGGCCTCGGGATCGACACCGAAGATGAAGCGCGCGGAGTATTCGGATCCCTTGAGCGGGTAGCGGATGCGGCCGGGCGCATCCAGCACACGGACCGACATGCGCCCGACGACTCTGAGGTGTGACCCCGGAGCATCCTTCTCGGATGGGATCCAGTCGCCGGCCTTGAAGGCGAAACGGGCGAGTAGCGGGGCTGCGGCGGCGACGGGGACGGGCCTTGGAACGGCGTAGAAGCGGACCGCAATCGTGTCGGCGGCAACGAGCCCCGGGTTGGGTGTGTAGAGTCGGAAACTCCGCACCGGCTTGCCCGGGGCATCGGTGTAGAGCGAGACGATGTCCGCGGTACTCTCGATCAAGGGGCTGAGCGGGACGGGCCGGGCGACCATCGCCGGTACGATACGTCGGCCATGCGGTTGTTCGATGCCTTCTCCCTCGAGGTCGAGGAAGAACATCGGTGGCTTGTAGAGGAATGCCCGAGCTTGGCCGATGGGGGTGAGGGGCAGGTCGAACTCGACGGCGAGCAGCTCGCGTGGGCCCACCTGCGGTGGCACGACGACCTCTTCGAGGGCGATCTTCCGGCGTGCGATCAGGCGCGGCTCCGGCATCGCTGCGAGGCCGGTGTCCTCGAAGAGTATCATCCCCTGGTCGCAATCGACGGGCCGGTAGAACGCAAGCAGGGCGCGCAAGGTGCTGGAGTCATCCTGGGCTATGAGGCGGTCGTCGATGGAGGCGAGCTGGGTCAGGAAGAACCGCGGGCGGCTGGCAGGATTGGCGACCGCGGCAAGGTTGCGGTCGAGGAGCCATGGTGTGTAGACATTGAATGCACCACCGCCCATCGGGCGCGGGCGGTAGTTGAGGCGGTTCAGCAGGAGGATGCCCAGATCCGTGCCGAAGTAGTCGATGGAGGAGTTGCCGATCCTCGTTTTCATGACCGGCAGGCCGAACCAGTCGCGATTGTGGTTGAGCAGTGCGGTGAGCTCCGCCTTTGCCCTCGCGGGAGCGGTGATCTGGCGCCAGGACGCCGCAATGCGGCGCGGTGCCTCTTCCAGGATCCACCGATGGCGAGTGAGGAATTGCGCGCCGTCGCCCCAGTGCCCGAGCAATGTCGCGGCCCAGGCCAACCCTGCGCACATGAGGCCGAGTCGAGGCGGCAGATCTCCAGCCGGCCGGGAGTAGGCATAGATCCAGATGGTCGGGCCTGCGATGCAGGCGTAGTCGAAGAGGTAGAAGACGTGGCCGTCGGCGCGCACGAAGCCATGCTTCCACTCGATGAAGGTGAACGCCGCGAGGAGCAGCAGGCCGGGCGCCGCCGTCGGCTGGCGCCAAGTCCGTACCAAGGGGATTGCCAGCAGCAGCAGTAGCGAGATGACGACGCCGGTTCCCGCGAGGAACGCGGGAAGTGGTTCATCGAGTCCCATCGCATTGTTGTAGCCGGAGGAGAGCTCGAAGATGCCCTTGAGGTATGAGGGGAAGCCGGTCGGGTTCTGGGCTGTCGCCAATAGCAGGACTGCGAGCGACAGCATATAACCGCCGATCAACCACGCGGCGCGGCGCATGTCGCGTCGGATAACGGCCTGTGCAAGCGCGAGGCCGAGCGCGAGTAGGGCCATCTGGGTTTGCGTTCCCTTGAACAGGGTCAGCAGGGCGAGGATCGTGGTCAGTAGCAGATCCAGACGATAGCGGTGTTTCCTCCCGTTGTCCGGTTCGAGCAGCCATAGCCCGGCGAATAAGCTCGCGAGGTCGTAGGACATGTCGGTGATCGCTGGGATCATGACCGCCATGCTTCCGAGCCAGACCCAGCGGAGCCAGCCAGGGCCGGCCCGGCGGAAGAACCAGACGAGCATGGCGCCCAGTGCGAGTTTTGTGATCAGCTCAAGGACAAGCCGCTCCTCGAAGAGGTGCCCGGCGTAGAGCTGTCCGTAGGGCACAAAACCCAGCGGACCGACCATCGGGACGATCTCCGGGCCGTATTGGTATCCGTGTGCCGTGAACCACGCGTAGCTTCCGTAGTTAGATGAATCGAGCGTCGGCTCGAGGACCTGCTCGGCGGGCGAGAAGAGGCAGACCGCCAGTGCGAGGGTTGCTAGGGCGGGGAAGAGCCATCGGAACGTGCGGTGCCGGAATGGTGCGCAGCGGTCGTTTATCTTCGGATTCTGGCTCATCGCGGAGGCGCTCGGTGAGGGTCAGGGGAGAAACTGCACATCTGTCCAGTAGGTCCAGTCGTAGGAGGCGTCGTTGCTGGGCCCTGGCGTTATACGAAGGAATAGACGGCCTCCGCCGGGGGTGAGCGGCAGCTCGAAGGACTGGATCCCGCGGTCTTCCCGGTTCGTCATGGGGCGCAGCTTTCTCGAGAACAGGATGCTCTTCGATCCATCGGGCTTGATCCATTCGACGATGAAGTCTGCGCCGTCTGTCGCGGAGGGGGGAAGGTAGGCTCCGTCTGCGATACCGAAGCATCCGCGAACGCGGCTTGCAGGGAAATCGACCAGGAACTCCAATTGGCTCGGTGCGTTCGCCGACAAGACTTCGCGGCCGTCGATCTGGACCGCTGCCAGAGGGAAATATGCGGTTGCCGAGATAGGTGCCCGATCGAACATCCGGTAGGAGACTTCGTAGGAGGTGAGAACATTGGTCGAGACCGGGACTTTCGGCATGCGGTAGAACTGGACGGCGATCTCGGATTTGTAGTACTTGCGCAGCGATTTTGGGACGTTGATGGAGAGTGACTTCACGCGGGGGGCTGGGCCTCCGCAGGCATATTGCCGGACGTTGAACGAGCTGGTGAGGTGGGGGTAGATGAAACAGCCGGCGCGTGCCATGCTTGGGATCAGACGATAGCTGCTCCTGAAGCCGTTGGGCTCTGTAATCCCTATGTTCACAATCGGGAGCTTGTAGAGGAATCCGCGAAGGCGGCCGAGCAGGGACGGCTGGATATCGATTTCCATCCAGACGGGGTTCTCGGTCTCCTCGGGGACTGTGATCTCGGCCCCGAATGCCGCCTTTGTGTTCTGGATGAGTGTGGGTGGATCGACCGGTTCATTCGACTCTGCGCGGCGCCACAGCAGCCAGTCCTGCTCCTGCGTGACGAAACGATAGCGGTAGAGCATCTCGCGGAGGGAGAGGGAATCTTCGAGTGCAGGAAGCCGCTGGTCGATGGAATCGATCTTGAGCAGGAGGTATTTCGGGGCCCTGGCCGATTGGAGAAACCGCTCGTTGAGCTGCATGAGCCGCTCGGTGTAGGGCAGGTAGCTCTGAAATAGCGGGCGCGGGCTATAGTTGAGCCGGTTGAAGAAGATGTAGGCCTGCGAATTCGCGATCATGTCCACGGTGTCGTTGCCGACGATTTCCCGTATTCTCGGCAGGGCATGCGCGGGGCAGGTTTTCTCGAAGCTGGCCACGGCTTCACGTTCCAGATTTGGAAGCTGGCCCAATGCAGTCACTGAGGCCTTGATGTTGTAGTTGATGATTGCTGGTGCGTCGGTGAGGGAGGTCGGCGAAACGGATCCGATGCCGACCATGCAGACAGCGCCTACAAACCAGAGCAGCCCGGTCTTGAGTTTCTCGAACGGGCCGTGGTTATCGAGCAGCAGCGGGTGGGTGACCACGATCAGCAGGCAGGCGACGAAGTGGGCGAGCACATGGGCGTCGGCCCGCGAGTAGCCGTGCTTCCAGTTGAGGAAACTGGTGGCTGCGCAGATCGCTGTCGCGGCAAGGGCGAACGGGAGATCGCGGCGGCGCCAGAGGCTCAGGAGATAGTAGGCGATCAGCCCCATGCTTGTTGCCAAGCCGCAGCCGAGGATGAAGCTGCTCTCGTCCAGGGACATGGCATCTGTATAGCCACTGCTCGCTGCGAGCGATGTGAACAGGTAGGCGGGGATGTTGGAGGGATGCTGCCCGCAGGCCAGCCAGCCGATGATGAACCAGAGGGCGAACGAGCCCCCAGCAACAACGCCATCTAGCCACCGGCGTCGCCATGCATGGTGGATGATGATGCAGGCGATGCCGAAGCCTGCCAGCATGAGGTTCGTGAATTTGACCAAGGACAGCACTGCCAGCACTGCTGTCATGCATAGGGTCAGCCATCGGCGGCAGTTGGCAGGTTCGCGGAGGATTTGGAGTGCCAGCAGGAGGACCGTCGTCACGTACATCGCGTCGATGTAGCTCGCGACTAACGTCAAAAAGTACGCGTAGAAAACGATAGCTTTCCACCCATGGAACCGGCGCCCGAGGCCCCACGCCGTCGTGGCGAACAGTGCGCAACAGAAGAACTGCCAGATGAGGCAGTGAAGGTAGTGCTCACCATGGTTGGTTGCGGCCAGGAGGTAACCGAGGGGGCCATAGGTGAAGACGACGTCCGTGCCCCATTGGATGTCGTGTCCTACCATGTAGCCGATGGCCATCCGCCAGGAGGGGTCGAGGTCGCTCGACATGAATGCCGGCAGCTTGAAGAAGCTCAGGAACAGCGCGAGCCACAGCAGTGCCTGTCCAAGGATGGATGCCCAGGTGCGGTGCGGGGTTGCTGCTGCGGCGGTGGGGTTGGGCAACGGACTCATGAGTGAAGAGAGTGGGCTCGTAGACGACACCCCTTGGTGGATCTGTAGGTATTGTGTGGGTTCGCGATCTGGCGGATTGCCGATATGGAGCTGGCAAATCCAGCAGCGGCGGTCGCGTTCTGTCGACATGGAAGCTCGGGTTTATGGCTCGGCTGCCCTGTTGGCGGACACAGCTGGTAGACTGGGCCTTGCCGCGGCTTCATTGGATGGAGACCGAGTCCCAGAACGCCCAGTCGTAGCTGTAGTCGCCCGCAGGTCCGGGAGTGGTGAGGAGAATGATCTCCATGTTGGACATCTCGGGCAGAACAATGTCGAACGAGTGGGTGTCGCGGTCTTCGGGCTGAGATGTCGGCCGCAGCCTTTTCTGGGCAAGACGGGTGACAGTGCCGTCGGGCAGCCGTGCGAGGATCGAGAAATCGACGCCGTCGCTGTTGTTGAGTGGCTCTTCGTAGGCCTTCGGGAGGATGCCGTAGCTGGCGTGGATGCGGCGGGCGCCGGCAGGAGGTGCAAAGACCAGTTCTGTGACCGGGTGCGCGCCGAATACAGGCCGGTCTCCGTTGTAGGTGGGGCCGAATCCGAACTGGCTGCGGATCGTCCGCGGGATTGGGCTCATTCCTTGGAACAGGGCTCGCTCCGCCGCCGGCAGGCCGGCTATGGCGACGGGGCTTACGTCGAGTGCCGGGGCGATTGACTGGTGCGCCTCGGGAATCGCGAACTCGGTCCCGAGCGAAAGCGTGCGCAGGCTAGCGGTCGCTGCAGCGCGGCCCATCGCGCGGACATATACGCTGGAACCTCTGCCCTCCAAGACGGCGTCGGGCGAAAGCCCGAAGCGCGATGTCGTCCGCTGAACGAAATCCTGATCCTGACGACGAGGCCCGGTGACGACCAGTGCTGTGACTCGCTCGCCCGCAAGATTGCCGAGGGCCTTCTCCTCCTTCTCCCTGTTGTCGGCCGTGTCTCCCGGAAACATCAGGGCTCGTCGTTCGGCGAAGTACGGCGTCATCGGATTCCAGTCCTGACCGTAGATGATGATCACATTGCTCGGTGCGGTGATCGCGCGGATGGCGTCCCCGAGCGGGTTCGCGTAGTGCGCGTTGCCGGGGATCATCGGGTAGTAGGTGCGGGCGTAGGAACGAAAGTTCAGCGCGACGATAGCGATGCAGAGTCCCCAGCTTGCGGCCTGCATCCCTCGTGGACCGGCGAACCCGCGTTCCAGCGCGAGGGCGGCGGCGCCCAGCAGGAACAACCCCGTGCTGTAGGAATAGTAGTCGTGGATACGAAACAGGTTGGCGAAAACAAGCGGGGTAGCCATGGCGCAGGCCAGGAGTGCGGCGATGGGCGTGCGCCGCATCCCGCCCCGCAGGAGCAGCAGGCCGAGGGCGAGCAAGGCGACCGGGCTGAGCACGCTTACGGCCGTGATCCGCCCGATCTCGTGCCAGAATGCGGGGGCGAATCGGAGCGAGAGCGGCCCCATGCCCCAGCGGGCGACGGCGCCGGACCGCAGCAGGTCGGCCACGGGGTTGAGGGCTTTGACCGCATCGGTGTGTGCGGACCACGCCAAGCCTGCCGCGACGCTGCCGCCCAGCACTGCCAAGGCCCACGCCCAGCGCAGGAACCATTTCCGGCGGGCGGCATCGGCGGCATGGCGGTTATCCCATACCGACTGCGCCAAAATGAAGGCCGCGGCCATCAGCCAGCCGGCGAGCGCAGGCAGCTTGACCATCGTGCCGATCGCGCCGCATCCCAGCGCGATGGCTCCTGGTGTCCGGCGGCCTTCGGCGACCAGTGCCCAGAATCCCCAGAGAAACCATGCGCCGAGGCAGAGTGCCGTCGACTCGATCATGATTGTCCGCGTGTAGTAGAGATACAGAGGGCTCGACAGCAGGAGGGCCAGCAGCAGCGGTCTCCGTGGCTTGGACACGCCGAGGCGGCCGAGCAGAAGGTAGGTCGCTGGCAGTGCGAGGTAGAAGGCGAGGATGCCGACCGCCCGGCCGGATTGGACGAGTGGCAGGCCGGTGGTCTTGGCCAGAATGGCCACCGCGCCTTGGTAGAGCGGGAATTCCAGCGGTACAGCCCAAGGTTTGCCCAGGATGGGTGTGCTGTAGTCGAGCTTCAGCCCATCCTCGATCAGGTAGCGGATCGAGATCGCGGTCTGAGTCTGTCGGAACTCGTGCCCGTCGACCGGGAGGTTGTTCCATCCTTGGAGACAACAGGCAATGTGGGCGGTCAGGACAACGAGAAAGGCCACGAATCCGAGGCGTTCGCTCCACGTTCGGAATGCTTCCTTGACGGGCGGATTCATTGGCGGGTTTCGGACGTGGTTGAGACCGGTGATGTGGATCAGCGGATTTGGATGCGCGACCAGTACGCCCAGTCGAAGGCTCCGTTGTTGAGCGGTCCGGGCAGCGTTCTGCACCAGAGCTCGCCTGCGGCGCCATTGGGGAGTGTGATCACAGCTTGCTGTGTTCCGCGGTCGTCGGGTTGGTTGGCGGGATCGAGGAATATGCTGCGTAGCACGCGGACGTTGCCGTCGGATTCGACAAGTTCGATGCGGAATTCGACGCCATCGGTGGTCGAGTCTCCGGTGTAGGCGCCTTCGATTATCCCAAAGCCCACGGCTACTTCATGCGCCTTTTCCGGGAGCTTGAAGACGAGATCGGTGGGCGAGTGGGCGTCGAACACCGGCCGTTTGTCGATGATGTGGTTTGCCAGTCCGAAAGGATGCTTCACGCGGATCGGCGGGATGCTCATCATCGAGATCAGGTTCGAGGGAACCGCGCTGCCGGAGCTCGATCGCATCTCGCGGTCCGCTCCTCCTGCGCTCACCGGAGCAAACTCGTGGAGCGACATTCGTGCGGTTTGGTCCGAGAATCGATCGGACATTGCTCGCGTGACGTAGAGGTGGGTGTTGCCGCTCGTTAGCAACGGTCCGCTACCAAGCCCCAGCCGTGTTAGGTATGGGCGCAGAAACTCTCGTTCGTTGCGGATCGGCCCCGTGGCGACGAGGGCGGCGATCTGGCCGGGGGGGATGCGGGCGAGGACTTCGTCGATCTGGCCGGGTTTGTCGAATTTTGAGTCGAGCACCATCACTGTGCGACGTCGCGCGTAGTAGGCCACACTTGGATCCCATCCTTGGCCAAACGCCAGGATGATTGCGTCCGCTGGAGTGGTTTCGGACAGAATCCGCCCGAGTTCGGGTTCCGGTCCCACCGGTTTCAGCTGGAAGGGCAGATAGCTGCGCGCATAGCTCACGACCTGCAGCCCGAGCGAGAGCACGATGGTGGTGCGGCGCGCCCAGAGGGGAAACTCGTCCTGGTCGAGCAGTTGGGACCAGGCGATTGCGAGCGCGGCGAGGAGGAAGGCTCCGCTGGCGTAATAGTAGTAGTCGTGGACGAAGTAGAGGTTGGCGAAAAGGAGGGGACCGGCCGCGAAGCACAGTAGGAGGGTGAGGACGCTGCGCCGGCGACCGCCCAGAAGCAGCAACCCGAAGAGGCCGACGACGGCCGCATTCACAGGGTTGAGCAGGCCGTTGAGGATGTTCTCCCCCACCTTCGACCAGAACGCCGGATCGAGCCGTTGAGTCAGGGTCCCGTAACTGAAGTCGTTTAGGTTCTGGGATGTCAGGACCTCGGCGAACGGGTTGGCCTTCTTGACCGAGTCGGTAAAGCGAATCCATACAATCGCCGCGCCGAGCGCAGGAACCGCGGCCAGCAACGCGCGCAACGCGGTGGCGGCCAAGCCCCGGATCTCCAGTCGTGGGCGCAGCCGCGGCCAGAGTTGGCAGATGGTTTCGATCAGGGCTGCTGCGAGGAAAACGGCGAAGGTGGTCGCCTTGGCCAGTCCTGCGACCGACCCGAGCAGCGCTGCCGCGACCGACCAGCCCCAGCTCGAAGCCCGGATGCCTCGTACGAAGGCGAGCAGGAACCATGCGGACGCACAGAGCGCGGTCGACTCGATCATGAGCGAACGGCTGTAGTAGAGATAGACTGGTGACAGGAGCAGCAGGGCGGGGAGCATCCACCGTCGTGTGCGAGGCACTCCGTAGAGCCCGATCAGCTGGTACCAGGCGGGCAGGGAAAGATAGAGAAACGCCAGGGCGACGGCACGGCCGGACTGCTCGATGGGCCAGCCGGTGGCGTTGCCGAGCCAAGCGACGACCGTCTGGTAGAGCGGGAATTCGAAGGGAACTGACCAAGGGGGGCCGAAGACGGGCAGTGGGTATGCCAGCCGCCATGGTTCGTGTTGCAGGCTCTGCGCTGTGAGCGCCGTCTGGATCTGGCGTCCTTCGTGGAGCTGGATCAGCGAGTTGCCCCATCCCTGATATGCAAGGAACAGGTGGAGGATCGCGCATGCCGTCAGAACCCACAGTCCGAAACTGCGTTCTGAGGCTGAATCCTGCGGTGGGTTCGAATTCATGGATCTCCAGTATTCACATGACGCGGCGTGACGCCCTCAAGCCTTTGTTGCGTCCGACCTGCGGCGAGATGCCGGGGCTGCAGCCGCTCCGACAATCGGATTGCTCCGCCGGGGTCGCCCCGCGAACCTGCACGGCGCATCCCGCTTCCCCCCTGTGAAAACCCAAGCTGTTCTTCGGCCGGTAGACAAAGCGCTGGCCGGCTATGAAAACCTGATCCGCCAGGCCGAGGGAAAACGCGGCCACCCGTTCCCCACCGAGAAGGTGCTCGCGGCGGAGTGGGGCGTGAGCCAGGCCGCCGTGAACCGCGCCGCGTTGCGGCTCATCGCCGCCGGTAGGCTGCGGCGCGAGGGCTACAAGCTGCTCCCCGTCGCCGCCACGACCGTCTCGCTGGTCGGTGCGCGCCTGGCCGTGCTTTCGCACCGCTCCGTGCGTTTCCCGGGGATCGCGGAGGAGGCGGCGCGGCGCGGGGTGCGTGTCGAGGAATTCTACTACATCGGGCGCGACACCTTGCGGAACGCCCTCCTGAAGGTGATCCAGCACCGCTTCGACGGTGTGATCACGCGGGTGACCGACAGCGACTGGGAATGGGACAACGAGACGGCGGAGCTGGACCGGCTGCGCATCCCGTACGTCATCGCCGAGGAGGCGCCGTCCGGCCACAACCTCGCGGCCGAGGATCTGCGCAACGCCGCAGCGCAGCTGGTCGGCCATCTTTTTTCGCACGGCCACCGCGAGATCGTCTGCGTGTGCTCGTTGCGGCGGCTCTCGCGCTCGGGCGCGGTGCGGCTGGGCTTCGAGGAGGCGTGCCTGCGCCTGGGCCTGACCTCCGCGGCGCGCAACGTCTTCGACATCACCTCGCATACGCCGGAGGCGGTGCGCACGGAGTTCCAGCGCATCCGCCGGACCTGCCCGTTGACAAGCGCCGTGGTGCTGTTCGACCCCGAGATCCTCAAGAGTTTCGTCGCGGCGATGCGCAAGGACGGGCTGAAGGTGGCGCGCGACCTGTCGCTCGTCGTCGTAGGCGACTCGGTCGAGGTGCGGACAACCGAGCCGCCGGTCACCGCCGTCTCCTTCGACTCGAAATGTCTGGCCCACCTCGCACTGGACCTGGTTTGTCAGCAGATGATGGAGGTTCGCCGGCTT
>Ga0116170_10000975_pt1 | contig 29761 bp, 20 predicted proteins | sample AD_JPNHW1_MetaG_FD_89797 | JGI IMG/M metagenome (GOLD analysis project Ga0116170, IMG submission 89797) | Active sludge microbial communities of municipal wastewater-treating anaerobic digesters from Japan - AD_JPNHW1_MetaG | ecosystem: Engineered > Bioreactor > Anaerobic > Digestate | place... | reverse complement strand
ACAGTGGTCAGGAGCGAGCTGTTCCGGTAGATCTTGTATCCCGTGGGCGTTCCCAACAGAGGTGCTTGCCAGCTGAGGTTCACAAATCCGCTTCCTGCCGCGGCGCTGAGATTCTGAGGCGGATAGAAAGTGATGGGGATGGTGTAGGGAGGGAAGATGATATGATCGAGGAAGGCGCAGTCGGAATTGCCAACTGTATTGATATCCTTGGAATATGTCCATTTGAAGATGTGGCTTCCGGTGGTGACGGGGTAGCTTGCGTTTGTCCAGCTTCCTGCTCCAGACCATGAACCCTGCTGAACTCCGTCAATATAGAAGTAGAGGAAGTCATAGGTCGCTTCGGAGGAGATCTTCTGATAGAAGCTGATATTTCCGGCAGAGGTGATATTGAGGGTAATGCTCAAGTCCGTCACAGCGCTGTGGGAGATCGCGCCGGACCTGGCTGCGTAAGTACCGGAGAACTTGTCGGAGCTCTGCACCGTCCAGGGTATGGCAGAAGTGTTTAGCCAGGGGAAAGCAGAGAAATTGCCTGTTTCAAAGCTCTCGCTCGGGGGAGCCAGAAGTGAGATGGTGACGGTGCTGATCGCGGTGTTGGCGGCATTGTCGGTGGCGATAGCTTTGATCGTATGGCTTCCACCCGATGAACCGGTGGTGTTCCAGTTCCAGGTCCAGGGCGAAGCAGTATCCGTATTCTTCAGGACGTCATCCACGTAGAAGGCGACCTGAGTGATCGTGCCGTCAGTGTCCGTGGCGGTCACATTGACCGTGACGGTGCTGTTCAGATCAAGAACAGCTCCCCCGAGCGGCGCAGTGATGGTGCAGGAGGGCATGCCGGGAACAAGCGAGTTCAGAGCGCTGTTGGCATTGACCATGCCGTAGCCCGTGTATCTGTCCCAGCCTGCTCCACCGTCGAAGGTCATGTCGGTGCAGGTCGAGGTCAGAGCAGTGCGAACTTGTGCGGGTGTCAGGCTCGGATCCTTGGAGATGATCAAAGCGGTAACTCCCGCGGCATAAGGAGTGGCGCAGGAAGTGCCATTGAACCACATGTAATAGTTGTTCGTAGAATAACCCACGGAGCCGACCAGATCAGTCGAGGGAAGGATCGTCGGAGCGCAGATATCCACGGCAAGCTGATCATCCTGAACTGCTGTGCCGTAGTTCGAGCCCCACCAGTTCTCTCCGTCCGAGGAGGTCGTGCTCTTGCGCTGTCCTGTGGGACTGCTGGCACCGACGCTGATTACTTTATTATGATTTGAAGGATAAGCGATGGCGGAGGTATTGGCATTGGCTGTGGCGGCGAGGAGCGTGACACCGTGGCTGTAAGCATATTCCAAAGCCGTGTCAGTGGTGGGAGAATCACCTTCAGCCATTCCGCCTTCCGCGCCAAAGCTCATGCTGGCGACATCGACATTATGGTCTCCACAGTGAGTGAGCGCGTTCTCGATCGCGGTGAAGCCCAAAGAACCATCCGCGGAGGCTATCTTGAGCGGCATGACGCTGCATCCGCCTGCGGCACCTGTGATGCCAAGCGCATTGTTTGCCATAGCGGCAGCGACACCGGCGCAGGAGGTTCCGTGGCCCGGATCAGCGCTGTCGTCCATGGGGTTGCTGTCGCCGACTCCATAGTCATAGCCCGCTACGAGTCGCAGATCAGGATGCGTCGTATCCACACCCGTGTCGATGATAGCGATGATGACCGAGGAGGAGCCGTAGCCCTGGGATTGATCCCAGGCAAGCTGCATATCGGCGTCATAACCGATCGTACCGACGCCCGCTCCGGAATGACTGCTCCCCGAATACACAGGAAGCTGGGCAGTATTGTTATGACCCCAGTTGTTAGTGTAATATGTATCGTTGGGTACTGCCGTCGTATAGGCGTAGAACTCCGGGATCGCCTCTTCGACGAAGCGGTTGTCCTTGAACGAAGCGAGGGCATTCAGGACGGTGCTTGTGCCGTCGAGCCGGATGAGGAACCAGCGGTCGAACCCCGTCTTCTCCTGCCAGGCTTTGTCGTTGACCTCGCGGTGAGCACGGATTATCGCCTTGCCACCGTTGACCGCCATAAGCTGGTCGAGTTCATTGATCCCGAAATCGCTCCTTTCGGCATATAAGCCTAAAGGTAGCTGGGCACGTTGAACCGCCTCCACGCTGAGCTTGATCTTGATCAGGTTTGGCGCGTAGGGAGGTCGTTTCTGATTGTCGATCCCCTGTCGCGCATTGGCGGTGAGACAGAGGATCATAAGCATGAAAACTAATACCAAAGTGTACTTTCGCATCACTTACTCCTTGATTGTATACTATTGTCACGTTATACTCATTAGATTGGATCGGAACGTTCATTGTTTCAACACGTTGATCTTTGCTTGCAGGAAATGTTCCACCGGCATACATAGATTTGTCACTATGTATCTTGATAGCAAAAAGGGCTGCCGAAGCAGCCCTTGTCCAAACATACTATCTCTTTTAGTCTTTATCTCCCAGATAGCGATAGATCAAGCCACCCAGAACTCCTCCAACGATCGGGGCAACCCAGAATATCCAAAGCTGAACCAATGCCCAGCCACCGGCCCAGACTGCAACGCCTGTGCTACGCGCGGGATTGACGGAGGTATTGGTCACGGGGATGCTGATCAGGTGGATCAGGGTGAGCCCCAGACCGATAGCGATCGGCGCGAATCCAGCAGGTGCTTTCTTTGAGGTCGCTCCCATGATGATGAAGAGGAACATCATGGTCATCACGATCTCACAGACAAATCCCGCCAGCATACTGTATCCTCCGGGAGAGTGTTCACCCACACCGTTTGAGGCAAAACCTCCGCTCAGGGAGAACCCGGCAGTTCCACTAGCGATTACGAACAGCACTCCCCCCGCGACCATTCCGCCTAAAACCTGAGCCGCGATATAGGGGGCGAGATCTTTTCCGGGGAAGCGTCCGCCTGCCCAAAGCCCAAACGACACGGCGGGATTGAGGTGACAGCCTGAGATGTGTCCGATGGCGAATGCCATGGTGAGCACGGTCAGACCAAAAGCCAGGGATACCCCCAGCAAACCGATACCGACATTTGGGAAAGCTGCCGCCAGAACGGCACTGCCACAACCTCCCAGCACCAGCCAGAAGGTACCGAAGAATTCTGCGAACATACGTTTTGCAAGACTTGGCATTGTTCTCTCCTTTCTAATGAGTATTGCGTTTATAATATTACATCTACCCTTTGTGGATGCGGACATTCTGCCTCTTGATCTACAAAAATATACTTAAATCTTTCAGCATCCTTTGTCAAGGTTTATTTCACCAGGGCATACCGGACGTTATTTTCTCCAGGCGAAAATGATGTCCTGCCGAGAAACTCTGTAGAGGAGCGAACATTGGTTGATGAATTGCGTCCATGTACTGTCGATTCTTTTCGTCAGGAATATCCACAGGGGAGAGGAACGACGCAGAATGCCGAAGCTCTTATGAGACAGGAACTACCCTTTTCACCGTTCCTTGATTATCCTGATCGGAATCCTAAAGCATTGTAAAACTATCAACAACCGGATAGGCTAAACTCGATGGATTCCTTATGTAAAAAGACATTCAGGCAAAAAACTGCTTGACAAAGCCCGAAGGTTTTATGAACTGGCACAAGAGAGATATCCGTTTTGGATACGATAACGTGTAAATCAATAATTAACATATAGTGTTTTCAAGGAGGAACCATGAAACACAAACTTACATTACTCGTTCTGTTGTTAACAGTAGGGTTTTGGACGATAGGCTATGCTCAGTCCGCAAATCTGCCGGGTCCCGCGACAGGCGGAAACCAAGACTGCGTGCAGGTTTCAACTGTCCCTATCACCAATACCTTCACTGTCGAAGCCTGGATCTACCCGACCCAGCTTACCGGTGGACACGCTGATTATGCCACCTACGGATTCTCCGTAATGGCATCCTCCGGCGTCGTCAATGCCTATCCCCTCTGGGTCACCGTTTATGGCAGCCAAGTCCGCGTCTGGACTTGGGAAGCGACTGCCACTGCTTACCATCAGACGACGAATGCCGGTCTGACGGTCAACACCTGGCATCACATCGCCGTGACAGCTACCAAAGGCGGAAACACCACAGTTTATGTGGACGGCGTGAACAGACTTTCTTATACCAATGACGGCGAGACTGCCTGGAGCACTTCCTTCACCATTGGCGCGCTGAGACCCACCCGTTCGTTAACCAACCTTGCGTTTGTTGGTCTGATCGACGAAGTCCGCGTCTGGAACGATATCCGCACTCCGCTCGAGCTTACCACCAATATGTTCAACGAACTGAATACCGCTAACCCCACCGCAATGCAGGGTATTGCCGGTTACTGGACGTTCAATGGCAACGCCAACGATACTTCAGGAAACAACCTGACCACCGCCCTTACCAATGGTGCTCAGGTCAATGGTTCTCAGTGTCCTCTGGTTGGCTCTCCCATCACTCTGCCTGTCGAGCTTTCCTCTTTCACAGCAATCACCAGCAGCTCGTACTTTGTCCAGTTGAATTGGGTGACCCAGTCCGAGACAGGTGTCTCAGGATTCAGGATCTATCGCGGAACCACCATGGATCTGAGCCAAGCGACCAATCTGAACGTCTTCATCAACGCCTCGAACACAGCCTCTGCCCAGTCCTACATGTATGTCGATAATGACATCTATGAGAACGGTACTTATTATTACTGGTTACAGAACATCGATTTGGACGGAAGCACAGATTTCTACGGTCCCGTGGCCGCAAATGTCATGGTTGGCGAGAACAACGAGATCCCTCCGGTTGATGTCGTCACCGGCATCACCAAGGTCTTCCCCAATCCCTTCAATCCCAACACAAACATTCAGTTTGGCTTGAGCACTGCCGCGCAAGTCAATGTCAGCGTGTACAATGTCCGTGGTCAGCTGGTTAGCAATCTCATGAGCGCAGCCAAGGAACCCGGATATCACACAGTGACCTGGAATGGCACAGACAAGACCGGTAAGATCTGCAGCAGCGGAATCTATACCGTTCTGGTCAAGATCGGCGACGACAAATACAGCCGCCAGATGATCATGAGCAAATAAACCAGGTTCGCGCGCTTCTTGTGCGCGGGAAACAATATATAAAGCGGGAACCTTCGGGTTTCCGCTTTTTTTGTGTGCTAGTTTTTTGGATGGGATCGGAAGATGGGGACGGAGTGGACTGGATGGACTGTATGGACGGGATGAGGCTTTAGCTTCGGGATCAAATAGCTGGAATTTTCCCGGGATCAGGGGTTGGCAGGCGACAGGATATTGCCTCCACTGATTGCGCGACAGGATGTCGCGACTACTTCTCATCAGACCATCTTCTGCCTATCCTCTCTCTATCATCTTACGTCATGACGTAAGATGATAGAGAGAGGATAGAGAGATGATGCCTGCCAAACATCCTGTCGCTTCGTACGGCAATGCCGGCAAGTATTGAATAAAGATTGACAAAATCACGCCTTCAGCGGAGATTGAAAAAAAGATCATTATTATGGAGTATAGATGGACAATAGGATTTATGAATATCTCAGCGTATTCATAATGTCATGGCTCTTGGTCTACGGATTGACCCCCTTCATTATCAAGTTTGCCCGCTGGATGAACTTTGTGGACAAGCCTGAAGCGCGCAAAATGCATATCAAGGCAACGCCTCTTTTGGGCGGAGTCAGTGTGTTTATCGGTTTTATCGTTCTATGTCTCTATGACGTAGCAATATCTCCCGGACGTTATTTTGACAAGCCGATGCTGGGCTATCTCGCCGGTGGGGCTTTGATCGTGATCATCGGTGTGATTGATGACAGGAAGGGAATGCGACCTCTGGTCAAAATGATGGGACAGATCATTGTCAGTCTGCTGTTTATCTTCAGCAATTTCACCGTCGGGGAACTGAGTCTGATGTTCTTTTCTCCGTTTATCACAGTTCCGATCCTGCTCTTGTGGATGGTGGGGCTGATGAACGCGCTGAATTTCCTGGACAATATGGATGGGATCATCAGCGGAATGGCAGGGATCCTGGGGCTCGGCTTCTTCATCTTCAGCCTGATCAATCAGACCGGCACGGACAACGAGGCTATGGCTCTGATCGGGCTGATCTCACTGAGTTTCGCGGGCTCGACCTTTGGCTTTCTGCCCTATAACTTCAATCCCGCAAGGATCTTTCTGGGTGACGCGGGCTCGATGTTCATCGGATACTTCCTCTCCTCGATGGGGATCCTCATGGCTCGCTATGCCGGCAACCGTTATGGCGACAAGATGTTCTTCCTGCTGCCGGTGCTGATGCTGGCATATGCAATCTTCGACATCGCGCTGGTCAGCTATACCCGCAAGCGGGATGGACGCCACGTCATGCAGGGTGGCAAGGATCATTCCACGCACAGGATAAATAACGCGCTCGGTTCGGTCAAGGTGACCGCCGTGATCATCTATACGATCAATGTGCTGGTCGTGATGACCACGATAATAATCTTCCGCATCGGAAGCCGTGAACTCCTGCTGATCACGACGGCGCTCTTTGCCGCATTGTTCCTGGGCTTCGGACGCAAGCTGGATCAGATCCCCGTCTCCATACCTGCCAATCAGCTCAAAAACAAACCGGAGAAGACAAAATGAAGCTGACGATCCTGGGATCAGGTCCCGGGCTGCCTCAATTGGACAAACATCTTTCCAGCATGTATGTCGAGGCGGAAGACAAGCACATCCTCATGGACTGTGGCGAGGGTGTCTCACATCAATTGCTCAGGTACGGGCTGAGCGGCAACAAGCTGGATCTGATCATAATTACGCACTACCATCCTGATCATGTCACCGGGGTCTTTATGCTCCTGCAGATGCTCTATCTGGAGGGACGCACCAAGCCACTGCATCTCTTTGTGCCGGAACGTCCTGAGTTCATTCTGGAAACCATGCACGCCATGTACACCTTTGAAAGCAAATTTCCCTTCGATCTGAAGATCCTTTTGCCAGAGCAGATCGAGGAATTCTATCCGTTTATCTGCGCGCACCCTACGGATCATCTGCTCGGATATGGACAACTGGTGCGCAAATATGAGCTTGCCAACACGATGCGCTCCTGGGCATACAGGATCCGGGGCGCGGAGGGAGATCTGGTTTATACCGCGGATATCTCCACCACAAGCTGCATCGCCGGGCTACTTAGTGACGCGCATACAGTGATCGCCGATTCGCTGCATCCGATGGCGGAACAGATCCTTAGACTCCCGGAATATGGAGTCAAACGGGTTATCCTCAATCATGGCATCTCAGCCGAACTAGCCGGCAAACTCGCTGCTATGCCCGATCCTATCTTTGAACCCGCGCAGGAAGATCATGTCTATACGATCTGAACACCTGGTATATGCTTGTCTTGCAGGGATCATGCTTCTGGCAGTCAGCTCCTGTGAATTAAACAAATTGGCACAACCGGAACAGATGATCAAGGAAAAACGCTATGCAGCGGCGATCGAAGATCTGGATGATGTGATGAAAAAGGAAGGCAATGGCGCGACAGTCACCCGGGCGGAACTGCTCCGCTCCGAGGCGTACTATCAGCTTGGTCTGACCGCGAAAGAACGGCAAAACTGGCCCCTGACGATCAGATTCCTGAAGCTGGCGAATTCTGAAGACGCGGATGTCGCGCTGGCTGAGACCTACCGCCATCTGGGCAGTGTCGCGGATTCCCAGGGGGACAATGCGACTCTGACGACTTATCTCAATCTGATCCTGCGTGAGATCCCTGAATCAGCTCTGATCCCCGAGGTCCTGCTACGCCGGATCAATCTCTCAATGAATGTCTATCTGGATCAGGAAGCTGCCTGGACAGACTATAAACGGCTGTATGACACGTATCCGGACAATCCCTATGAGATCCAGGCACGCGTCGCGATCAAACCTCTGATCCAGCCCCGTATAACCTACAGCGAGACCCTTCTGCGTCAGGAATTCTACGAGAATGCCCTGAACGTTCTCTTTGATCTGTATCGTTACCCCGTCGTGGACAAGGAAAATATGCAGAAAAGGATCTCGGACGTGTATCAGATCCAGGCGGAGAGTCTGCTCAAGAGCGAGGACTATCTGGAGGCGGACAAGCTTCTGCGCATCGCTCTGCATTATTATCCCTCCAAGAAAGCAGAGATCGATGCCAAGCTCAATTCGATCACATCCCTGTTCATCAAAAAGGGAGATTCCTATCTAGCCGCGCGAGATTTTGAGAATGCCCTGCTCAACTATAACAAGACTTTCGAGATCATCCCTGATTACGAGCCGGGGCTCCGGGCTCTGGAGAGATTGAAGCAGACGCAACTGAATATCCAGCGCGCGGAAGAGCTGTTCAAACAGGCAGAACGCTCAGAGGGCGAGAGGAAATTCGCTGAAGCACTGAAGCTGTATCAACAGGCTAATGGCTTGGAGAACAAAACGATATATAGCCAGAAGATCACCCTGATGCAGAACACCATCGAAGCAGAAAAAGATCCGGAAGGATTTGCCCAGAGGATCATCAATTCCTACCGCGGAGGAATCCTCAATACCAGATTGCAGGGACAACTGGCACAGCTTTCCAAGCGTTACAAGAAAAACGAGATCAGAGACAACGGCTGGAAGATCCTGCTCTCTTCCGGGCAGTATAAATATGAAGCGAGATATGACATCCTGACTCCTCAGGAAACCTTCTTCTATGTCTGGCAGGTCAATCTGCGGGAGCGGACGATCATACCACTGAACAAGATCTCCGAAGCTTTGATGAAGTGATTATGAAAAGATTTATCATCACCCTGCTGACTCTTTTGATCCTGGGCTCGATCTGGGCTCAGACGGGTTTTGACATCGCCGCTTTTTCGGATACAACGAAGTACGGCTGGGCTGATTATAACGGCAGGATGGAATATCGCAACGACTTTCTGGAGCGTCAGAAGCTCCTGCAACTCTATGAGATGGATGCTCAAACGGTGCGTTCTAATATGATCAAATCGGCGATAGTCCCCGGATGGGGGCAGTTTTCCGCCAAGCAACCGGTCAAAGGTGAGATCTTCCTCGGAGCCGAGATCGTCACGGTTGGCACCGCGCTGCTTTATTATGACAGGGCGATGACCTTCTTTCGCAAGTATGAGACCGCGACCCAGGTAGATGAGATCGAGGATAATTACAAGAAAGCCCAGGGTAGTTATCAGTATTCGATCATCTTTGCCGGGCTGGGTTTCGTTGTCTGGGCGTATAATCTCTACGACGTTGTGACTGCCACCGGAGAATATAACAGCCAAGTCTGGAAGAACATCATGAAAAAGTATTACAAATCACCGGTTCAGCTTACCCCGGACGGGGTCGAAGTGAGGTTTTAGGAGATGGCTACGAGAGCCTTTCGCCTGGTATGTGTTTTGATCCTTTTACTCAGCAGCGCTTGCGGCATCAGACGCTCCAATCCTCTTGATCCTTTTGCCAACCACAGTGATGATTTCTACGTCCCTGATCAGGTGACCAACGTCACTGTGACAACGACCGGAGCAGGCGCTCAATATAAGACTGTGACCTTCAAATGGACGCCCAACAGCAACACGACCACGGATGGATACTATCTGTACCGGGGGCTTGCCTACAATTCGATCTTCGCGATCGTGGACACGGTCATGACCAACGTTCCCGCGCCGGAAGACGGCAAGATCACCTGTATCCACGGTGCCAAGCCCTGGCACGTCGTTCTTCCCGGGGACTATTACTACAAGGTTTCAGCCTGGAAACAATACGGAGACAGGCGCCTGGAAGGTCGTTTCACCTCGCAGAATATCTTCGTACGCGTTCCGAATTGATCGGGATCCTGCGGTGTCTTTTCACGTATCAACGCACACAGGATGTGTCTGGTTTGGACTAGACGGCTGATATGATACCTTCAGAACTCAATCCCAGACAGCGTGAAGTAGTGACCACTACAGAGGTGCCCATCCTGGTTCTGGCAGGCGCCGGAAGCGGGAAGACGAAGTCCATCATTCACCGTTGTGCCTATCTCCTGCAGGATCTGAAAGTAGCTCCCTGGAACATCCTTGTCGTGACCTTTACGAATAAAGCCGCGCGGGAATTGCAGGACAGACTGGCGAGTCTGCTGGGCTTTCCGGTGCAGAGTCTCTGGGTCGGAACCTTTCACTCAGTATGCTCCAGGATCCTACGCTACGAATCGGCGCATCTGCCCTTTGGCTCGAACTATTCGATCTATGACGATGACGCGCAGAAGTCCGTGATCAAGAAGATCTACAAGGAGCATGGCTTTGATCCTGCCAAGATCCCCATCAGCCGGGTCATGAACACCATCAGTAAGTATAAAAATCGTCTGCAGCTTCCTGAAGACCTCGAGGCGAGGAAGCTGGAGCTCGATGACGGGGATGGGTTCTTTCGCCAGTTCCTCAATATTTACACCTATTATCAGCAGAGTCTGCTGCTCAATCAGGCTCTGGACTTCGACGATATCCTGCTCTATACGGCACGTCTGCTTCAGACCAATGAGGCGGTGCGCGGAAAATATCAGCAGATGTTCAGGTATGTGATGATCGATGAGTATCAGGATACCAATCAGGCTCAGTTCCAGATCGTATTTCAAATCGCGCGGGAACATCACCGGGTCTGTGTCGTCGGGGACGACGATCAGGCGATCTATAGCTTCCGCGGTGCCACTTTGCGCAATATCCTCGAGTTTGAGCGCGACTATCCCGGAGTTCAGGCGATCCGTCTCGAACAGAATTACCGTTCCACAACGTCCATTCTCGATCTTGCCAATGCCGTGATCAAGAACAACCGGCGCAGACACAGCAAGGAACTCTGGTCGGAGCTCGGAGTCGGGGAGAAGCCTGTTCTGGAAAGCTATAAGGACGAAAACGAGGAAGCTCAGAAGATCACCGAGGCGATCCGTAAGGCAGAAACGCTCGGCACGCCGCTCAGCCAGATCGCGGTGCTGTATCGCACCAATGCGCAGTCACGCGTGTTCGAATATGCCTTCATGCAGGCGAAGCTTCCTTATAGCATCGTCGGTTCACTCTATTTCTATCAGCGCAAGGAGATCAAGGATCTCATTGCTTATCTGGCGGTTCTGGCAAACACGGCTGATAACGAGGCGCTTCTCAGGATCATCAATGAACCGCCCCGCGGGATCGGACAGACCTCCGTGAACAGGCTCATTACCTATGCCAACCGCACCAGAAGCAGCGTCTGGCAGGCTTTACAGAACCACGAGGCGATCGAGGAACTGCCTACGCTTTCGCGTAAACGTATAGGTGAGTTTGCAGGGAAGATCGCCACCTGGCACATCCTCGCGAAAGACTCTGCGGTGCTGAGCGTGGTAAAGGCAATTCTGGAAGAGCTGAACTGGGTCGAGCTATATCGGGGCAGCACTGATCCCAAGGATGTTTCGCGGGCGGAGAACCTTGTCGAGTTCGTCAGTTCAGTGAGTGAATTCACGGAGAGATTCGTTCAGGAGAACGAACGGGAACCTCATCTGGATGATTACCTTCCGTTCGTGGCGCTGCAGACCGGGCTGGATCAGCTCTCTGAAACGAAGGAGACGGTTCGGCTGATGACACTGCATAACTGCAAAGGACTGGAGTTCGACACTGTCTTCATTGCCGGTCTGGAAGAGGAGCTCTTGCCACATCGCATGAGCATGCAGACCATTGAGGACATCGAGGAAGAACGGCGCCTTTTCTACGTAGGCATCACCAGGGCGAAGCGCAGGCTTCATCTCAGCTATGCTAAGTTCCGCAGACTCTACGATAGTTTTTACTTCACCAAACCCAGCATGTTTCTGGGGGAACTACCTCCGGGACTGATCGGGGACGAGAACGCCGAACCAGGGATACAAACGGCGCCCAGACGGGTTCCCAAGATCAAGCACACTCAGCGGGAAAGCCTGAAATACTGGCAGGTCGGGCAGACCGTCTATCACGCGGAGCATGGTAAAGGCATCATACTCGGTGTCGATGGAGAGGGCGATGACGCCAGAGTCACGGTGTCTTTCGCCAAAGGTAAGCTCGCACGGATCATGGGTTCGTATCTTTCCAGGGACGAGGTTAATTAGTTTCATGCTATACGATCAGATCAGTTCATGTTTGGGTAAGTCAGATTTTATCAACGAGCTGGATGGTGATCTCGCTGCCGGGATCAGGACTCAGTACTATCACCTCAATCAATCCGCCCGGGCTCTGCTCGCGGCTCATATCCACCGTCAGACAGGCAAGAACGTCCTGCTCATATCTCAGGACGATATCATCGCCGAAGACCTCTGGGACGACCTCTGTGTCCTGATCGGCAGGGAACACGCCTTCTATCTGCCTGACTATGAGATCTTACCCTACGAGGAACGCTCTCCCCACTATTCGATAAGAGCGACGCGTATGGAGTGCATCCTGCGCGCTCTGCAGGGAGATACCGGAGTTTTCAGCCTTTCGATCAGGACGTTGGTACGCTATCTTCCACCCAGGGACAGCCTCCTGAAACATGTCCGGGCGATCAAGAAAGGCATGGACTACCCTCCGGAAGATCTGATCAGAGACCTGGCAAACATGGGCTACGAGATTGACTATCAGGTGTCGAAGGTCTTCCAGGCAGCCAGGCGCGGCGGGATCGTCGATGTCTTTTCTCCACCTCTGCAGAAGCCTGTTCGGTTGGAGTATTATGGGGACGAGATCGTTTCTATCCGCCAGTTCTCTGCTACAACCCAGAGATCGGAGCCGGGGGAGCTTGGCTGGCTGAACCTTATCCCGGCGCGTGAGCTAGCTCTGGATGAAGTTCTAAGCAGTTCGCCGATCATCAGTCAGATACGTACCAAAGGTTACTTCGAGGGTATCGAGAACTACTATAGTCTGCTGATCCCTGAGCTTGCCTGTTTTGCGGATTACTTTGATCCCTCTGAGCGGATAATCCTCTGGAATAATTATCCTTACATCGCTGAAGAACACGAACAGCTCCTGGAGCAATGCCTCGCGGGATACATGCGGGAGAAGAAGAACCATGGTAAGGCTAAGCTCGCCCTGCCGGAGAACATCCTCGCCGATGAGAAGTATATACACTCGCTGATGAACAGCTCTTTCAACTCATTCGTTTCCCAGAGTGAATTCGTCCTGCCCTTCTCTGCCGCGTTGCGTCGTGCGCCTATCTCGCAAGCCACCTTTATCAATGCCGACCTGAATATCCTGAGCGAAAGGTTAAGCGCTAACTCTTCCAATGGCATCTACAGCCTGCTACTTTTTGACAATCCTTCCCAGAGCAAGCGCATGAAGGAGCTTCTCGCGGACTACAGCCTCGATCCGGATCACTATCTGGGTGTCCTACATGAGGGCATGATCCTCGAGGATGGTGGGCTGGAGCTCTTTACCGATCATGAGATCTTCAACCGATACAAGCGTAAACGTTACACTCCGCGTTATTCCCCGGGAGAGGAGATCGTTGACTATGAGAACCTCAAACCCGGTGACTATGTCGTCCACATCGATCATGGCATAGCAGTCTTCGAGGGACTGAAGATCATCCGCCTGGACAATCAGGACGTGGAATGTCTGGTGCTCCGTTATGCCGGAGAGGACAGAGTTTACGTTCCGACCTTCCAGCTCCAGCTTCTCTCGAAGTACATTGCCGAAGAAGGCGCCAATCCCGTCCTGCACAAACTTGGTTCTGCCAAGTGGTCGCATACCCGTCAGAAAGCTGAAGAGCAGATCGAGATAATCGCCGCGGACATAGTCAAGCTCTACGCGGAACGTTCGCAGCGTCCCGGGATAGAGCATCAGACGGACAGCCCCTGGCAGCATGAACTGGAAGATTCTTTCATCTATGAAGATACTGTAGATCAAGCCCGTGCCACAGCCGAGATCAAGGCAGACATGGAACTGCCAGTGCCCATGGAGCGCCTGCTCTGCGGAGATGTCGGTTTCGGGAAAACAGAGGTCGCGATCCGCGCCGCCTTCAAGGCTGTCTGCTCCGGCTATCAGGTTGCGGTACTGGTTCCGACCACGCTTCTTGCGGAGCAGCATTATCGGGTCTTCCGTGAGCGTCTGGCGCAGTATCCCGTACGCATCTCCATGTTCAGCCGCTTCCGCAGTTCCGCGCAGGTGTCTAAAGACCTCATCGGCATCGCCATGGGGGAGATCGACATCGCCATCGGAACCCACAGACTTCTCTCGCAGGATGTCCGTTTCCGCAAGCTGGGACTCCTGATCATCGACGAGGAGCATCGCTTTGGGGTACGCCACAAGGAAAAACTCCGCCGGCTGCAGACCAACGTTGATACCTTGTACATGTCCGCGACTCCAATTCCCAGAACCTTGAATCTCGCCCTGGCGAAACTCAAAGAGATCTCCCTGATGCAGACATCACCAAAGGAGCGTCTGCCGATCCGCACGATCATCACCCCGCGGGACATCGAGGTGATCAAGGACGCTATCCGCAGAGAAGCTGACCGCGGAGGACAGGTCTTCTTCATCCACAACCGGGTCCAGACCATCGAGACCGTGGCGGAAGAGCTTCGTTCCGCTATGCCGAACATCACCTTTGGAGTCGGGCACGCGCAGATGACCGAACACCATCTGGAAAACGTCATGGACGCCTTCCTCAACCGTGAGTATCAGGTTCTCATCAGCACGACCATCGTGGAGAACGGCATCGACATCCCCAATGCCAATACCATTCTCATCGACCGTGCGGATACCTTCGGACTGGCTCAACTCTATCAGATGCGGGGAAGAGTGGGACGCAGCAACCGTCGTGCCTATGCGTACCTGCTGATTCCCAAGAGCACGACTCAGGATGCTCGGCATCGTCTCGAAGCTCTCACCCAGTACGATTACCTCGGTGCCGGATTCCAGGTCGCACTCAGAGACCTTGAGCTCCGGGGAGCAGGAACCATCCTCGGCATCAAGCAGAGCGGCGTAATCCAATCCATCGGCTTCAATTATTACAACAAACTCCTCGGCCAGGCGATCGATCATGCCGAAAGCGGAAGCACTGAACCGCTCAAGCTGGACGATATCCCTTCCGCGCGACCAAACCTGAAGACTGAGATCGATCTCTATCTTCCTGCCGAATATATCGATGACGACGAGGAACGTCTCCGCATCTACCGCCGCATCAGCGAGACCGAGAGCCTCGAAGCTCTCGAAGACCTTGAGGAGGAGCTGCGCGACCGCTTTGGTAAGGTTCCCGATAAAGCCCGCTGGCTGCTGCTCTGGTTCCGCCTGAAGCTGCTCACCACCCAGTCGAATCTTCAGAACTGCCAGGTGCGCAACGAACTCATCACCATCGAGTTCAAAGAGACCGAAATGCCACCCAAGAAGCTGCTCCTTGCCCTCACCGCAAACCTGAAGCATCCCTTCCGCTTCGACGTCACCAAGGGCTTGAAACTTATCATCGAGCTGGAGAAACATGCTCGCCTGGATTACATGCAGCAGTTCGAAGCCGCAATCTCCATCCTGAAGACCTATGTGGAACTCTCCGTCAAACAAGCTTGAACCGCTATATCCGAACTGTGCTTGACACCAGAGCCAGTGACAAAAAACTGACACATATATCATTCAGAGGTGATTCCCTCCGGCTTCAGACTAAGTTCATACCGGCAGCCCTGGATGCACTAATAATAAGGATTTGTTCACCTGATCATGCGCTTTAAGAACCTACCCCATCCCGAGAGACAAACGGCATATCTGCTCCTGCTGGCAAGCCTTTTCAACGGCTTCATGCAGAGCTTTGGCCAGACGCAGGACATCATCGCCCGCAAGGCTCTGCACGCTTCAGACTGGCAGATCCTGGCTATGACCCTGATCTGGCCGATCACCAATTTCCTCTCCATCTGGATGGGTCGCCTCTTCGAGCGTTCTTGCCACAAATCCCGCTACTTTATCATCGCCGGGATTTTCGGCAGGCTATCACTCGTCTATGGACTCTGGCTGGCGGGCATGAATGAATATCTGATCCTGCTGACGCTGCTCTACGCCTCAAACTCGATCATCATTCCGGCACAGAATCACATCTACCAAAAGAACATCGACGCTTCACGCCGCGCCAAGGTTTATGGCTACACTATCTCGCTGGGTATGTTCGTTTCGGTGGCGATCACTTTCATCGGGGGACGCCTACTGGACACCCAGGCAGGATTCCACCGCTGGATCCTCTTTGCCACCGGTATTGCCGGCTTCATTTCCTGCATGTTCCTCTCCCGGGTCAGGATCAAGGAAGACAGACCTTGTGAAGACCGCGAGCCCCTGCCCTGGCGTCAGGCTCTGACCGATCCGATCCGCCGCAGCGTCAAGCTCCTGCGCGAGAACAAGCCCTTTGCCTCTTTTGAACGCAGCTTTTCCATCTATGGCATGGGCTTCATCATGATGACCCCGGTCATCCCGATCTATCTGGTGGATACCCTAAAACTCTCTTACACAGCTAATTTCCTCTCCAAAGGCATACTATCCCAGGCAGGGATGCTCTTTCTCTCGCCTGTGCTGGGAAAGCTGCATGACAGGCTGCATCCCTTCCGCTTCATCTCCCTGTCCTTTGGCACTCTGATGTTCTTCCCCTTGCTCATCATTGTTTCCAGCCTGTTCACGACATCCGTGACGCTCTCAACAATAGTCGTGTTCATCGCCTATGCCGTCTTCGGGGTTGCCATGGCGGGCATCAACATGGCGTGGAACATGAGCTCCATCTTCTTCGCCGGAAAGGATGACGCAGCGATGTATCAGAGCGTGCATGTGACCATGACGGGGATCCGCGGACTGATCGCACCCGTGCTGGGACTCGGACTGATGCACTTCTTTGGCTACAAGGCGGTTTTTCTGGTCGCAAGCGGATTCCTCGCCACGGCATCGATCGTCAGTTATCTCGACCACAAACGTCTCAAAGACTAATATCCGGTCTGTAGCATAGAGGATCCCGGACTTTCAGGTTCTTCAGCAGATATTCTCCCAAAGCAGGATCCTGCTCCTTCACACGTTCGATCGCTCTTCTCAGAGCTTTTCGGACCGACTGCCCGCACCTTGCTTCCATATCGCTGAAGACCCGGATCCTGCCTCTTGGATCGGTCGTTTCCTCCAGATAGTTGAGCAGCGCTTCCTGCTCCTCCAGCAGATCCTCCTTTTTCCGATAGTCGTGCCAATGCTCAGTCGCGCTCAAATCCGCCCGAATATCCCGCAAACGACTGATGACCTCCCTATGGCATCGCTTGTCTATCATCTCCTGACGCGCCATTTTCCCGCTCAGCTCCAGCCCTTCCAGCCGCAGTCCCGCTTCAGAGCACCCGTAGAGATAATCCTGACCGGAATTTTCATCATGATAACGAAGATACAGCTCGACGGTGTAGATCTCCTGATACGGATGAAGCAGCATTTCCAGCAGATACCTCGCTCCAAGATTGAGCCTGATCCCGCTGACTTTCCCTAAAAAGCTGAATACCAAACGTTTCCCCGCCACCATAAAGTCCGGAGTCTCATTCCTGAACTGCTCTTGATATACCTGCCCTGTCATAGATTAGCGCCTCCTTATATTTAGTATTGCTTATCATCGGGGACAGGATAATCAGTTCGGCTATTTAGTCAAGCTAAATATTACAGGGATATTGAGGCTAATAATATAAGCGCTACTTACTTATAGCTTAAGGAGAATGAGATTCTTGAGTTCTATTCCGTTTTGTCCCTTCTCAGGATCTGTGGTTATTGGTTTCGGTCAGTTCTGTTTGGAATAGATATTCAGTTTCTCTCTCAGGAGGAACTCAAAGATCTTCTTCAGGACATCGAGGTTGATGTCACTGAGTTTCTTGATCCTCAGGCAGCCGACTCCGTGATCGCTTTTGCCCAGAGCGGGGAAGAGCTTCGTCACTTCTGGATTATAGTAATAGATGCTCAGGAACTGCTTCCTGGGAGAGAAGCCGAGGAGATCGACGCCATCCCTGCGGATTATGATGATCTTCTTGTAGTGATAACTTTCGCAGTCGAATCCTGTTTCTTCGATCAGGCGGATCAAGGTTTCAAGCTTCAGCTTGTCTTCCGGTTCCAGATCTTCGATGAATTTTCTCGCTTCCAGGTCGAATCGTATGGGCATAATTCTTCTCCTTCCCGTGGGTACGATGTTATTAGATAAATATAGGCATTTCCACAAGATACTGCAAGCTTGAACTTGGCATTTGGAGAAATACTTAATCTGAAACGGGGACAATCACGGCATCTATTTAACTGATATTTATAGGGATAAGCTATCGTCGCGCTTCCTAGCCCTGCATTTTTTCCTTGACATAATCCTAAGCTGATATTTTTGAATACTTTATTCGATTGTTACGAACAATGGTTCGCTGAATTATAGTATAAAAACCAAGGAGAAACAGACATGACAAAAGCAGATTTAGTCAAAATCATCTCGGAGAATACCGGAATTATCCGCAAGGACGTCGGTGTTGTCGTTGATTCCCTCCTCCAGTCCATCAAAGACAGCCTGGGACAGGGCAACCACATTGAGATCCGCGGCTTCGGTACCTTCAAGCTCAAAACCCGTAAACCCCGCGTCGGTCGCAACCCCAAAACCGACGAGAAGGTTCCAGTACCGGCACGTACCGTCCCAACCTTCAAGTTCTCACGTGAGTTCAAAAGCTCCGTGGTAGACATCAAGACCAAGTAAGCCAGGTACGATATGCCTTGCGGAAAGAAGAAAAAACGCCATGAAATCGCCACACATAAGCGGAAAAAACGCCTGCGGAAGAATCGCCACAAAAAGAATAAATAGGGCATAAGCCCGGTTTGTTCTGACAGCGGCAATGATTTTCGCTGTGAACATATCAGACGTCCGGAAGCGATTCCGGGCGTCTTTTTGTAGGCACGTCATCCTGACGTGTAGGACTTATCTAAGCGACTGGATGTCGCTTCCACTACTGAGCAGCACTTCACAAAAAGCTGTCTCTTTCCTCCGTATCTCTGTGTTTCAAATGCCCATCATCTCTCTATCCCCTCTCTATCATCTTACGTCATGACATAAGATGATAGAGAGGGGATAGAGAGATGACCGCAATACAACCAAGAGGAAGTCCCGCCATCCTAAAGCATGAATTCATAAAACTATTGACAAGACTTGGCGGTAAAATTATCTAATGCATAAAGAGTGAGGCAGTAAAGAAACATGACAAAAGAGATGATCAAGGCACTGGAACTGGACAAGATCTTCGAGCTCTTCTTCGCGGAAGGAGAGCTGATGTCGCGTGCCAGAACCGAAGGGCTGAGATCCGGAACTTCTGATCTGAAGAAGGTCAGGGCGGATTACCTCAGGATCAGGAATATGATCAGCGCCTTGTCCACGAACCGGCAGAACAGATTCAAACTGCGTGAATTGCTCGCGCATCTGCCCGTGATCAGGATTCCCGAACGGGATCAGATCCAATGTCAGCATGAATTATATGAGCTGAAGGTCTTTTGTCATTACTACCTTCTTTTGCGTGATCTGCTCGGGCAACTTGCTGTTCCGGAGGATGGAAGCGATTCTTCTTCTCCTCAAAGAAGGCTGAGCGGTCAATACAGGCTTGATGATCTTTCGGGGCTTTACGCTTTGCTCGATCCCGACAAACAGAAGATGCCCGTCTTCAGGCTGAGATCCGGCGCTCTGGACACGATGCTGGAAGAACTTCGGGTGGTGAACCTCAAGCTGAATCAGGAGCGCGGCTCGGTTTTGGAGCAGGCAAAGGCAGAGCTGGAAAATCCACGGCTCAGGGCGGAGTTCATTCTCTCCCCGAGGGAAACAGAACAGATCAGCGTGATCGAGACCGGCGGCTTTTTCCTGCGGGTCAGCGAGACCGCGGGCGGGATCAGCTATAAACTGGCGGATAGCTCTGTGGCAAGGGAACTTGCGTCTCAAGCCGCGGAACTCATCAACGGGATCAAACTCGAGGAAGATAGGCTCCTTGAGGACTTATCCAAACAGGTGAGAAGCTATTCTGAAGCTCTGAACAGGGCGATCCACACTGCCAAACAGCTTTCCTGGGATTTCCTCAGAGCGGATTTCGGCATCGAATATAAGTGCTGCATTCCCAAGCTCGTCACCAAACCGGGATTCTGCCTCAAAGGCTCGCGTAATCTGCCTCTGCAGCTCAGACTCAAAGAGAAGAACAGGCATTATCAGGAGCTTGATCTGGATTTTCGGGAGGCACGGGTCAATCTGATCACGGGTCCAAATATGGGGGGTAAGACCACTATCCTCAAGAATATAGGTCAGGCTGTGGAGCTTGCCCGGCTGGGGATTCCCCTTCCCGCGCGTGAAGCTGCTCTCTGTCTGACAGAATATGTCTGGATGAATCACGCTTCAGAGACGACAGGAGAGAATCTCTCTTCCTTCGGAAAAGAGGTCGTCTCCCTCATTGGCGCTTTAAGGCGTGGTGGATACGGGCTCTTTCTCCTGGATGAATTTGCCAAAGGCACGAATCCCACCGAGGGTGAAGCGATCTGCTCCGCTGTGCTGGAATACCTCAGCGGGACGAAGCACATCTGCCTTGCCTCGACACACTTCACTGCCCCGACGGCACTTGCCGAAGCCGGACAATACATGACCGCGGGCTTTGATCCTGTCTTTCTGAAAACTCTGTGGCAGGATAGCGACCTGGAGCATAGGCTGAGGCACCTAAGCGAAGCGATGGACTACCGTCTGATCAAGCTTTCACGGCGTCAGTCGCCCCCCCGGGCAGCAGTCCGGATCGCCAGAGCCCTGGGTTTACCGGAGGAAATTCTTAGTTTGATCCCGAAGGAGCTTACGTGATCAGAGACATACGTGAGATAAGCGATATCGCTCTGGAAGTGGGACGTCTGATCCTGCAGAGCGGAGGAACGACCAATCGTTGTGAAAAGATGATGACCTCAGTCTGCCGGGTATATGGGTTCCCGAACACTCAGTCGTTCGTAACTCCCACGGGGATATTCATATCCGTGATCGACGCAGATCTCAATATCAGCACACAGATCAAGCGGATCGAAGGCAGATACATCGATCTGGGCAAGATCAGCCTGGTCAACGAACTGGTCAATAAACTGGAGAAGAGTCACTGTCAGGAGGATCCTTCGAGCTGCCTGAAACCCGCGGATTTCATGAAACGCCTGCAAGATATCGACAACTACCGCCCCTATCCTGAATGGGTCAGAACTCTCTGCGGAGGCGGAACTTCCGGGTTCTTCTGTTTACTCTTCGGCGGTAGCTGGTTGGAATTCATCGTGGCTTTCTTTGTCGGTATCCTGGTCAGCTTCACTATGCGGCTGATCTCCCTGCTCAAGATGAATAACTTCCTGATCAACGCTCTGGGCGCGGCGATGGTCGTGACCTTTGCCAAGCTTTTAGATATCTGGGTGCCCTTCATCAAGCTGGACAACATCATCATCGGCGGGATCATGCTTCTGGTGCCGGGGCTCTCCATGACCAATGCCATCCGCGACACGATGTCCGGCGATCTCGTCTCCGGCACGGCAAGAGCCGTCGAAGCCCTGATGATCTCAGTCGGCATCGCAGCCGGAAGCGGTTCAATGCTCAAGATCTGGTCTTTGTTGGGGTATTGAGGATGCGACCGTTCGACACCCTGACCCTGATGCAGTTCATGTGGGCGTTTCTCTCGATCATCGGCTTCTCCATCCGCACCAATCTCAGGGGCTGGAGAGTTCTCTTCACGGGGTTGGGCGGGGGACTTGCCTGGGCGCTGTATCTGATTATCCTATACTACAGCAATTCGCTGCTGTTTTCTATCTTCGGCGCGACCTTGCTGGTATGCATATACTCGGAACTGACGGCACGGAGGATCGGGATTCCCGTTTCCGTGGTGGTAATTTGTTCGATCATTCCACTGGTACCCGGAAGCGGACTCTACTATTGCATGAGAGCCTATCTTGCCGGAGACATGGCGGAAGCTTCACTGTGGATCACCAAGACCCTGATGATCGCCGGAACGATCGCCATCGGTATCGCGGTGGTGTCCTCGGTCACAAACCTCGTCAACCGAGTGTTAAACAGATTCTAGGAGAATAAATAACGTGAATAAATCAGTCAAACAACTACAGCTGGAGGAGAGGATCCTCGGCAAACTTCAGGGCAAGCCACTCGAAGCGGCGACTCTGCTCTTCGCGGAGGAATCCCTGCAAGCGCTTCAGGAATACGCTAACGTAGTGTCCATCAAGCGGCTTGGTTACAACGATCATGGTCCTGTGCACATGCGCAAGGCAACCTATTATACGATAAAGATGTTTCACCTGCTCACCGAAGCCGGGATCAAAATGAATCTTGAAAAGGAAGGACTCGGCACAGCGGACGACGCTCTTGTGGCGGTGTTTTTCGCTTCACTTCTGCATGATCTGGGTATGTCAATCGCCAGAGACTCGCACGAGCTGCTCAGTATCCAGCTGGCGATCCCCTACATCGAGAAGGTGCTGGATTCGATCTACGCACCGGAAGAGCTGGGTCTCAAGACCGCGATCCGTTCCCTGGCTATCGAAGGCATCTTCGGGCATATGGCAACTCACAAGATCCACTCCCTTGAGGCGGGGCTCGTCCTCATTGGTGATGGCAGCGACATGGAGAAGGGACGTGCCAGGATCCCTTCGATCCTCTCTCTCGAGACTAGGGTCGGGGACATCCACCGCACCTCTGCCAGCGCCATCCAGAAGGTCAAGATCACCAAAGGTCAGGAGAAGCCTATCCGCATCACCGTGGAAATGACTGCTTCTGTCGGCTTCTTCCAGATCGAAGAGGTCTTCTTCCCCAAGATCAACATCAGCCCTGTTAAACCTTACATCGAGCTCTTCGCCGGTGTCCCCGAAAGGGAAATGCTGCGTTACCTCTGACGCTGCTTGCCAAGTAAATAATCCAGTCCGGAGTTATCATGAAGAAAACTGTCCTCCTACTCGTCGGGATCATGCTCACTTGCGTGAGTCTCTTCTCCGGGCTTCCCTACGCGATGACCGCGGTGGGCAAGCCCAGACTGTACATCGAGCTGAAGAAGAAAGCTACTGACAATCTCGACAAGCTCAGTTTCTCAGGTAAGCGTGAATACGGCAGATTGCTCAGATCTTACCCTGATATCCTCATGGCATACCTGATCGCCTATGAGCCCGACAGCAATCTAGAGGACACACCTGTTTCAGTCTTTGTTTCCAACTACGAAGAGATAGCCAGGCTCCTAGCCAAGGACGGGCTGCAATATCCCGTGGAGCATTTTCTTGCCTACGTAGCAAAGCAGGGAGTATCGGACGAACCACTCACTGCCTATCGTAAAGCCATGCTCGATGACGGACTGCAGGAGATCATCGACAAGTATCCCGATACCCTGGAACGCTATCGCCAGACAGCGCTCTGGTGCCTGGAACGTCTGCGTTTCCAGCCCACATCCGGAAGGGACATGAGTCCGCTGGATATTACCCAGAAGTGCCTCACAGGAAGGTGCGAAGAGATGCAGATCCTCTTCGTCGCTGCTGCCAGAACCGTTGGCATCCCCTCACGCGCGGCTTCGACACCCTGGTGGGCGCACATGGACAACAACCATGCCTGGGCAGAAGTCTATCTTGACGGCGCCTGGCATTATACCGGCGACATGGATGGTTCCTATCATCCTGATCAGACATGGTTTAGCGGCATGATCGACAAGACCGTATTGATCCTGGCGGATGGCAATCTCGCGCCTCAGGGAGAGGAAGTCCTCTACGAGGGCGAATACGACGCCATCATCAATTCTACCCCCAATTACGCCAAAGACAGGATCAGAAAACTTCACCTGACTGTCGTGGACAGCCTTGGTGTACCGCTCAGCAAAGCCCAGATCGGCGTCATGGTTTATAACTGGAACAGCCTCCGTTCCCTTGTCGTGCTCGAGACCGACGAGGAAGGCAAGCTGGATCTCAGCGTCGGCAGAGGCGCTTTCTACCTTGCCATCAGCAAGGATGGACTTTCCGCTCTGGAGCTTGTCAGTTCAGGCACGGAAACTGAATTGAACCGGCTTGTCACTCTCGATAAAGCTCAGCTTGAGCCTCAAACCGCCATGCTCGAATATCCCTCCAATCCCATGGAATGGAAGCCCAATTCTCCCGAGTGGAATACTGCCGCGGATGCCGCGAAAGCCCGCTTGAGCGCTAATCTGACCGCTTTCGCAGAACGCACCGTTCCCGAGTTTGCCAGTCCCGCGGACAGCCTCTTTCTCGCAGTTTATCACGAGACAAGGGCGAACTATCAACAGTTCATCAAGTTCGTCAAAGACTACTATCCTCTGGAGACCGCGTTCCTGGAGCTGCTGGCGGAAGGCGATCCAAAGCTTCTCTGGCAGGCGGACAGCGAGCAGTTCGAAGCCCTCTATCTCTTTTATCTAGACAAGAAAGCCCGGCTGGAAACGCTCAGCAAGAACGACAGACAACTTCTTTTCGACCCCACCGTCTATTATGAGGAACTGCCCAAACCGCTTTATGGCTGGGACAAGAAGCCCATGCTCTACCCACGCTCGTTCGACATCAAAGCCAAGGGCGACGTGGATTCCGTCCACGAGATCATCAATAAGCTGCGCAAACGCTACAACATCGATCCCAAGAAGGCGCTGACCGGACTTTTACCCCTCCACGTCGCCTACGACAGGAAAAACCTCACCAACCTGCAATTCAGGATCATCACCGTCTCAGCTCTCCGTGCCAACGGCATACCAGCCGAGCTTGCCCGCATCCCTGATATGATCAGCGTCCTGATCGACAGCGACTGGCAATACTACAACGTGATCAAGAATCAGGTCGGTGAACTCAGCGCAAACTCGGACACCGAAACCGGAAAACTGAGCCTGAGGCTTTCAGACTCCGCCGGACAGCCCCTGCATATCTCCGACGACAAGATCAGCATCGCCGTCCTCCGCGGTGGGATGCTCTATCCTATGAACGTCAATCTAAGCTATAACGGTGATGGTACTTATCAGATCGATCTGCCCAAACAGGAACTCTATCTGCAGGTGGGCTATCGGGTCTCTGACAGCAAGACCGGCTACCTGCTGCGCAGGATCGACGCGACCCATTCTCCTGAACCGCTTGCACTTACCCTTGATCAGTATCCTCGAAGCTGGGAACCGGCGACTGAGGACATCCTTGCCCTGCTCGAAGGCGTCGATACCACCGGGAAGGACGTCATTCTCATCGGCAACTATGATCAGGAAAACAGCCTTCGCCTGGCTGACAAACTCCGCGAAGCAAAGCGTAACTTCCTCTGCCTCGGCTATTTATCCGGAAGCGTGAATGGCACTGATTACAGAGTCGCGCCCACCTGGCAGACTTTACAGAAGACCAATCCTGATACCTCGATGCGCACTATCACCCTGGTTCGCGCCTCCGACGGCACCTGGCAAAGCTATGAAGGCATGTGGGAGAAGCTTCCCGAATAAAGATCGTTTTGACTTAAAAGTTTGGCATGGCTGTTCTCAGTTTTGTTTCCATTTTCGCATTGCCAAACTTTTGAGTTAAAACATGGTCCCAGAACCACCGGCTGACAATCTCCATCCTGAGCGGATTCGTTAACCCTGTCCACGAGAGGAATATGCGAACATCCTGGGATGCATGGTTTTAACACAAGATCACGCCGGTCACGAATAGAGGCAGATCCGTGTATTAACGGAAGCGTGATCTGAAGTCAAAACCACAGTGTTTAGGGTGTGTTCTTAAGCAATAACCAATGATCATCTTCCCATCATCTTGCTATCCCCTCTCTATCATCTTATGTCATGACGTAAGATGATAGAGAGGGGATAGCAAGAAATCATGCGGATGAACAAGGACAAGAACCGGGCGAAAACTTAGCAAATTCTATCCGGGTAATGCCCGGCATCAGTTCCTGGCCCACCCCTGCCATTGCTCTTGAGTCACTTTCCACTTTGTTTCATTAATCCGGAATAAGTCCTATGTGCCTCCGCGCCTCTGTATCAAATGGTTAACACCCCTTTGCAGGCAATATTAAGTTGCATGATTTTGCGCCGATCCACTCAACTGAACATACTGTTTCCCTTTATACATAAAGAACTTGACAGCATCTGAGAGTTCCTAAACTGGATAGCTATGAAAAAATCGAGATTTCTGACTTGTGAGATCAAACGTCACAGGGAGATCACACCTCCGTTGTGCGCGGTCTGTCCGCGCCTGATGAAGTGTCGTATCTTCCCGATATGGTATCGTTTACACAAGAAGGAGTATCTCGATTTCGTCATAGATATTTGTAATAGATTCCCGGATAAGTATATCATGGAGGTACAATTCATGGCAGAGAAACAGACATTTGTCCAGATCGTGGACATGACAAGCGGAAAGATCGAACGCATTGTCAATCTCGCCGATATCGAAGCAATGACAGCAGAGGAGAAGCTTGCCTTATCCCGCAACAAGAACCTCTTTGTCGTCACCCACCGTCTCGAACCGATCGTTCGCGTCGAACTGCGCAAGAGCGTGGTCAGCGAAGGGATCGTCTTCAGCGAACCGCCCAAAGCGGAAGAACAACCTATCGAAGAAGTAACGGAACCGCCGATCCCGGCGAAGCCCAAAGGCAGAAAGCCCAAGAACTAAAAAAAACCTTTTCAGATTACGCTTGTCCAAAATAATGGCTCAAACTGACCGTTTTTGGCAGTTTCGCCCGTATCAGAACGAAAGGGTAGCTGAATAGGAAAAGGAAGTAGATATGTTTAAGCTTGCTGACAACCATCTCGAAGCAGCGCAGAAGATTGCGGCAACCAACCGCAAAAAGAAAAGCTGCGGCGATTGCTATGACCGTGGCTGGATCGGATTGACCGAGCAAAACCTGCTCGTGCTCTGCACCCGTTGCGTGGACATGGAAAAAGCCATGGCGGACTGGAAAGAATACGTTTCCGGCCACGAAGACCTCAAGGAACACTTTGCTGAGCTTTTCGAGGAGAAAGAATCTGCGGAAGATTCGGCTCAGGAAAGTGAAAAACACGCGCGTCAGGAACTAAAGCAAACCAAGACAGTGGTCAAGCCTAATTTCGCGCCGGGCGTCAAGCGCACCGGTCACTCGAAGAAAATCTAAACGGAGCTGATAACCCAAAACATGTATAAAACCATAGATCTCAAAGAAAGCCCCAGACATCTGGATGAGAGGATTCGTGCCTATTGGAACGAGCATGATCTCGCCCGGAAGAGCGAATCCTTCCGCGAAGGCAAACCGCGCTTCGTGTTTTATGAAGGTCCCCCCACAGCCAATGGCAAGCCCGGAATTCATCACGTCCTGGCGCGCACGCTGAAGGACACAGTCTGCCGTTACAAAACCATGTCCGGCTATCAGGTCAAACGTAAAGCCGGCTGGGATACTCATGGTCTGCCCGTGGAGATCGAAGTCGAGAAGCAGCTTGGTTTGGAAGACAAGAAGGGCATCGAAGCCTACGGGATCGAGAAGTTCTGCGAAGCGTGCAAACACTCCGTCTGGAGCTATCTCAATCTCTGGCAAGAGATGACTCAGCTGATGGGTTACTGGATCGATCTGGAAAACCCTTATGTGACAATGCATAACAGCTATATCGAGTCAGTCTGGTGGATACTCAACAATTTCTTTGAGCGTGGGCTGATCTACAAAGCTCACAAGATCGTGCCCTATTGCCCGAGCTGCGGAACGCCGCTCTCCTCGCATGAGGTGGCGCAAGGTTATAAGGACATCGAAGACCCGTCCGTGTTTGTCAGATTCAAGGCAAAAGACGAGGAAAATACCTGGTATCTTGCCTGGACAACGACTCCCTGGACGCTGATCTCGAACGTTGCGCTTGCTGTCAATGCGGACGAGACCTACGTCAAAGTCCTGCATCAGGGTCAAAACCTGATCCTGGCGAAGTCGCGTCTGGAAGTTCTGGGCGAAGACTTTGAGATCGTCAGCGAGTTCCCCGGCAGGGATCTGGAACGGCGCGAATATGAGCCGCTCTTCACCTTTGTTCCGGTCGAGAAGAAAGCCTGGTACATCGGGCTGGGAGATTATGTCTCCATGAGCGACGGCACGGGCATCGTCCATACTGCTCCTGCGTTTGGAGAGGACGATTATAAGCTGGGTAAGCTCTATGACCTGCCCTTTGTGCAGCCCGTGGACGGTGAGGGGAAATTCACCGCCGAAGTGACACCCTGGGCAGGGCAATTCGTCAAAGCTGCGGATAAAGACATCATCCGGCATCTCAAAGAGACAGGCAGTCTCTTCCGCAGGGAACAGATAAAGCACAGCTATCCTCACTGCTGGCGTTGCAACAGCATGCTGATCTATTACGCCCGGGAAAGCTGGTATATTCAGACCACAAAGTTTAGACAGGAATTGGTCGGCAACAACAAGAAGATCGCCTGGTATCCCGCTTTCGTAGGCGAGAAACGCTTTGGCGACTGGCTCGAGAACAACGTGGACTGGGCAATATCCCGTGACAGGTTCTGGGGCACACCCTTAAATATCTGGGTCTGTGATGATTGTGAGGCGAAAACCTCGGTCGGCAGCATCGCTGACCTGCGTGCCAGAGGCAGACTCGCGGACGGCAATGAAGTTCCTGAAGACATCGAACTGCACCGTCCCTGGATCGACTCCGTGGAGCTAACCTGCTCCTGTGGCGGTAAGATGCACCGTACTTCGGAAGTCATCGACTGCTGGTTCGACAGCGGCGCGATGCCCTTCGCGCAGTGGCACTATCCCTTTGAGAACAGCGATATCTTTGAAACAGAGCTGTTCCCGGCTGACTTTATCTCGGAAGGTATCGATCAGACCCGGGGCTGGTTCAATTCTCTGCTGGCTATCTCGACCTTGCTGAAAGGCGTCTCCAGCTACAAGAGCTGTTTGGTCAACGATCTGATCCTGGATAAGAGCGGTCAGAAGATGAGCAAGAGCAAGGGCAACTCAGTCGATCCTATCGAGCTGATGCACACCTTTGGCGCTGATGCAATACGCTGGTATCTGCTCGAGGTCAGTCCCCCCTGGGTGCCGACCAAGTTCGACGTCGAAGGTATCAGGGAGATCAACTCCAAGTTCATCGGCACACTCAAGAATGTTTATTCCTTCTACGTCACCTATGCTAATATAGACGGTTTCGACGCCAAGGCATACCCCATGGATTGGCAGCGCACCCAGGAGATCGACCGCTGGATCGTCTCCCGCTTGCAGACGCTGATCGGAGACGTCTGTGCCTGGATGGAAGTGTATGAATTCACCAAAGCTGTACGAGCCATCCAGGATTTCGTCATCGATGAAGTCTCAAACTGGTACGTGCGCCGTTCCCGCAGAAGATTCTGGGCGATGGAGCTTTCTCAGGACAAGATCGATGCTTACCGCACCCTGAATCAGATCCTGGTCGAGGTCTCCAAGCTGATCGCTCCGATCATGCCCTACCTCGCTGAGGAGATCTTTACCTCTCTCACGGGGGGCGAAAGTGTCCACCTTGCGGATTATCCGGTTCAGCATCAGGAGTTTATAGACAGCAATCTCGAGACCGAGATGCAACTGATCATTGATATAGTATCTCTGGGAAGAGCAGGCAGGAACGAGTGCCAGATCAAGGTACGCCAACCTCTGCAGACCATGTTCCTCCCGGAAAAGACCCGTCCCGTCGTGGAAAGGATGTTCGATCTGATCCAGGAAGAGGTCAATATCCACGAGGTCAAGTACATAGCCGAGGATGACGACTTCGTCAACTACGAGCTGAAGCCTCAATTTAAGGTCATGGGACCCAAGTACGGTTCCCGGATGCAGAGCATCTCCAAGGCTCTGGCAGGGGTTCGCGCTCAGGAGATCCTCGCTGCGTTCAGTGCTT
>Ga0116170_10000973_pt1 | contig 29767 bp, 24 predicted proteins | sample AD_JPNHW1_MetaG_FD_89797 | JGI IMG/M metagenome (GOLD analysis project Ga0116170, IMG submission 89797) | Active sludge microbial communities of municipal wastewater-treating anaerobic digesters from Japan - AD_JPNHW1_MetaG | ecosystem: Engineered > Bioreactor > Anaerobic > Digestate | place... | reverse complement strand
GGTCCTCACAAACCAGGACGGCGCGTTCGATGCAGTTTTCCAGCTCGCGCACATTGCCCGGCCAGTGGTAGCGCATCAGCATGTCGATGGCCGGAGTGGAGATGCGCTGGATCGACTTGCCATGCTGGCGGCCGTACTTGAGCATGAAATGATCGGCGAGGAGGAGGATGTCGCTCTTGCGCTCGCGCAGCGGTGGCAGAAAGATCGCAAAGACATTGAGACGGTAATAGAGATCCTCGCGAAAGACCCCGCGCGCCATCAGCTCCTCCAGATCGGCGTTGGTGGCGGCGATAACGCGCACATCGACCTTGAGCGTCTCGAGCCCGCCGACGCGTTCGAACTCGTGCTCCTGCAGGACGCGGAGCAGCTTGACCTGGGTCATCGGCGAGAGGTCGCCGACCTCGTCGAGAAAGATGGTGCCGCCGTCAGCGAGTTCGAAGCGGCCCTTTTTGCGCGCCACCGCACCGGTGAAGGCGCCCTTTTCGTAGCCGAAGAATTCCGATTCGATGAGATTTTCAGGGATCGCGGCGCAATTGACACGGATGAAGGGGGCTTCGCTCCGGGGCGAGTTGTAGTGGAGGGCCTGGGCGACCAATTCCTTGCCGGTGCCCGATTCGCCGCGCAGCAGCACCGTGGTGGATGCATGCGCCACCTGGGCCACTTTTTCATAGACCTCGCGCATTTCGCGGCTGTTGCCGATGATGTTCTGGAGACGGTTCTCCTGATGCAGCTGCTGCTTGAGGATGACATTTTCGGTGAGCAGTTTCTGCTGTTCAGCCTCGGTCATCTGGCGGAGGGCCAGGCGCTGCACCAGGGCGGAGGCGATCAGGGTGAGGAAATTGAGGGTGCTGTCATAGTCGCGCCGCGCGACGTAAGGGAGATTGATGAAGAGGACGCCGAGGGTGCGGTAGTCGAGGGCGATGGGGACACCGAAGAAGCTCTGTTCGGGGCGGCCGGCGCCTTCCCAGCTGCCGAGACGGTTGAGAAAGAGGGGCTCCTTGCTGACCCTGGGGACGACCACGGGCTTGCCGGTTTCGGCGATACGTCCGCTCAGGCCTTCGTTGTAGCGGTAGATGTCGCGGGCCGGGTGCGCCGGCAGACCGACGGCGGCGGAGAGATGGAGGGTTTTGTTCTCGGCGTCGCAGAGAAGGAGGCCTCCGGAGAGGATGCGGTAGGAGCTGTGCAGGATCTGCAGGGTGACGTTGAGGGATTCCTGGAAATTGAGGCTGCGGCTCAACCCCTGATGGATTTCGAGCAGGATGGCGAGCTTGGGCGCGGACATTGCCCCGCGGCCGGGGAGGTGCGGCGGTTCCATAAGGTATCCTTAAAGTTACAAATTTGTAGTAAAGAGAGTGAGAGCGACAATTATGAAGGTAATGGGCGATCGATCCGCAGGTGCCGTACTTCTATTTCCGCCCTGCTGCGCAGGGCCGGAGCAGCCGCACCCCAGCGGTGGGGCCCGAGCTACAAAAAAGTAGTCTCATGGTCATATTCTACAAAAATGTAGTGAATGGAATGCAAAAAAGCCAGTACTTTTATCGCGCCGGCGTGGGGCGGAAATGCCATTGTATAAACAATAGGTTATAGAGGTTCGATGCAGAAAATTATGGCAGCGCCGGTGCTTTTCTGGCATTCGCTTTGCATTAGGGGACGCGTAAACTATACCCTTCCATTATTCCCACACAAGGAGCAGCACCATGGCTGGAGATTCCCCCAACTCAACCCGCAAGGCGATACTGGTTCAGATCGGCGGCAACCACAAGGTCGACTATCTGCCGGCGGAGCCGGCGGCGAACTATTATGGCAAGAACAGTTTTAACGATCAAGTCATGCGCGAAAGACTGCCAAAAGAGGTCTATAAAAAGCTGCGCGCCACGATCCGCAGCGGCGAGAAACTGGACATGAGCATTGCCGATGCGGTCGCCCATGCGATGAAAGAGTGGGCCCTGAGCAAGGGGGTGACCCATTTTACCCACTGGTTCCAGCCGCAAACCGGCTCGACCGCGGAAAAACATGATGCCTTTATCGAGGTCGAGGACGACGGCTCGGTCATCGAGCGCTTCCGCGGCGAACAGCTCGTCCAGGGCGAGCCGGATGCCTCCTCCTTTCCGAGCGGGGGGATGCGCTCCACCTTTGAAGCGCGCGGCTATACGATGTGGGATCCCTCCAGTCCGGCCTTCATCGTCGAAGGCCCGCATGGCGGCATCCTCTGCATCCCTTCGGTCTTTATCAGCTATACCGGCGAGGCGCTGGATAAAAAGACGCCGCTGCTGCGTTCGATGAATGCCATCAACCGCTCGGCGCTGCGGGTGCTGCAGCTTTTCGGCAATCACACGGCGCAGCGGGTGATCACGACCATCGGCACCGAGCAGGAATATTTTCTCGTCGACAAGGCATTTTTCAACCTGCGTCCGGATCTGCGCATCACCGGCCGCACCCTGATCGGCGCCCGTCCCCCCAAGGGACAGCAGCTCGAAGACCACTATTTCGGCTCGATCAAGGAGCGGGTCCTCGCCTTCATGCAGGATGCCGAGATGGAGTTGTACAAGCTGGGGGTGCCCGCCAAGACGCGCCACAATGAGGTCGCGCCGCATCAGTTCGAGATTGCCCCGATCTACGCGGAGGCCAATGTCGGCGCCGACCGCAACCACCTGATCATGGAGGTCCTGCGCCGCGTGGCCAATCGTCACAGCCTCGCTTTGCTGCTGCACGAGAAGCCCTTTGCCGGGATCAATGGCAGCGGCAAGCACAACAACTGGTCGATGTCCGATTCGGATGGCAACAATCTGCTCGAGCCCGGCAAGACGCCGGAGGCCAACCTGCAGTTCCTGGTCTTCCTGGTCGCGGTCGTGCGTGCGGTCTATTATTTCGGCGATCTCCTGCGCGCCGCCATCGCCTCGGCGGGTAACGATCACCGTCTCGGCGCCAACGAGGCGCCGCCGGCGATCATGTCGGTCTTTCTCGGCGAGCAGCTCACGGCGATTCTGGATGCCATCAAGGCGGGCAAAGCGGCCAAGGCGACCAATGAGAGCATCATCGACCTCGGCATCGGTCAGCTGCCCAAGGTTTTGCGCGATTATACCGACCGCAACCGCACCTCGCCTTTCGCCTTCACCGGCAACAAGTTCGAATTCAGGGCGATCGGCTCTTCAGCCTCCGTCAGCCTCGCCAATACCGTGCTCAATGCCGCGGTGGCCGATTCGCTCGATATTCTCGTCAATGAGATCGAAAAGGAGCGGGGCAAGGGGAGCGATCTCAAGGCCGCGGCGCTGAGCGTGCTCCGCAAGCACATCAAGGAGACCGAGCCAATCCGCTTCAACGGCAACAACTACAGCAAGGAGTGGGAGCAGGAGGCGGCGCGGCGCAATCTGCCCAACATCAAAAACACCGCCTATGCCCTGGATGCCCTGGCGGCCTCCAAGAATATGGAGATGCTGGTGCGCCAACATGCCTTTACCCAGCCTGAGCTGGAGGCGCGGTACCACACCAAACTGGAGCAGTTCATCAAGCAGCTGCAGATCGAAGCGGACACCCTGAGTCACATGGTCGGCGTTCTGGTGGTCCCGGCGGCCATTGCCTACCAGGAACGGCTGATCACGGCGGTCAAGGGACTAAAGGAACTGGAAGCGGTCGTGGGGGAGCTCTCTTTCACCACGGAGGTGGAGCTGCTGCGCACGGTGACAAGTCTGATCGATCAGATCGGCCTGAAGCGGAAGGAGCTGAGTGCGGCGCTGGCCAAGGCGGAAGGCCTGGAGGAGTTGTCCAAATGCGCCAAGTTCATGGCCGATCATGTCCGGCCGATCATGGAGGAGTTGCGCAAGCCGGTCGACGAACTCGAACTTTTGGTTGATGATGACAAGTGGCCCCTGCCGCGCTATTCGGAAATGCTGTTTCTGCTGTAACGCGGCCTGCGCCGCGCTTCCGGGTGGGTAAAAAAAAAGCGATGAGGGATCTCATCGCCTTTTTTTTGCTCTTGTGGATTAGTTGGATTTGCCGAGTATTTTGTATACGCCGGTGCCGCATTTGGCACAAATGCCTTTGAGGGCTTTGCGGCCGTTTTTCATCGTGACGGTTTTGCCATCCTTGACTTCGGTTTTGGCTTTGCATTTAACGCAATATGCTGTATCGGCCACGATCGTATCCTCCCGTTAAGTTAATCCCCACAATGCGCTAATTCTAACTTAAAATAACGCATTCATGCGCAAAAGTCAATCAAAAGTTACCCCGGCGGGCAAAAAAAAGAAGCCTGCGGTTCAGGGCGGGGAGGCGTCATATTTACCCAACCGGCCGTAAAACGAACGATCGGTGCGGCTCAGGGTGCGTCCGGCGAAGTGCCAGATCAGGGCCGCCAGGAGCAGCCCGAAGAGGTCGGCCAGGGCATCGAAGCCGTCGCAAAAGCGGCCGGGGATGAGGGCCTGATGCAGTTCGTCGATGAGCGCCAAGGGGATGCCGATGCGGAGCATGGCCGAGATACCGGCACGCGCGTGGTCGGCCCGGCCGCGCACGCAGGCGCGGACGATGAGCAGCCCGAGGAGGAAATAGACGAAGAGGTGGTAGATCTTGTCTTCCAGCTTCAAGCCGAGCGCGGGCGGCTGGAGGTCGGGCAGCGAAGTGAGGGTGAGGATGACGCCGCCGCAGATCCAGGCCGGGAGCTGCCAGTAGAGTGTTTCCCGCTTCGGTTTCAGCATGGCGTTTGCAGCGCCTGGATGGCCAGGGGCAGGGTTTCGAGCAGATCGCCGGCAATCATCCCCATTTCGCCCTTGTGTTCGGCCGCGAGGTCGCCGGCGGCGCCGTGCAGCCAGACCCCGCAGAGGGCGGCATCGAGCGGGGCGAATCCCTGGGCGAGGAGGCCGGCGATGAGGCCGGTGAGGACGTCGCCGGAGCCGGCGGTCGCCATGCCGGGATTGCCGGTGTGATTGAGGTAGAGGGCGCCCTCCGGAGCGGCGATGAGAGTGGGATTGCCCTTGAGGACGAGGATATGCCCGAGCTGGCGGGCCCAGGCACCGGCGGCGGCCAGGGGATCGGCGAGCAGATCGCGGACCGGGATGCCGGTGAGCCGGGAGAATTCACCGGGGTGGGGCGTCAGGATCAGCGTACCCGGATAGTGTTGCAGCAGCGCGAGATCCCCGGCGCAGAGCGTGAGTCCGTCTGCATCGAGGACAAGCGGCTGGTGCATCTCGCGCAGCAGGCGATGGACCAGGGCGGCGGTCCGGGGATGCTGTCCGAGTCCGGGACCCACGGCCAGGGCGGTGCGCGCGGTGATCGCCCCGGACCACTCCGGCCAGGCGGCCTCGCTGAGCACGCCGGGGATCTCATCAGCGAAAGGCCAGGTGATGACCTCGGTGAGTTTGGGGGCGAGCAGGGGCAGCAGGCTTGTGGCGGCGGCGAGGTAGCAGAGACCGCAGCCGGCGCGCAGGGCGGCGCTGGCGGCGAGGACGGCGGCGCCGGTATAGCCGAGGGATCCGGCGATGATGCCGACGCTGCCGAGGCTGTTCTTGTGGGCGGTAATGGCGCGGTGCGGCAGGCGGGCCGCGATGTCGGCGGCCTCGAGGCGGCGCACCGGCGGACCCGCGGGCGGCGCCCAGTCGGGGGGCATGCCGATGTCGACGAGATGCAGGGCGCCAGCGTGTTCGCGGCCCGGTGAGAGCAGCAGGCCCCGTTTCAACCGGGCCATGACGGCCGTCGCGCGGGCCTGAATGGCTTCTCCAGACACCGCACCGGTATCGGCAGCGACGCCGGTGGGCAGATCCACGGCGAGGATGGGAACGGCGAGGGTGTTGAGCAGGCCGGTCATTTCCGCCAGGAGGCCGCGCAGCGGGGTGCTCGCCCCGGTCCCGAGCATGGCATCGATGATCAGGTGCGGCGGCGGGCAGGGTGCGGCTGGAAGATTCTCGAGAAAGGTTACCGCTCCCCCCATCTTTTCCCAGATGGTCAGGTTAACCAGGGCATCGCCGCTGATCCGGGCTCGGGCCGTGACCGCCCAGAGGGTGATCACCGCCCCGGCATTGGCGAGATGTCGCGCGATGACAAAGCCGTCGCCGCCGTTATTGCCGGGGCCGCAGACGATCAGGACCCGTTTGCCCGCGGGCGCGCCCAGCATCGTCCGGGCGATGTCGGCCGTGCCGCGTCCGGCATTCTCCATCAGCAGCAGCGCGGGAAGGCCAAGCTGCTCCTGGCAGGCGCGATCGAGGGCGGCCATCTCGGCCGCGGTGACGACGATTTGCATGACGCTCTCCTGATGAATCAAGGCGTTGGGCTGCCTCGTCCCTTCCCCGGGACCCTAGGCGCCCGCCGGCTGCTCCTGGATAACCACCACCGCGACGGCGGCTAGGCGGCTGTGGCTGAGAGTGAGCAGGATCTGCTGACGTGCGAACAGCGCCGCCAACCCGCCGTGGAGCTTGAGCTCCGGACGGCCATTGGGGGCATTCTCGACCTGGATATCGTGCCAGCGGAAATGGCGGTACTCCACTTCGCTCAGGCACTTGATGAAGGCCTCCTTGGCGGCAAAGCGGGCGGCCATCGAGTCGATGCCGGGGGTTTTGCGGCGGCAGTAGGCGATCTCCTCGGCGGTGAGGATGCGCCGGAGAAAATGGTCGCCCCAACGGTCAACGGCGGCGGCAAAACGGTCGAGATCGACGATATCGGCGCCGATGGCGCGGACCATCCGGCACTCCCTTCTGCTGGTACAAGCCCTGATAAGCGGAACTGTTTAAAAATTAATACATATGGTCATCTAAAGCAATAACTTTTCCTTGCTTGTCTATCTTTTTTCATGTACTTTTATTAAAGGGAAAGACAGCTCATCTTAGTGGATTGCCGTACAGCACTCATGGATCCCATTTCTCCACAGCTCATACGCGACGCCATCGCCGGAGACCAGAAGGCCTATGCCGAGATCGTCCACCGCTACCGCAATCAGATTTTCAATCTTATCCTGCGGATGGTGCGGCGGCGGGAAGAGGCGGAGGACCTGACGCAGGAGACCTTCATCAAGGCATTCAATGCCCTGGCGAGCTTTAACGCCGAATACGCTTTCAGCACGTGGCTTTACAAGATTGCGGTCAACAATTGCATCGACCATTTTCGCAAGAAGCGTCTCAAGACCTTTCCGATCGACAATCCCATTACGGCCAAGGATGGCGAATTGCAGCGCGAATTCCCCGATCAGGAGGCCGGGCCCGATGCCGGTTTGATGGAAAAGGAGCGCCGATTGACGATCGAGGAGGCGATCGACGCCCTTCCTGAAAAGTACCGTCAGGCCATCCTGCTGCGGCATGCCCAGGATAAATCCTACGAAGAGATTGCCGCGGTGCTCAAGATTCCCATCGGCACGGTCAAGGTGCGCATTTTCCGGGCGCGCGAGATGCTGAAAAAAAAGCTGCGCGATCAACGCCGGACGCTCTTCAGTTGAGTCCGGCGCACAGCACCCGGCCGACCAGGTCATCGCGCCGCCGGGCAGACGCTCTTCACTGGAGTCCGGCGCACAGCTCGCGGCAGACCAGATCGTAGAGGAGCAGGCCGGACCGGGTCAGCGCCAGGTGTGCGCCATTCCGGGTCAGCAGTTCCTCCCCCGCCGTGGCGGCGAAAGGGGGCGACCCTGTCGCCATGCCGCCCAGCTGTTTCAGAGCGCGGGCGTTCCGCTCCAGGAACGGCTCGCCGAAGCGCTCGCGCCAGCGATCGAGGTCGATGCCGCTGCTGCAGCGCAAGCCGAGCATCACCGCCTCGATGCGTTCTTCCTCCCTCCCCAATATTTCCCGTCCTGCCACCGCCGATTCATGACGTTCCCACGCGGCGAGATAGCTCCCGAGATCCCGATTGTTCCACCAGCGCTCGCCCCCGGCAAAGGAGTGGGCCGCCGGCCCCAGACCGAGGTAGGCCAGGCTGGACCAATAGTGCTGATTGTGCCGGGATTCCCGTCCGGGCAGGCTGTAGTTCGAGATCTCGTAGTGGCCATATCCCGTCGATTCCAGCAGCTCCTTTCCCCGCAGATACATCTCCCGTTCTTCCTCTTCCGGGCAGGTTTGCAGCTCGCCGCGGGCGACCGCGCGAGCCAGGGGGGTGCCGCTCTCCACGGTCAGTCCGTAGAGCGAGAGGTGCTCCGGCCGGCTGGCGAGCGCGCGGTTGACGGAGTCGGTGTAGCCGGCCAGGGATTGACCGGGCAAGCCGAAGATGAGGTCCAGGCTGAGATTGGCAAAGCCCGCATTCCGGGCGGCAGCGATGGCGGTGCGGGCATCGGCCGCGGAGTGGATGCGCGTCAGCAGGTGCAGCTCGCGGTCGTCGAAGGACTGGATCCCGAGCGAGAGCCGGTTGATGCCGGCACGGCGGTAGCCGGCGAGGTGACCGATGTCCAGGGCGCCGGGATTGGCCTCGAGGGTGATCTCGGCATCCGGCAGCAGCGGCCAGACGGCGGTAATGGTGGCCATCAGAGGGGAGAGGGCTTCAGGCGCAATCAGGGAGGGGGTACCGCCGCCCCAATAGATGCTCGACAGGGTGCGGCCGGCGAAGAGGCGGCTGTGCTGATAAAAGGCGATCTCCTGCTGCAGCGCCGCGAGGTAGCGCGGCAGCAGGCCGGTGCGGGTGGTGGAGTAAAAGTCGCAATAGATGCACTTGTGCTGGCAAAAGGGCACGTGGATGTAGAGTGCCAGCGGATCCATAGTTCAGCGGATGATGCCGAAAATGCGCGACCAGCGGATCCGATGCAGGAGCGATTCGCTGTGGTCGTAGGAAAAGTAGATCACCATAGCCTGGCCGCGGATGTTCTGCATCGGCATGAAGCCCCAGTAGCGGCTGTCCTGGCTGTTGTCGCGGTTGTCGCCCATCATGAAGAGATGCCTAGGGGGCACCACGACCGGCCCGAAATCGTAAGCGAAGCCCTCGTAGCGGCGGATGGTATAGTCGCGTCCCTCCGGGGTGTGGACGCGGTAATAGTTGATCCAGCGTCCCTCCGAGTCATCGAAGCGGCGTTCGAGGAAGCGGATTTCGCCCTCGGGGCGGTGATTGATATAGACCAGCCCTTTGCGCAGCTCAAGGGTGTCGCCCGGCACGCCGATGCAGCGTTTGATATAGTCGAGCTTTTCGTCGAGGGGATATTTAAAGACGATGATGTCCCCGCGCTTGGGTTGATGAATGGCCGGCATGTGCAGGGAGGGCAATTTGATGTCGGTCAGGGGGATGCGGTCCGGGGTATTCGCACCATAGACGAATTTGTTGACCAGGAGAAAATCCCCGACCAGGAGGGTATCCTTCATCGAGCCGGTGGGAATGCGGAAGGCCTGAATGACCAGCATGCGCAGGATCAGGGCGGCTACCAGCGCCACGGTCAATGCCTCAAAATACTCCTTGAAGATCTGTCGTCCTTTACCGCTCATGCGTCATCCTTTCGCCATGCGGCTGGGCAGGCTTAGTAGGTCCATTCAATCTTATCTAACTTTTTCTCCGCCGCTGAGGTTCCCAGGGCCACTGCGATCAAGGCGAGCACGGCGGAGGTGAGGATGCCCGGATCCGGTGAGTTGAAGAGGAAAAAACTGAGGGCGATCAGGCCGCCGACGAGGCCGAGAAAGCCAAAGAGCACCAGGGAGAGGAAAAAGCTGCTGCCGGCGCTGATCATCCGTTTGGGATGATCCCATGTGAAATTGGCAAAGTAGGCCCCGAAGAGTCCGCCGCACAGGGTGGCCAGGAGGTCCAGCACCGCCAGGACGGCCAGAATGCGCACAAAGGCGGCAGCGGCGGCAGGATGGATCGCGGTGATGATGCCCGCGGCGAAGATCCCGCTGCACAGGACGAAGAGAAAGCTGAGCGTCATCTTGGCGAGCCAGACCCAGCGCAGCCGGACCGGAGCGAGTTTGAAGAGGCCGAAGGCCGAGCGTTCCATCGGCACCATGCGTGTGGCCAGGGTACTGCCCATGAGCATGCTGAAGATGAAGAGAAAGAGAAAGGGCATATAGACGGCGAGGCGGCCGCTCTGTTCCACACCGCGGTTGAGAAAGGGCAGCAGGATCATCATCAGGGTGAAGAGGAGGATCTGCATGAGCTGCTGGGTGTCGCGGCGAATGATGCGGAAATCGCGCCGGATGATATGGCCGAAGAGGCTGCCGTCGCGGCGCAGGGCCGGCAGCGGTGCCGGCCGGGAGCGGCGGCGCCGGTGCGTGGTCATTTCCAGCCCGCTGAAGATGTCGTGGTGCAGGGCCCGCTGCAGCAGCGCGGAGGTGCAGGCGTAGAGCAGCAGGCCGGCGGTCACGAGCAGGAGCGCGTTGCCTGCGGCGGCGGCGTAGCGCTGTGCCTGGATGAACATGAGGCTGTTGACGAGCCAATCCGATGGCAGCCAGACAGAGAGCCGGGCGCCGGCATCGAGAATGTGCTGACCGGGCAGGGCGGCCGCCGAGATCGGGATGCGTTCCGGGCGCAGCACCTGAAAGCCGAGCCAAACAGCGATCGAGATGAGGCTGAGGAAGACGGCCGCGACATTCTTGGCCTTGCGGGCCGGCATGACGCTCACCAGGCCCATCGCCAGAAAGGCGCCCAATCCGGTGGGAATGGCCAGAAAGAGCAGGCTGCCCGGCAGGAGCACCAGCCAGAAGAGCAGGGGTGCGCCGGTGGCGATGCCGGCCGAGATCAGCACCGGCAAGGCGATGCCGAAAAAGAGGGTTGAATTGGCGACCGTGGTTTCGAGTAACTTGAACTGCAGGATGGTCGTGAGCGGAATGGGGGAACTCAGCAGCAGGGGCAGGTCCTTGGAAAGAAAAAAGATATGCAACACCAGAGCGAGGCCGCTGAAGAGGAGCATGATGAATACGCCGAGGAGTATGTTGCGCAGCAGCAGCTGAACGGCCGGAATCCCCAATCCCGGATTATGCATCATCACGGCCATCATTGCGTAGATATTGACCAGCACCAGCAGCGGCAGGAGGATCAAGCCGGCATAGCCCAGCCAGCGGCGGCGTGATTTTTTGCCGCCGCGGCGCATACTGTTGACGAGGGCGCGGAGGCGGGTCTGCAGCAGGAGGTGGAGCATGCGCTTACTTTTCCTCCAGGAAGCGGCTGACGTCGTCGCCGTTACCGGAGCCGGTCAGCTGCAGGAAAATCTCTTCGAGGGAGGCCTTGTCCGTGGCGGTTTTTTGCCGCAGTTCCTCCATGGTGCCGAGGGCGATCAGCCGCCCTTCGTGAATGATGCCGGCGCGGTCGCACATGCGTTCTGCCACCTCGAGGATGTGGGTGGACATAAAAACGGTGGCGCCATGGTCGACCAGACCGCGCAGCAGGTCCTTGAGATTGCGCGCGGCTTTGGGATCGAGTCCGACGGTGGGTTCATCGAGAAAGAGGACGCGGGGTTCATGGACCAGGGCCCCGGCGAGGGCCACCTTTTGCTTCATGCCGTGGGAGAACTCTTCAATCAGTTCATCGGCGCGATCGTTGATCTCGAAAATATCAAAAAGCTGCTGCATCCGGCGTGCGGCATCGTTTTCGGGCACGCGATAGAGACGGGCGACGAAGTGGACGAATTCGCGGGCGGTCAGCTTTTCATAGAGGACCGGCGATTCCTGCACCAGGCCAAAGAGCCGTTTTGCCCCGAGTGGATCCGCCGCCAGGTCGATGCCGTCAATGAGCACGCGTCCCCGGTCCGGATGGAGCAGCCCGGTCATCATCTTGATCGAGGTGGTCTTGCCGGCGCCGTTGGGGCCGAGAAAGACAAAGAGCTCGTTCTCGATGCGCAGGGAGAGCTCCTCGACGGCGACGCGCTCGCCGAACGATTTATGCAGTTTTTCGACTTCAAGCATACCCGCGTATTCCCCCCGGAAGTTCAGTGTCCACACCGTGTCCCCCGGATGAGGGATGAACGGTATCAGGATTTGAGAATGGCAAGAAAGGCCTCCTGGGGCACTTCGACGCGGCCCAGTTGTTTCATCCGCTTCTTGCCCTCTTTTTGTTTCTCGAGCAGCTTGCGCTTGCGGGTGATGTCGCCGCCGTAGCACTTGGCGGTGACATTCTTGCGCACGGCGCGGACCGTTTCGCGGGCGATGACCTTGCTGCCGATGGCGGCCTGGATCGCGACCTCGAACTGCTGGCGCGGGATGAGCTCGCTTAGTTTTTCGCAGACGCGGCGCCCCCACTCATAGGCTTTATCGCGGTGCACGATCGTCGAAAGGGCGTCGACCGATTCGCCGTTGAGCAGGATATCGAGCTTGACCACCGGGCCTTCGCGGAAGCCGGTGAACTCGTAATCGAAGGAGGCATAGCCGCGCGTCACCGATTTAAGCTTGTCGTAGAAATCGAAGATGACCTCGCTCAGCGGAAACTCATAGTGCATATTGACGCGGCTCTTGTCGACATATTCGGTGTTGATGTAGGTGCCGCGCCGTTCCATCGCCAGGGACATGATCGCGCCGATGTATTCGGAGGGCGTGACGATGCTCGCCTTGATATAGGGCTCCTCGACGTGATCGATATCGTTGGGGGAGGGCAGGTTGGCCGGATTATCCATCACCAGCTGGGCGCCCCTGTTGGTGAAGACGTGGTACTCCACATTCGGGACGGTGGTCACCAGGTCGAGGTCGTATTCGCGCTCGAGCCGCTCCTGGACGATCTCCATATGGAGGAGGCCGAGGAAACCGCAGCGGAAGCCGAAGCCGAGGGCGAGCGAGGTTTCGGGCTCATACCAGAGAGCCGAATCGTTCAGTTTCAATTTCTCCAGTGCCGCGCGCAGCTCTTCATAATTTTCGGCGATCGAGGGAAAGAGTCCGGAGAAGACCATGGGCAGGACCTCGCGGTAGCCGGGCAAGGGCTCGACCGCCGGATTCTCCTCAGTGGTGATGGTGTCGCCGACCTTGGTGTCCTTGACATCCTTGGCGCCGGCGATGACATAGCCGACCTCGCCGGCATGGAGCACATCCTGGCGGATCTGCTTCATGCGCAGGATCCCCACCTCCTGGGCTTCGAAGACCTTGCCGGTGGAGAAGAACTTGATCTTTTGTCCCGCGGTGATCGATCCCTCCACCACGCGCACATAGGCGATGGCCCCGCGGTAGGCGTTAAAGACCGAATCGAAGATCAGGGCGCGCGCCGATTTGTCCGATGCGGGCACGGGAGGCGGGATGCGTTCGACCACCGCTTCGAGGATCTCAGGGATGCCTGTGCCGGCCTTGGCGCTGGCCAGGATGATCTCCGACTCCTTGCAGCCGAGCAGATCGATGATCTGGTGTTTGATGGCGTCGATGTCGATATTGGGCAGGTCGATCTTGTTGATCACCGGGATGATCTCGAGATCGTTCTCGATGGCGAGGTAGAGATTGCTGACCGTCTGTGCCTCGACGCCCTGGGCGGCATCGACCACCAGCAGGGCGCCCTCGCAGGCGGCGAGGCTGCGCGAGACCTCGTAGGTGAAATCGACGTGTCCCGGGGTGTCGATGAGATTGAGGGTATAGATCTCGCCGTTGGGCCGGGTATACTCCATCGTCACGGGGTGCATTTTGATGGTGATGCCGCGCTCGCGTTCCAGGTCCATGCTGTCGAGCACCTGGTCCTTCATCTCATAGCTGCTCAGGGTGCCGGTGGCCTCGAGCAGGCGGTCGGCGAGGGTCGATTTGCCGTGATCGATATGGGCGATGATGCAAAAATTTCGGATCGGGTTTCTGGTCATATTCCTGCTTGATAATTAAGGTCCTGCAATGTAACATAAAAGGTAAGTAAAATATACAAATAAATCAAATGAAAAAGCGGCCGCCCGGGTCCGGCCTGCGCCGGCCAGGAGTTACGATCCGCGCCATACAGAACTTTGCGCGCGCCGCAGAGACCGGCAGCATGCGCCCGGGAGCGGACTGGCTGCACCGGCCAAAGATTCCGGTGCCCACGCGGAAGCGGGCTGGCTGCACCGGCCAGGGGCACCGGCACCCGCCGGCTGGCCTGCGCCGGGGTCCAGCCTTATGCCTTGACCGTTGACAAAGGCCGGCGGAATCGGTATATTACAGAAATCCTGAATTCGATCGGAGCGCGCATGAAAATTGCAATGGTTTGTTATCCGACCCATGGCGGCAGCGGGGTTGTGGCGACCGAGCTGGGAATGTGCCTGGCGCAGCGGGGGCATGAGGTCCATTTTATCAGCTACAGCACCCCCTTCCGCCTGCGCGGATTTCACGAGAATGTCTTTTATCACGAGGTGGATGTCTCCGCCTATCCGCTGTTCAAATATCCCCCCTATGATCTCAGCCTCGCGGCGCAGATCATGGAGGTGGCCGACGAGTACACCCTGGACATCGTCCATGCCCACTATGCCATCCCCCACGCCATCAGCGCCTATCTTGCCCGGCAGATGATGCGCGGCAGGGGGCCGAAGGTCGTAACGACCCTGCATGGCACCGACATCACCCTGGTCGGCAAGGATGCCTCGTTCAAGGAGGCGGTGAAATTCGGGATCGATGAATCCGATGGCGTCACCGCCGTCTCGAACTATCTGGCCGAGCAAACCCGCGCCACCTTTGGCGTCGAACGCGAGATCCGCGTGATCTATAATTTTGTCGACACCGAACGCTTTACGCCCCGGGTGGAGAATTGCATCCGCACGCGCTTCGCCCCGCACGGAGAGGCGATCCTGATGCATGCCTCCAATTTTCGCCCGGTCAAGCGCCTCACCGATACGATCGAAATTCTCGCGCGGGTGCGGCAACAGCTCCCTGCCAAGCTGCTGCTGGTGGGTGAGGGACCGGACCGGCAGGAATCGCATGCCCTGACCGAAAAACTGGGCCTGCACGATGAGGTGATCTACCTCGGCACCCAGGATGATATGGAGCGGCTGCTGGGCTGCGCCGATCTGTTCCTGCTGCCCAGCAGTGAGGAGAGTTTTGGCCTGGCGGCCCTGGAGGCGATGAGCTGCGGCACCCCGGTTATCAGCACCCGCATCGGCGGCCTGCCGGAAGTCGTGGACGACGGCCGCGAGGGCTATCTCTTGCCGGTCGGCGATGTCGATGGCATGGCTGCTGCGGCGATTGCGGTGCTGCGCGACAAGGACCAGATGGCCCGGATGCGGACGGCGGCGCGCGCCAAAGCCGAAAGCCGCTTCCGCACCGAAACCCTCGTCCCTGAGTACGAGCGTTTTTATGAGGAGACGTTGCGGGGCAAACCCTCAGTTATCTGATGTTTCCCGTGAAAAAGCTGCGGTTGTGCTGCGGCACGGGCGAAAAAGTGCCTTTCCGGCCGGAATCCGGCGTCAATTAGCCGCATTCCGCGGCCGCGGACGGCCTGTTCTGGCATGCAAGTTGTAGGACTACTTTTGTGATTCGTCGCCGGCTGTTATTGAGCATATTGGGGCCTCTGCTGGGCGTGCTGCTCGCTGCGGGCATCTATGTGCAGAACCATTTCCGCGACCTCCTCGAAAAAGAGCTGGGCAGCAAGCTTGAATCTCTGGCGCTGGCGGCCGGCCAGGATGTGGACGCCGGATTGATCATGCTGCTCCGGCCGGGCGATGAATCGAGCCGTGTCTACACCACCCTGCGCGAACGGATGCACGACTTTGCGGCCGCGGCGGGACTGCGGCGGGTGATCCTCTTCTCCCCTGAACAGGGAGTCTGGCTGGACAGTGACGGAGTGGCTCCGATCGGCTCCCCCTTTGTCCGCCTGCTCTTTGACCGCGACGTTATCGAGAAGGCCGTGCGCAGCCACGCGGCCAGTTCACTGCTCTTCACCGGCAGCGACGGCCGCCTCTACAAATCGGCCTATGCACCGCTGCAGAGCGAGGGGCGGCGGATCGGCGTCATCGTCGTCGAGGGCAGTGCCGAATCCCTGCAGGCGGTGCGCGATTCGCAGCGCGTTCTGGTGCAGATCGGTCTCATCGCTGCTGCGGCCGCCCTGCTTCTCGCCTGGGTGCTCTCGCGGCGTCTGACCCGGCCGGTCGCGCGGCTGCAGCAGGCCGCCGAGCGCATCGGCCGCGGCGATCTTTCACAAGCCGTGCCCGTCGCCGGCAAGGATGAGATCGCCTTCCTCGGCCGGACCATGGAGGAGATGCGCAGTTCACTGATCGCGCGCAACGAACAGCAAAAGGCCATGCTCGCCGGCCTGGCCCATGAGATCCGCAACCCACTGGGCGGAATCGAACTTTTCGCCGGACTCATCCGCGATGACGCCGGGACCAATTCCCTGCGCCAGCAGGCGGAGCGGATCCTGCGCGAGACCGGCAACCTGAAACGGCTGATCAACGATTTTCTCGATTACGCCCGCCCCCTGCAGGCCCGGCCGCAACGCTGCCGCATCCGCGATTTCTGGCAAGAGTGCGGTGAACTGATCAGCGCCGACATCGGCACCGCTCCTCTCCGTTTTGTCTTGCACGGCGACGGTTACGCCTGGGTGGACCCGGTCCACTTCAAGCAGATGCTGCTCAATATCCTGCTCAACGCGGCCCAGAGCATGGACAAGGGCGGCCAGATCGAGGGCACGGTCTTGGTCCAGGGCGCGCTTCTCATCCTTGACATCAGCGACCAGGGCCGGGGCATCGCAGCGGCCGACCAGAAATCGGTGTTTGAGCCTTTCTTCAGCCGCAAGGAGAAAGGCCTGGGCCTCGGACTGGCGATGGTGCGCAATCTCGCTGTCGCCAACCGATCCCGCGTCGAGCTGGTGCACAGCTCAGCGGAGGGCAGCTGTTTCCGGCTGGTGCTGCCAGCTGCGCTGGCCGCCGGGAAGGAGTCGAGTTGAAGATACTGCTTGTAGAGGACAATGAAACCCTGCGCGAGGGCATGGCCCAGGTGCTGGCCAAGATGGACCTCGAAGTGCTCCAGGCCGCGGACGGGCAAACGGCGCTGCACCATCTCGCCGGGGATAATGTCGCGATCGTCGTCACCGATTACCGCATGGCGGGGATGGATGGTCTGGAGGTGCTGCAGCAGGTGAAAAAGGCGGCGCCGGCCACGGAAGTGCTGCTGATCACCGCCTATGGCAGCATCGATCTGGCCGTCCGGGCGATGCAGCTGGGCGCCGCGGACTTTATTGCCAAGCCCTTCTCCCATGAGGAGTTCCGCCTGCGCATCGGCCGCATCCTTGACCGCATCGCGCGGGAGGAGAAGCTCAGCCGGCTGCATGACGAGAACAGCTATCTGCGCCAGGAGCTGGAGGCAGCAGGCAAGTTCGGCCAGCTCATCGGCGAGTCGCCGCAGATGCAGGAGCTCTACCGCGCTATTGCCAAGGTGGCCCGGAGCGACTCGAGCGTCATTCTTTATGGCGAGAGCGGCACCGGCAAGGAGTTGGCCGCGCATGCCATTCACAAGAGCAGCAGCCGGGCGCAGCATCCTTTTATCCGCGTCCATTGCGGCGCCCTGGCCGAGGGGGTGCTGGAGTCGGAGCTTTTCGGTCATGAGAAGGGTTCCTTCACCGGGGCGGTCCGGCGCAAGCGCGGACGTTTCGAGCTGGCCCATACCGGCACCATTTTTCTTGACGAGATCGGCGATATAACACCGGGCACCCAGATCAAGCTGCTGCGCGTCCTCCAGGAGCGTGAGTTTGAACGCGTCGGCGGCGAGCAAACCCTGACGGTGGATGTGCGCGTCATCGCGGCCACGCATCGTGACCTGCTGGGGCTGGTCGAACAGGGCAAGTTCCGCCGCGATCTGTATTACCGGCTGCACATCATCCCCATCCAGCTGCCGCCGCTGCGCGAACGCGGGGAGGACATCCTGCTGCTGGCGCATCATTTTCTCCAGCGCATCTGCGCGGAGTTGGGACGGCCGCTGCTGCCGCTCACGCCGGCGGCCGAAGCGGCGTTGCGACAGTACAGCTGGCCGGGCAATGTCCGCGAACTCGAAAATGTCCTTGAGCGCGCGGTCGTGCTGGCCGAAAGAGAACTCCTGGACGCCCGGGATTTGCCCCTGACGTCTGCAGGCGTAACGCCGCCGCCGGCCGGCGGTGAAGCGGAGACGCTGGATGAAATGCTCGAGCGGATGGAAAAGGCCGCGATCGAGCGGGCCATGGCCCAGGCCAACGGCGTCAAGATGGAGGCTGCGCGCCGTCTGGGCATCAAGACGAGCGCCCTCTATTATAAACTGGAAAAATACGGCCTGATGCGGGAGGAGGATCCGGCCCACGATTCCGGATCCGCAGCCGATCCTGTATAACCCGGAACGATGGAATTGTGGCTGGCGATTGAACCTGTTTTTCCGGATCCGCAGCCGATCCTGTATAACCCGGAACGATGGAATTTTGGCTATGCGATTGAACCTGCGCCATTTGCAGCTGTACCGCCATGGACTCTGGCTCCGGCTGCTGCTGTTTTTGCTTTGCACCGGAACGGCCGGCCTGTGGGGGCAAACCGGACTGGAGCGGAGCTACGCTGAGCTGCAGCGGCAGCTCCTGGCCCTGCGGCAGGAGAACGGCGCCCTGATGGTGGCCAGCGATTCCCTGGCGCTGGAGATCCAGCAGTTGAAGAGCAGCGAGCCGCTCAGCTTTTTCGCCCGGCGCAGGCTGGAGAGCGCCCTGCGCCGGGCGCAGGAGCTGGCGAGTCGGCGCGAGGAGAATCTCAGTGCCCAGCTCGGGCTGCAAGGCGAGGCCGCACGCCTGGCCGTGCGGCTCGATGACTGGTACGCCGCACGCATCGATTCCCTCCTCGAGGCTGCCGGTCGGATGTCCGGTTCACAGCGGCAGGAGACGGCGGCGCAGGTGGAACCTCTTCGCCGCCGCAAGGCGGCTTTGCAGGAGGCTCTGAATTCTGTTGCGGGTGCGCTGCCTCCTCCCGGAGCGCTGAACATCCGGAATACCGATACGCCCGGGGAGATCGCTGCCAAGGCCGATCTGCTACGGACCCGGGAGGGACAGGTGCGCGCGCAGGCGCAGCTCCTCGAACGCCGCGCCGGCCAGGTCCGGCAGGAAAGCGCGCTGCGCAAAAAGATGGCCGATCTGGTCAGTGACCTTAGTGTCTTTGAGCAGCGCGATGAGACCGCACAACGAGTGAGCCGGAGCGAGGGATCGGGCGTCACCACATCCACCGAAAAGAGTGGCTCGAGTTTCGGCCCAGAATCGGGTGTTTTGGTAGAGCGGGCCTCGCCGGCCGACCAGCTGCTGCGGCTCGATCTGCGTACCCTCAGCGCTGAGGATACCGACCTGCTCTTGCGTGAGCTGGAGGGCCAGCGCCGGGTGCTGCTGCAGCGCGCTGACAGTCTGGCCACCCGAGCGCGCAGTTTTGACGCGGAGGTGGAGCGGCTCCGGGACCAATTGCGGCTGTTGCACTGAATGCGGCGGGCGTTGGCCTATATCCTCTTCGCCGCCGGACTCGCCCTGGCCGGCGAGAATACGGCCCCGGCCGCGGCCTGGAAGATGAGCCATCGTCTCCAAGCCGGGTGGGAGCAGGACAGCAATGTTTATGAAGCCCTCAGCGGGCCCCGTTCCGGGCAGGACTTGCGCCTGCTCTACGAATTGCGGGCGGGCGGACACCGCGGCAGCCGCACCTTCCGTCTCGGATATCGCAGCGGCGGACAGTTCTATTCCGGGTTGTCGCGGGAAAACAAGCTGATCCAGGAGGCCGAGGCGGGAGTCGAGCTTCCCCTCACCCCGGCGCTGCGCCTCGGCTGGACGGGGTATGGCCGCATCAAGCTTTTTCTCAAGCGCGGCGAAGATTATGCCTTCGGCCGCGGCCAGCTCTATCTGGGCCTGCGGCTGCCGGCCCGTCTCCTCCTCAAGGTGGGGTGCAGCGGCGAGGGCCTCGATTACCCCGGCGCCCGGTTCTATGACTATTCTGCCCCCGGCCTTTTTCTTCAACTGCAGCGCCCTGTCGGCGGCCGTTTCGTGGTGTCCGGGCACGCCAGCTTGCAGCGTTTGCACTACCGCCGTTCCCTGTATCAGATGGTCTCGCGCAATGAGGCCTTTCCCCTCCGCGACGCGTATCAGCGGGACCGCATCGCCAGCGGTGGACTGCGTGTGGAGGCCAGCTGGCAGGGCTTTCTCGGCCAGCTCGGTTACCGCTACGAAAAAAGCGCGTCCAATGCGCCCGGCTACGATTATGGCCGCAGCGTGCTCGAGGCCTCCTTCGTTCAGCAGCTTGCCGGATGGTATTTCCGCGGCGTGCTCACCTTGCAGAAAAAGCAGTACCGGGACAACCTCTATCCCTTCTGGCCGCTGCAGCTGGATACCGAGCAGGAGGAGAGCAACTTTCTCGTCGCAGACCTGTCGCGGCCGCTGATGGAGCGGATCGAGCTGATCCTGCGTGCCGCCTGGTATCGCAATGAGTCCCCCTGGGCCAATCTCTACTATCGCAAACGCCTGTTGAGTTTCCATTTCGAGTTGCGGATTTGAGTTCAGTATGGATGCCAGGGAGGCTGATCGCGTCCCGAAATACTCTCCCCGGCCTGTGGCCTGAAGCTGCGCCCGCCGCCAGGCTCGCCGTATAAAGCGTTCCCGCCCGGGCGGCTTTTTTGCGGCTGTCCTCAAGCGCCGGCGTTTCTGCCTCCCGCCAGTGGCCTCATAAATGTTTTTTCCTGTGCAAAAAAAATCGTATATTAGGGTAGCAGAATCGGCCCTCTGGCGGCGTGAACGGGGCGGTCCGAAGGTTTCTCCCGGCGTGAGACAGCAAGGATGGTTGTGGAACAGAATACCCGGCAACAGCAAAATTTTCTCTCTCGACTGCGCTCTCACCGCTGGCGAGGATATGTCCTGGCAGGGGTGGTGATCTATCTGATCCTCATCAACCAGCTCATCCGCGTCCGTCCTGACCATGTCTTCATCGCCCTGGCGTTGCTGGCGCTGACCCTGGGCCGCGGGCGCGTCAAGTATTTTGTCATCGATTGGGCGCCGTGGATCATCTTCTGGATCTGTTACGACATGATGCGCGGAATTGTCGACAACTGGCGCGGCGCCATCAATGTCGTCTGGCCCTACAAGGCCGAGCTGGCGCTCTTTGGCCGATTTTTTCATGGTGTGATCCCCTGTTATTATTTGCAGGATTTGCAGCAGGCCCTGCAGGGGACGTTCATTAAGAATCTGCTGGATGCCAGCGGGGGATTGTTCTACACCCTTCATTTTGGCGTGCCGCTCATCGTCGGCTGGCTGTTCTGGCACACCACTGACGACCGCAAGTCGTTCTACCGCTTCGTTTGGACCATGACCCTGCTCAACTTTTCGGCCCTGACCACCTTTTTTCTCTATCCCGCCGCGCCGCCCTGGTATGTCTTCAGCTATGGATTCGGCCAGCCCGCGGTTGCCAGCCACTGGGGACTGGGCGCCGGGGCCTTGATCAATGTGGACCGGATGATCGGTATGAATTTCTTCCAGACCTTGTGGGGCGGCTTTAATCCCAATCATTTTGCCGCGATTCCATCGCTGCATGGGGCCTATCCCCTGGCCTTCGCCCTGTTTATGTATAAAAAGTTTCGGCGTTATCCGCTGTTGCTGGCGCTCTATCCGGCCGGGGTCTGGTTCTCGGCGGTCTACCTCAACCAGCATTACATCGTTGATCTCATCATCGGCGGGATCTACCTGGGCATTGCCTATCTGATCACGGATCGCCTGCTGATTCCCCATGTATTTTCGCGGTTTGTCAGCTGGGCGCCGCTGCACCGGAAGGAAAAATAAGGGGGAGGCAGAGTCTTTTCGCAGCCCAGTTGCCTTGCTATTTTCGCTTGACTTTTTGGCTAAAAATGAATATCTTTTATGCACGTTTGGCGGCGCTTTAGCTCAGCCGGTAGAGCAACGGACTGAAAATCCGTGTGTCCCCAGTTCGATTCTGGGAGGCGCCACCCGCAATCACCCCTGGATCCAGAGATTCAGGGGTTTTTTTATGGGTATGCGCGGGATTGCGATCGCGTGTGCAAAAAAGCGTTGCGGGCGTGCGGTTTATCCGCGATACACCCGAGGCTCGATGGTCCTCCGGCTAAAGCCGCGCCGGATCCGGCGGAAGTGGCGGGAATTGTTTTTCCGGGAGTTGCGATCTAAGCCGCTCCAAAAGCGGATCCTGGAGCCTTGCCGGGATGCGGAGGGAGGTGATGGCTGGCGGGAATTCGCCCTGCGCGAGGAAGAGTGTTTTACGCGACTGATCCAGTTTCCACCTGGAGACCTCCGCCCAGGGCAGAAAGCGGAGATCGAGCTTGAGCCCCTTTTCGCCGGCCTGATTAAATCCCCACTTAGTGTTGCCGATAACAGATCTTGTACTTTTTCAGGACGGTCCCTTTTTGGGCGCGCACAAAAAGATGGTCTTCTTTATCGATATGGATCAAGTGTGTTGTGTCCTCCAGGGTGAGGCTGGCGATCTGGTTTCCTGAACGGTCGAGGACTAAAAGATCACGATTGGGATTCTTGGCCAAGTGTCCCAGCAGTATGAATAGATGATCATGGCTGTCCATTGCGAGATCCATATAAAAAACTGTTTTTGGGACCGTGAAAAAGAGGATCTTGCTTGTTTCGCTTTTTTGTCCCGGATAATATTGTCTCTCCCAAATGACCTGCGCTGTCGAGGTTAATCTGGCTATCCTGTCCTTGAAGCGATAACAAAGATACCAGTCGCCGAGATAATCCATGGTGAACGAAAAGAGATCATGGATTCCTCCTTTGCCACTGCTCGCCGTTTTTAAGCTGGTCAGCACTTTTCCAGTACTGTCAATGGCATCGATGCCGATGAAGCCGTTTATGGCGAGCGGCGAAACATACATAAGGTTGTCGCTGCAGATCAGGAAATCTCCGACCGGTTTTGAATAGTGAATGGATTTCCGGTAATTCAGGTTGGAATCCAGGCAGATTAATCCAGGCCGATTCTGATCCGTCACATAGAGCAGATGCTGGAATATGCCGATAAGACGAAGTGCTTTAACATCGGATACCTCAGCATTGGGAAATTTTTTTGAAACCACGAACTCGCCACGGATGGTGAACTTTTTTATGGCGTTGTCCATCATATCCGTCAGATAGATGTTGCCCAGATCGTCGGTGCAGACTCCTGCCCATTGATAAAGCTCTGCTTTGTCGTCTTCGCCGATAGTTAATACGGGTTGGAGTTCGATCACCGAAGCATTTTGGCCATATGAACTGATGGCCCCCGAAAAGAGCAAGAGCATTGCCATCCCGATCGAGAACCGCATAAGTTTATGAATCATGGAAAGCCTCATGATCTGCTGCTGCATGAAAACTCTGACCCGATAATCACGCATAAGGTTCAACATAAGTTACACACCAAGCCCAACCGATGACGCAGGCAAACTGCCAGATCCACCATCCTCCCGTCTCCACCAAGCAATCCACGAAAGCCAAATCGCAGGGAGTAGGATCCTCTGACAGGGCTGCAATCGGCACCATAAAATGGATGAGCAGCAGCACGATAAATATCAAGCCAATTCGTTTTGCGGGTTTCATATCATCCTCCTTCAGGATTTCCTAATTAATGGCTGCATTTTGGACGCTTTGGGGATCAAAAGTATCGATCTGCGTAGGCGATACACCAGGAATATCCCGCAAAACACCAGGTGCTGTATGATGCCCAAAGCGCCGGAATAGCGGCTTCCAGGACAGAGGAGACCAAACATACCGCCAATCCCTTTTCGCAAGGGCGGGCGAGTTCAGCCTGGGCCTCCCCAATCTGGCCTGCCAGAATCAGGACCAGCAGGATAATCAGAGATGCCTTGGGAAAAATGCCTGACAGTGATGTTCTCATCTATGCCTCCGCAGGAAAAAGGGTGAGGAACGCTTCAGCCGTCGCGGCTGAAATGGATCTACTCCTTTATAATCAATCTCACCATAAAAAACAAGTACCAAAAGCGCTCATCGCAACCTCAATAATAACATCAAAACCTTCATCCGCAGTGGGCGGATGCCACCGGCGGGAATAAAATGGCCGTACAGGATGTAATAAGATTATCTCTCGAGAAATCAGAAATCAGCAGGTGTCAAAAATTTTAACAAAACTTCTTGACATTAAAGGTAAAAACAAGTATCATTAAGCGTGGGAAAGCCACATATAGCGAAATAATAAAATTGTCTGCACCTTCGTACCCGCACCCCTTGCCTCAACCTCTGCGCCTTGTCGCACCATCCCAAGTCGTTCATAGTGTGATCTCATTCCAGCCCCCGGTGGTGTAAAGCATCCGGGATTTCACCGGTGTTAGACTCAGCGGAAAGCCGAACCGGCCTTTTCCGCGGGGCTGTTTTTGCTCTGTTCATGAACGCAACCTGATCATTTCCTGGCATACGCCTCCTCAACCTCTCACAGAAAGGAAATTATGTGAAAAAGTTACTGAGCCTTATTATTCTGCTTTTTGCACTGACCGGCGGGGCGCTGGCCGATTACTCCATCAGCAATACGACCGGCGTTACCCCACTGGTTGGTCAGACAGTAGTCGGGCAGTCGTTCACGACCCTGACGGCAGGAACCGTTACTGCGATTAAAATCAATGGCAACATCGGCAGCTCCGTCTCCCTGACCCTGAGAATTTATGCGGGAGAATCGGTTGGGGTGCCGCTCTACACGCAGAGCGTGACGCGTTCCGGCAGCGGTGTCCGGACCCATACCTTTACCCTGACCACGCCCTTTCCGGTGACGGCCAATACCGGTTACACCTTCACAGTAACCGGATCCGGCTCGTTCCAGGCTTTCGCCACGCTCCTGAATCTCTATGGTGGCGGCCATGCCTATTATACTTCGTTCGGAAGTACGGGATTCCAGTCCTCTGTCGATCTGATCTTCACGGTCGATGTCGCCGCACTGCCGAACTACACGGTCTCCGGCTATGTCACCCATGCCGGGTTGCCGATTTCGGGCGCTACCCTGACCTTTTCGCATGATGGCGGCACCGTTACCACCGACCTACTGGGCTATTATTCCCGTTCGCTGGTGAGCGGCACGACAACCACCATTACCCCGAGCAAGGAGGGCTATGCCAGCTTCTCACCGGCGACGCGCACCTTGACCAATCTCTCCGGGGAACAATCCGGTCAGAATTTTGCCGGCTCGCTCGCCACCTACACCATTTCCGGCCGGGTTAACGACGGCACGCATCCGATCCCGGGTGTGACCCTGACCTTCTCGGTCGATCTCGGGACCGCCACCACCGATGCCAATGGCGAGTACTCGTACACCGTCTATCACGGCACCACGACGCTCATTACCCCGAGCCATCCCGGCTATCACGGCTGGAATCCAGGGACGCGGCTGCTGACCAATGTCACTGGAAATCAAAGCGGGCAGGATTTTACCGGTGAGATCAATATGTATGTCGTCACCGGCATTATCAGCAGCGGCATTACCCCGTTGCCGGGAGCGACGGTCACGTTCTCCTATAACGGTTCGACGGCTACCGCGGGTGCGCTGGGTATCTACTCCGCCACGGTGCCTTATGGAACCACAACAACCATCACCCCGAGCATGCCCGGGTACGGCAACTGGACACCCGCGAGCCGGACCTTGACCAGCATCTCGGAAAACTATATGCTGCAGAATTTCTCCGGGACGATCGTCCCCCTGACCATCTCCGGTAAGGTCACCGACGGCACCAATCCCCTCGCCGGAGTCACCCTCACCTTCTCCCATAACGGCGGGACCGCCACGACCAACAGCAGCGGCGAGTACACCTATACCGTCGATTACGGCACCTCCACGACGATCACGCCGAGCCATCCGGGCTATCATGGCTGGACGCCGGCCGCCATTACCTTGACGAGCATCGCCACCGATCAACCGAACCAGGATTTTACCGGTATTATCAATACCTACACCCTCTCCGGCAAGGTCACCGATGGCACCAATCCTATCTCCGGCGTCAGCCTGACCTTCTCGCACAACAGCGGAACGACCACGACCAACACTGCCGGCGAATATACCTGCATCGTCAATTATGGCACCACGACGACGATCACGCCGAGCCATCCGGGTTATCATGGCTGGGCCCCGGCCGCCATCACCCTGACGAGCATCGCCGTGGATCAACCGAACCAGGATTTCGCCGGTGTCATCAATACCTATACCCTCTCCGGCACCGTCGGTGACGGGAGCAAACCGGTCGCGGGCGCGACCCTGACCTTCTCGCACAACGGTGCGACCGCCTCCACGGACGCGGCGGGCGCCTGGTCTTGTGTGGTCAACTATAATACCACCACAACGATCACGCCGAGCCATCCCGGCTACAGCATCTGGGATCCCGCTGAAATCGCGCTCACCCAAATCGCCGCCGATCAGCCCAACCTGGACTTTAACGCGCAGCCCAGCCGCATGATGGTTGCGATCCAGTTCAAGGATGAAGCCGGTCTTCCGGTTGGCGATGTCACCTGCCGCGTGAGAATCCCCGGCCTGAGCGAGTGGGAAGCGATCAGTATGCCGGTGATGCACCTTCTTTGGGGCCAGCATCCCTACAACGCCCTGTTCCGCAGCTGGGATATGGCGATGGGCGGTCAGTACACCTTCAAGTTCACCGCGCCGGAGGGCTATGCCTTTACCGGTCCCGATGCTCTGGTCCTGGATGTGCCCGCAGCGGAGAATTTCTACTCGGTGGACGGTCACATCTACATTCTCCGCAAAACCTCCACGGTGCCGGTCGACACCACCAGCCTGGCATTGCCGGAACCGGTCGTCGATCGTCATCCTCTGGTTTTCGTCAGCGGCAGCCCGGCATGGGACGCTGAGTCGTGGCCCAATGTGGTGGATGAGGATCTCGAGGGCTGGGACGGCACCGGCACGGTCAAGGCCGATGTCAGTGGCGCCGCCTGGGCCATCTTCCGCTTCCGCGACGGCAAGACGGTCAAGTTCAACTACTTCACACTGCAGACCGACAATGGCGTGGAGGATGATCTTTACGCTGACCGGCAGGCGGTCAAGGTGGAGGTATTGGCCTCGAACAGCGGTATGGCGCCCGAGGATTTCAATTCCCTGGGCATCTACCGGGTCAAAACGCCGGAAATGGCGTTGTACAAGATCGGCCAGCGTGTCGTGGCCAAGTATGTCATGCTGCGCATCTTTGCGATCCCCGGCGCCAAACACAATTGGGAGCAGGTCGTGGAATTCGGAGTGAGCTGGAACAAGCAGCCCGGCACGGTCCTGGCCTCTGAAGAGCTGGATATCGCCGCCGTGCCCGGGAGCTTTACCCTCGAACCGAGCTACCCCAATCCCTTCAATCCGGAAACGACCATCCGCTACCAGCTTCCCGAGGAGATGGCGGTGCGGCTGAGCATCTATAATCTGTTCGGTCAGGAAGTGGTCCGCCTGGTGGACGGCGAAGAGGCCGCGGGCGCCCATGCCCTGCGCTGGAACGCCGAGGGGATGCCGAGCGGTATCTACCTGGTGCGATTGACTGCCGGCGGGGAGACCGCCATGCAGCGCATCACGCTGCTCAAATGAGTTAAAACCGGCCGTCTCTGCCACAACGGCCGACACACGGGCCCCGCGCACTCCTCAGGAGAGGCGCGGGGCTTTTTTTTCAGGAGTCGTGGTGCGCCCGCCGTGGTGGCGGGACTTTGCCTTGAGGGAATGGATTGGCAGCAGATGCTGTTGTATAGGAATGTAAAAACTTCAACAATACGAATAAAATATCGGGGATCCTATGACATCAAGACGTGAGTTCATCAAAACCGGAACGGCTGCGGCCGCTGGAGCTGCCCTGGCCGGTGAGGCCGCGTTTGCCCAGCCTGCTGCCGCAGTTGATCTGGTCCGCACTGAGGCGGGTGACTACATCCTCCCGCCGCTGCCCTATGATTACGCCGCCCTCGAACCGCACATCGATGAGGCGACCATGCGGTTGCATCATGACAAGCACCATCTGGCCTATGTCAACGGACTGAATGCAGCGCTCAAGGCCCTGGCCCAGGCGCGTGAAACCGGCAATTTCGATCTGGCGGGCTATTTTTCCACTCAGGTTTCATTTCACGGTTCAGGCCATCTGATGCATGCGATCTTTTGGAAGAACATGGCGCCCAATGCCGGCGGCGAGCCGCAGGGCGAGCTGGCCCAGGCGATCATCCGCGATTTCGGCTCGTTTGCGGCCTTCAAGGCCCATTTTTCAGCCGCCGCTGCCAAGGTGGAGGGATCCGGCTGGGGAGTGCTCGGCTATGATCCCTACGGCAGGAAGCTGCTGGTGCTGCAGGTCGAGAAACACCAGAACCTCTTCGTTGCGGGAGTGGTGCCGCTGCTGGTGCTCGATGTCTGGGAGCACGCCTATTACTTGAAATACCAGAACCGGCGCGCCGATTATGTCAGCGCGTTCTTCAATGTCATCAACTGGGGGGATGTGGCACAGCGCTACGCGGCGGCGCAGTAGCGCTAGATCCGCCGGATCCGCCAACAAAAACGCCCGGGAACTTGCCCGGGCGTTTTTGTTATGGCTTGCATCGCGGCCGTGCGGTACGCAGCTAGAAGGTATAATCGATCCGGGCGGCCTGGCTCCGCAGTGCCTTGCTCATGGCCCGGTCGAGGGTATTGGCCTCGCCGCTGGCTGCTGCTTTCCTTTGTTCCTCCGCGAGAAAGGCCTCGCGTTTAATCCGCAACGCTTCGATTTTTTTCTGGATCGTCTGGCGTTCGGCGTATTTCCCGTTGAGGTAGTTCAGCCGCCCGTCCGGCGGGAGGCTGCGCATTTCGGCGGGGAGATCCTCCCCCTTCAGCTCCTCCAGTTTGACCTCCTTCTGTTGTACCGCATCGACCAGGTCCCAGCCGGCATTGCTGTACATCGCCTGTGATTTGGTGATCGCCCGCTGCAGCACCGAGGCGGGCGAGGCCTTGGCGGCGTTGAGATCCTGGCGTGTCTGATTGGCGGCCCCGGCGGCCCCGGCCTGTCCGTAGGCGACATAGGTTTTGTTCAGTCCCGTGCCGAGGTCGGCCAGTTCCTGATCGAAGGGCGTCGGCATCTCGAAGCTCCTGGAATCCTGGTCGATGTTGAAATAGGCGCCATCGGCGAGGTCGGCGCCGTCCTTCCATTGGGTGTCGATGCCCTCCTGGCGGCTGCCGCAAAAGATGGTATTGACCAGGATGCCTTTGGTGATGGCTTGTTTGCAGGTGGTGCGGAAATCGACGCCGCCCTGGGTGAAGGGTTCGTTGCCGGCAATAAAGATGGCGCGGTAATCCCGCGGGCTCGTGCTCCATGCCAGCTCGTTCACCGCCTGGCCGATGATCTGGCCGCAGTACTCATCGCCGCCGTCGGTGGTGAGGTTGAAGAGGGCGTCCGAGATCCGGTCGAGATCGGTGGTGAGCGGCGCGAGCTGGCGGATGTAGCCGGTGCGCTCACCGAGCGATGGCGTGCCGTAGTGATAGAGGGCGACGGCGAGCTCGGGGCGCTGGCCCTCGACCCGGGCGGAGATGAATTCGTTGACGATCTTCCAGAGCTGGCTTCGGGCCTGGTCGATCAAGCCGTCCATGGAATTGCTGGTGTCGAGAAGCAGGGCGAGCTGCACCTGGGGCTTTTCCACAGCGGCGGCCCGGCGCGGGCACAGCACCACGATGACCAGCAGGATCAGTGCCAGCACCAGGAAAAGGCGCGCGTACCTCATAGTAACCATCCTTTCCGTCGTTCAGGACGATCATTCATGGATTTCATACAATTGGCCCGCCAGTACCAGGCGGAGGTTGCGGCCGGCCGAGAGCCACTGCGGGGCGAGAGGATCCAGCCTGAGCAGAGCGAACCAGGCGTCGGAGTTGAAGCGGACACGGACCGGTTCCTGGTCGATGTGGTGCTGCACCTCGGCATCAACCCACTCGCTGCCGTTCTGGTAAAAGGTGCGGTTGGCGATGGTACGGATCTGCTGGCCGGCGAGGGCTTGCTGCACCCGTTCCGCGGCCGGGGCGGCGCTGCCGGTCTGGCCGCGCTGGAACTGCGCGTTGGCGCGCGTCAGGGCGCCGGCCGCGGCG
>Ga0116170_10000971_pt1 | contig 29775 bp, 16 predicted proteins | sample AD_JPNHW1_MetaG_FD_89797 | JGI IMG/M metagenome (GOLD analysis project Ga0116170, IMG submission 89797) | Active sludge microbial communities of municipal wastewater-treating anaerobic digesters from Japan - AD_JPNHW1_MetaG | ecosystem: Engineered > Bioreactor > Anaerobic > Digestate | place... | reverse complement strand
GTATTGTACCATAAGCTTTCAGCTTGTTGTACCCGGAGGATTTCTATCCCCGGGGGAGAAACCAATAGAACGTGGATCATGTACACTATGGATCTGGAATATTACCGATTTACAGGATCAGGCATCTGAAGCACCGATTAATCTTGGACAGCGAGCAACGGATTGATTACCCACTCGATTTGAAAGAGAGCCGGAATTATATATCCAGAGTCAATTGAGGGGACACAAACAAAAGGCTCTCTTTCAAACTAAGTGGGTAATGAAATCATTGCTTTCCGAAACAGGGCTAGCTGGGATCTGCGTGTGATTCCGGGTAGAGGGCTAAAAGCCACTCTACCACAACAAGCTGAAAGCTTACGGTACAGAATGGGGCTATCATGCAGAGAAACGTATTGTACCATAAGCTTTCAGCTTGTTGTACCCGGAGGATTTCTATCCCCGGGGGAGAAACCAATAGAACGTGGATCATGTACACTATGAATCAGGAATATTACCGATTTACAGGATCAGGCATCTGAAGCATCGATTAATCTTGGACAGCGAGCAACGGATTACCCACTCGATTTGAAAGAGAGCCAAACAAAATTGATCTACAAACAAAACCGGGTTAGCGTGTTGAGTTCGCTAACCCGGTATTCTATGTGTTGTTACTATATACTACTTTAGGAATATCACCTTGCGAGTGAAGGTTTTTCCTCCTGACGTCATGCGGATAAAATAGATTCCGCTGGGTAATTCACTACCGGAGTCACTTTTACCATTCCAAACGACCGAGTAACTGCCACTTTCCTTGACTTCACTAAGGAGATTCCGGACAATTTGTCCACGTTGGTTGAAAACTCCAATCGAGGTTTTGCCACGTTGAAGGATTCCGTAGTCAATGGTAACAGTAGGATTGAAAGGATTGGGGTAGGCGTTGTTCAATCCTGCTTTGATCGGGATGGGTGGCACTCCGGGATCATAACTGTTTACAGTGATTACTGAAGGTCCATAGTAGTAGTTGCTTCCATCCAGATCGAGGTTTTGAAGCCAATAGTAGTATGTTCCGTTTTGGTTGATCTCTTCGTCGGTAAAGACATACACCTGCATCTGGGAAGTATTGGTTGCTTCAATAAAAGTGTTCAGCAGCGTTGCGGTTTCCAGATCGCTGATCGAGTTACGGAGTATCTTGAATCCGGATACGTTGGTCTCGGATTGAGTGACCCACGTTAACTGGATATAGTTCTGAGCGCTGATCTCAGCGGTGAAGGAGGACAATTCCACAGGCAGGGTTCCCCCATCTTCTCTTCCTATCGTATAAGTAGCTTTAGCGCCAAAGCTGCCGTTGAGAGTCACGGTTATCTGACGGGGGATTGCATCTGACCAACTGGTGGTGGTTAGTTTGGTCGCGCCTTGATAAACGGCTGGCTGGTCATCATTAGCCCAAGGGTATCCGTCATCATCCGTGCTGGTCCAGAAGAAGGTAACGACCTTGTCGTTTGTATAGCTTCCGGTAAACACCCATTCGCGGTTAACCTTGTCTGGAAGCAGTACCGGAGTAGTCATAGATATAGACCACCCGCTGATATTGAATCCAGTTTCAGGAAAGCGAAGATGGTTGTAATTCTGCGATTCATAGCCATCCACAAAGTCAGTATTAGCGCTGGTGATATCACCGGCGGTTTGATACAGGATGCCATTGACAGTGATCGCGTTTGTGAAGGTAAGTCCGGTTGTGTTATTCAGCGTGAAGTCATTTGCTGTATTTATGGCATTGCCGGTAACCTGCGCGGAAGTTCCATTAAAGGTGTAATTGGCAGTATTATCAAGGGTTAGTGTCCCGGTTACCTGAATGCATCCGGTGGACGCAGTAGTGGACACGCCTCCAGTGTTTTGAGTTTCCAGATTCGCGCCGGCTCCCAGGGTAAAAGAACCACTGCCGGATAGAATTCCGTTACCCAGGGTGGCGATGGTGCCATTTATGGTAACATCAGTTCCTGTTCCGTTATTTACATCGAAAGTGATGCCGTTATTGATAATCAGCTTACCACCGGTATTAACGGTCAGCTGGTCAGCAGTTACATTGGCTGTAACGGTTACGGTATGGGTGTTACGGATCAATATACCCAGGGATAGCTGGTCCGGTGCCATAGTTGCAGGAGTCCAGGTGGAATTATCCGGTGAAGATTCCCAGATGGATGTATCGCTCCACTCTCCCGAGCTGATCGTCCGGTAATAGTGATTTGGATACATCCAGGCACTATATGTAGGATCTGCTCCGGCATTCTTCCTTACAAACACCCAATCGAAGTCGGTATATGAGCCACCTGCCAAACCATAGTGGTTTTGCAGGGTAATTTCACCTGTATTGGGGAACTCGGTATCGGTTATCGATCTCATAAGTGTGCCGTCACGGTAGTACTTCAGATCATTGCCAAAGGCTGTGAAAGTGCCTCTATACCATTGATCGACCACCGGAATCAATCCGTCTCCTGTACCTCCGACAAATTGCCAGCCATAGAATGGTGGTTTGTGGATGGACTGCCCCTCACCATCACGTTGATCACTACGAGCTTTGTAACCCTTTCCAGCCACAACGGTCCCAGTGCTGTATTCGAACTTGCTTCTCACGCTCACTTCTGCGATAGCATCATCCCCTACCCGGAAACGGTATTCCACAATATTGTTTTGGAAACCGCTGTAGCCGGGGTAGGAACCTGCTACTGAGTGACCGTAGGTACCTGTGGGAATACCACCCCCAAATCTTGCATAGCTTTGTCCTGATGGAATCGTAATGGTGCTTCCTTCAATGTATTTGTATTTTATCCACTTGGTCAGATCACTTCCAAAATCGTCAAAGACCATGAAGGTATTCAAGCCATTGGAGGTGGTCAACGCACTGGAATTGCCATAGTTGATGTCAACGTTTACACTACCCGCGCTCAGGTCGCCGGCTAGTTTTACCCAGAACGTGGCTGTGCTGCCGGAAGTCATCGATTCCATCCAGTACTTCAGTTCTGTGGTTCCGTTGTAGAACCGCACATCGCCAAAATCAGTCCGGCAATTGTTGTTCAGATATACCGTTTGACCGCTGTCCGTTCCGTTTCCGTAGTTCACAATGTACTTGATCTGGTATCCGGTTCCAGCTCCGCTAAGCTGAGCGATTGGTTGTCTTTTTGTATAGTCCCAGCCTTTGGATGTGATGGTCTGAGCGCTGCTGGCATAAGCGGTTCCGCCTTTGGTACCGGTGGACACCGTGATATCCGAAGTGGTCATGGCAGAAACATTGATGGTGCGCCCGGTAACGGCAGCCAAGGGTATATCAGCCGTTATCCAGAAGAATCTGGTGGATCCTGCTGTGATAGCCTGAGACAGACTGCTGAAGGTGTGAGAGCCTGTTCCCAGCGAAGTGGTGATATCAGAACCCATCTGCGCCGCATCGTCGAGTTGATCGGTCGCGCTGGACCATAGCTGGAATTTGCTAACATCAGTACTTTGATAGGTTCCGGCTGAAGTGAAGGATGCTGCCGACAGAGTTACCGATCCAACCGGTTCATTGGTAGATATGGTAAACCGGTAAATCGGATACTTGGTGGTTGCCTGTCCTACGTTAGCGGCTGGTAAGGCAGTATTTGCGGATCTCAGGGTAACCTGGGAGCTGATTATTCGCTGAGCTCCTCCTGAATAGGCGGTCACATTCAGAGATCCCGCGGAAAGGGTTATATTCGACGCGGTCAGCGCAGCTACGCCGATAACGTTGTCAATCACCGCGCTTGCGGTAAAGTCTGTGGTGATCCAGAAGTAGCGGGTGGAACCTGCTGACAAAGCCTGAGTAAACGAAGCAAAGGAGTGAGAACCCACTTCTAAAGTAGTAGTCAGATTCGACCCCACCTGGGATGCTCCGCTCAAGTTATCAGTAGTATTCGTCCAAAGCTGATATTTATTGATATCGGCAGCGACATAAGAACCACCGGTGATAAACGACAGCCCGGTGAAATTGATCGAACTCGCAGTGGTATTGGCAAGAGTGAATCTATAAAGGGGCGCTTTGGTCTGACTGATGGCCACATTCATGGCTGGAACGGCATAATCAGTAGTGGTGCAGAATATAGTGCTAATGGTCTTTAATCCACCTGCATAAGCGGTACCCGTCTTGGTTCCCGAGGCAAAAGTCAGATTGGTTGTGGTGATGGCAGGAGTAACCTGCAAGGTTCTGCCGGCTGTGGCACCCGAAGCCAGATCTGCCGTAATCCAGTAGTAACCTGTGGTACCATCGGCAATAACCTGGCTAAGTCCACTAAAAGTATGGGTGCCGGCACTCAAACCGGTAGTCATAGTAGAGCCAAGCTGCGATGCTCCGGAGAACACATTTGATGTACTGTACCAAAGCTTGAAATTGGTCAGATCGGTTGTCGTAACCGCTGTTCCGGCAGTAGTGAAGGCAACAGAATTCAGGGTGGCGGAACTCGTGTTTACAGCCGTAGAGAAAGCGTAGAAGATATTGTTAGTGCTTCCAGCCATCAAACCGCCCGCGGCAACCGCAGGATTATCTGAGGCAAGAGAAATATATGCCGTACTGAGAATACTGCCCGATCCTGCCAAAGTGGCATACCCAAGAGTATATCCAGCCCGATGCAGGTAGGTGGTGGCAGTGGTCAGGGTTAGCACATTGATTCCGGTTACATTACCGCCCAGGAAATAGGTTCCCGAAGCGCTCAAAGTAAGGTTGTAGTAACCTGTGCTGGCAGGAATGGTCAAGGGGGTTGTGTATTCTATAGTAGAACCTGTGTTATTGGTAAGGGTCCCACTGTTCATGATATCGGCTATGGCGGCAGTTATGATACCATTATTGTTTACGGTGCCGGATAACTGATAGCTGAGGCAGTTTAACCTGCCATTATTAGTAAGAGTTCCGGTGTAGGGAGTTTTGGAAGCGTCAAGAGTAACTCCATTGGTATTTACTATGGTGATGTTCCGGGCAAAGGAAGCGGGCCATTCTATGCCCACAGTCTGAGTACCCGATCCATTATAGCGCAGAGTAGCTGAAGCTCCGTAAGTAAGGACTGTTCCGGTGGTAGTGGCAGTCCCTTCGATTGAGAACACGCCATTCACCGTCGCCCCTGTAATAGTTTTGGCGCTGGTGCCGGACAAGGTGAGGTTGTTGTAAGTAACTGCAGCAATGGTTTGCGTGCCAGAGGCATAGTATTCCACGGTTCCGGTATTGGCAGTGAAGTTCCCGCCGGTACCACTAACTGTGCCTCCCAGTCTGAGGGTACTTGAACCCCCTTCCAGGGTTCCGGCAGTTCTGGTCCAGGTTCCCGTGAAGGTATGAGTCAAACCAGTTCCCAGATTTAAACTTCCGCCCGTGCCATTGATCGTTAATCCCGCACCGCTTGCGTTACCCGTTAAAGTGGCAGTCCCGGCGGTCTTGGTCATGCTAACCAAACCGGTGGTCGTGAAACTACCAATGCTCTGAGTAGCCGCTGCCCCGGAAATTGTAACCGTTGAGCTCCCGGCTGTAAGGGTTCCGCTGTTAACAAAGCTTCCCTGAAAGATCAGAGCCAGATTTGCAGTGGCAAGAGTAGCGCCACCATTGATGGTCAAGGTTCCGGTTGTGCCGATCGTTAACGCCGCAGCCAGGGTTTTCGTTCCGGTGTTGGAGATCGTCAGATTATTATATGTGAGACTAGCAACAGACTGATTTCCTGAGGCATTGTATTCCACGGTTCCGGTGCTGGCTGTAAATGTGCCTCCGGTTCCACTCACTGTGCCACCCAGTCTGAGAGTGCTTGAACCCCCGTCCAGGGTACCATTCGTTCTTGTCCAGGTACCGCTGAATGCATGAGTGAGTCCGGTGCCCAGATTCAAAGTACCACCGGTACCGTTGATGGTGAATGCTCCTCCGCTCACGTTTCCGGTCAGAGTAGCGGTCCCACCAGTCTTGGTCATGGAGACCGTGCCGGTGGTCGTGAAGCCGGCGATGCTTTGCGTGGTGGTACCCGCACCAATGGTGATATTGGAACTGCCGGCAGTGAAGGTTCCACTATTCACGAAGTTGCCCTGAAATGCCATGTTGAAGTTATTGGTGGCAAGTGTTGCTCCACCGTTAATTGTGCAGGCACCAGCAATTGTGGTAACCGCAGCGGACAGAGTGGTCCCAGCTGTATTGGAGAAGGTCAGATTATTGGCCCCGGTGAGACCTGTTCCCGTAACCTGAGCGTTGCTGCCTGTGTAGGTGTAGTTGGCACCGGTGTTAAAGGTCCTGGTACCGGTGGTTCTGACACATCCTGTGGCTCCGGTAGCGGCAATACCATCTGCATGTTTGATGATCAGGGTGGAACCGCTTGCGGCTGTGAAGGTTCCTGAAGAACCATCCAAAACAGTAGTGGCAGTATCAAACTCGAGCGTAGCACCGCTATTTACCGTAAAGTTTATAGCATTACTGATTGTCCCGGCGCTCTTTGAGATGACTTGGTTAGTAGTTCCATTAAAAACAATGACTCCAAATCCACGGGCATCAGTAGCAGTTTTTGTCAGGGTACCGCCAGACATCGTGAAATTACCGGCAAGATTAATGGTAAGGTCATTTGCGCCACCACGACTTTTGTTATTCATATTAAAAGTACCACCGGAAATCTCCAGATTCCCGGCAACGGTAGTGGTGTTGGTAGCATTTCCAAGTATGAAACTACCGCTTCCTGTTGAGACTAATTTCAAGTTTCCATTTATTGTATCCAAAGTCTCATTAGCAGATATTGCAGTCGTTTGATTTGGGCAATTCCAGGTGAAATTTCCATAAGACTGATTAATATCGAGATCTCCGGCAAAACTTGTGTAACCGACAATCTCACATGTGGAATTTGTATCCCAGGTAGCTGTAGGAATCGTCCCTACTGTAGTAGTATAGTTATGTTGATATAAGCCTCCGCTGCCAAATGCCAGTGTTCCGGTCGTCGTTACAGTTCCGGCATTATTACGCAGAGTTCCATTCACGGTCATGTCAGTTGCTTCAGCTCCATTAGCAATGGTTAGCGTGATGCCACTGCTTATGTTGATTTGACCTCCGGTATCGACCGTAGTCTGATCTATGCTCACATTCGCCGCGACGGTCACGGTATGCCCATTACGGACGGTGATTGCGTTGGCGGTGCTGCTGGGAGCCAGAGTTGCTGTCGCCCAATTGGTGTTGTCATGAGAAGACTGCCAGGTTCCGGCTGTTCCCCAGTTTCCCGTCCCATTGGAACGAAAGTAATCGGCTGCCAAGGACGCAAAGGCGGTAATTGTTTGATTTCCACTGGCAGTAGCCGAACCAGATTTGGTTCCGCTACTTACTGAAAAGTTGGTTGTTGTCCAGGCTGAAACATTCAAGGTGCCGGTGGTCGTCGCGCCTATGGCTACGTCAGCAGTGATCCAAAAATATCTGGTCGCGCTGGCAGTTAAAAGCTGGGTGAATGAAGCAAAGGAATGAGATCCGGTTCCCATGCCGGAGGTAATATCACTGCTTATCTGGGTGGCTGTTCCCAGCGCGTCAGTGGAATTAGTCCAAAGCTGATATTTTGACATGTCTGTGCTGGTATAAGTCCCGGCGGTTGTGAAGGAAACATCAGTCAGATTCACAGTCCCCGTGGCATTTCTCGCCAGATGAAAATGATAAATCGGGTGTTTGAGGGTACCCTGGGTAACGTTGCCGGCAGCTATCTGAGTGTCTACACTCAGGGTAGTTGTCTGGGCAAACCCATAAGAGATCATCCCGATTAAGATGACCAGCAATAATAACAACTTGTGTTTCATAATTAATCTCCTGTTACTTTCAATAAATTCTTTGATTTGTCCTGCCAGCATTGCCGTAATACAACAAATGCTGTCGTTAACAATTATCACATATATTTTTATATTAAATTAAGCTCTTATATCACTGTGTTATACGCCGATTAACAAAAACTATATATACACAAATCACAAATTTCAGCTTAGTCGGTAGTGTAATAGAGGTATTCTATTCCACAGCTTACCATTTATACTGTCATTGAATGTAGAGATGTTAGGACGTCAAGCCTAATATAATCCCAAAATATTTCCATGCATGCTTATTGTGGAAAGGTATCCACACATCTATGAACCATCATGTATGCCACATGCGACAAACGTATACAAAAGAATGAGATAAATGTAATATTGCAACTAATGGCTAAAGTGATAGAGCCACTCTAAGTTTTCTTGTGTTAAGTGGCTTAACGTTCTTTTTACCAACGTTATGTACATTGGATTTCTCCCCAGAGTTATTGTTACCGGGAATAGGTAGAAATTTGAGAATATAGTGAACCCCGCCAGCATAATATCATTAACCATTCTTTGTAATAATCGGCTCCTTCATGTGGAAAAAATCTGTTTGTGGTGCCGCAGAAGAAGCCCATCGCTGCCTTTGACCCGATAGTTTGCGGATCAAATGATTACCGTATGCTCATCGCACGCCTTTCGCATCTTTGTACGAAGATCGTTCGAGAAGCGTTCGAGAAGCGTTCGAGATGAGTACCCCAAAACTAAGGGAGAGAAAAGTGCCGGATTGATGTATCTTAATGCGACAAAAGCTACAGATCAGAGGATGGCTATGATCTGATTATAAATCTCCAAATCCTTTACTTGATCGGAAGTAGCAGCCCTATCGAGATAAAATTCACGAATGAACCTTCCCGGAGCTTTGTCCATGATCAGAATCCGATCGGAGAGACGGATGGCTTCATGGATATCGTGAGTGACCATGAGGATGGTCAGATCCAGCTTATGCTTGATCTCTTTGAGCCAATCCTGCATACGCAATCTGGTGATGGCGTCGAGATTGGCGAAGGGTTCGTCCAGAAGCAGAAGCCGTGAATTGGTCATATAGGTGCGAAGGAAGGCGACGCGTTGTTTCAACCCTCCGGAAAGCTGATGAGGAAGGAGGTCGGCATGGTTATCCAGCCCAAAAACAGGGAGAAGCTCGAGGGCTTTGGCTTTGGCGGAGCTATAGTCGCCGTGCTTGATCCTGACAGGGAGAAGAACGTTCTGGATGGAACTGAGCCAAGGGAAGAGCAGATCCTCCTGTGGCATATAGCCCAGGAAACCACCTCTACCGGTGATCACCTGTCCGTCGTAGAGAATCTCTCCCGAATCGGGACGGGTGATCCCGGCAAGCAGTTCCAGCAGAGTGCTTTTACCACACCCGCTGGAACCAACAATGGTGATAAACTCATGCTCGCTGATCAGCAGATCTAGATCTTCGAGGACGATCAGGCGTTGTCCTTTGAAGAGAAATGACTTTGTGATACGCTGTGCCGCGAGGAGATCTTTCATTGGGGAAGGAAGTCGTTCGTCCAGGCAGCTTTGGCGTCAATATTCGTATCGATCAGATGGTTGCTGTACATCCAATCACTGAAGTTCTTCCACACTGTGTCTTTCTGTTCGCCCCAGCGTGGAGCTTCAGCCTTATACTCTTTGGCGAGGTAGTCCATGCTCATACGAACCAGATCGGGATTGAGTTCGGGCGCGTGTTTGACCAGTATCCCTGCAGCCTGTCCGGGATGGGAGATGCAATAATCATAGCCCTGACTCACGGCTTTCATAAAGGCGCGAACGATCTCAGGTTTGGATTGGATCATCTTTTCGCTGGTGATCACTACGGGAGTATAATAGTCAAAAACAGGATCAAGGTCTTTGAGGTTTATGAGGTTCAGTTCGATCCCACGCTGTTTTGCCTCGATTCCTGTCCAGCCCAGATAGATCCATTCGAAATCGGCGTCCTTGCCGATGGTTGAGAAGAAATCTGCGACTCCGGATATGATCTGGACGTTGGTATAGTTTGCGCCGGCTTTGAGCATGATCGACTTGAGGATTGCTTTTTCGGAAGGTGAATCCCAACTGCCATAACGCTTGCCTTCGAAGTCTTTGGGGGTGAGGATGTTTGCTGCTTTGAGCGAGGCAAAAGCCGAAGTATTATGCTGGATCACGGCACCGATCGATACCAGAGGAATGCTCTTGGCACGGGCTGTGATCACGTTCTCCTGATAGCTGATCCCGAATTCACTCGAGCCATTGGCAACGATCTGATCGGAAGTGTTCTGACCGGGTTGAATGATCTCTACGTCCAGACCAGCGTCTTTGAAGAAGCCGAGTTCCTTGGCTACATACAAGCCTGTATGATTGGTATTGGGAGTCCAATCGAGCGTGACCCGGACTTTGGTGATCTCTTTTGGCTTGGCAGAATCCTTTTCTTTCTTGCATGAACTGATCCCCAGGATGAGGAACAAAGTTATACAGAGGATAAGAGCTTTTTTCATGGGATTTATCTCCTGTTATTCATTATTTAGCGCGTGGATGATAGATCTTGTGGGTTTCTATCAGATGTCTGGTATCGACGTGGGTGTAGATCTGGGTCGTATCGATCGAAGCGTGTCCCAGGAGGACCTGGACGATCCTGAGGTTGACTCCGCCTTCCAGGAGGTGAGTCGCAAAGCTGTGCCTGAAGGTATGGGGTGTGATCTCAGTTTTGATATTGGCTTTGAGGAGCTCCTGCTGGAGTATCTTCCAGAACCCCATGCGGGACATCTTTTTACCCAGGTAGTTGGGGAAGAGGATATCGGAGGATCGGAATTTCAGGATGGCGGGTCTGGCAGAGCCAAGATAGATGCCAATAAGCTCTGAAAGATTGTCCAGATAAGGCACAAAGCGCTGTTTGCTGCCTTTACCCCGGACGAGGATGACCTGAGCTTCGTGGTTCAGATCATGAGTAGTTAGCCCCAGCAGTTCTGAGATGCGCAAGCCACACCCATAGAGCATTTCGAACATGACCTTGTTCCGGATCTCCAGCTGATTGGTCACGGGTAAGCCATCCAGGAAGCTTAGCATCTCTTCGACACTGAGGAAATCAGGCAGATGCTGACCGATCTTGATCGTCGGGACTTTATCGAAGTTGACATTGATCCGGTTATCTGTTTCCTGAAGGTAAGTAAAAAACTGCTTGAGAGCGACCTTCTTTCTCGCGATACTGGTATTTATCAGCCCCAGATACTGAAGCTCGACGAAATAGTTGATGATATCCTTGTGATCACATTCCAGAGCAGGTTTAGCGATGTACTCGAAGAAATCACGGATGTCACGGGTGTAGCTATCGACACTATTGCCGGCGAGACCTTTCTCCACCTTGAGGTAATAGATAAAACCCGTGAGGAGCTTGGCGTTATCAGTCGCTGACGTTGTAATTTGGGGTTTCCTTGGTGATCCTGATGTCGTGAGGATGGGATTCTTTGAGCCCGGCACTGCTGATCTCGATGAACTCAGCGTTCTTTCTGAGAGCGTTCAGATCGCCCGCTCCGCAATATCCCATGCCCGAGCGTATTCCACCGACTAGTTGGAAGACATAGTCCTTCAGAGGTCCCTTGTAGGGAACCATGCCTTCGATACCTTCCGCGACAAGCTTGTTGTCATCGCTGGATTCCTGAAAATAGCGGTCTTTGCTTCCATGTTTCATGGCACCGATCGAGCCCATACCACGGTAGGTCTTGAAGCGTCTGCCATTATAGATGATGTACTCCCCGGGGCTTTCGTCCGTTCCGGCAAAGAGAGAACCGATCATGACGGCGTTCGCTCCTCCTGCGAGGGCTTTTACGATATCTCCGGAAAACTTGATCCCACCGTCGGCGATGAGATGAATGCCATGCTTGACGGCAATCTCAGCGCAGTCCATGATGGCTGAAAGCTGGGGAACGCCTATTCCGGCAACCACACGCGTCGTGCAGATCGAACCGGGTCCGATGCCGACCTTGATGGCGTCAGCTCCGGCGTCGATAAGGAACTGAGCGGCTTTCGCGGTGGCGATATTACCTGCGATTATATCGATTGAGTGTTTATTCTTAAGCTTGGTGAGGGCATCTTTGATATTGATCTGATGGCCATGGGCAGTATCGATCGTGATCAGATCCACACCGCTATTGATCAGTTCCTGGGCACGCTCCAGAAAGTCACCGGTCACACCAACTGCAGCTCCGACAAGGAGACGGTTCTTTATGTCCTGCACAGCGTTCGGATAGTCTATGCGCTTCATGATATCCCTGACAGTGATCATGCCGGCTAGGCTTCCATCAGCATTGACGAGCAGGAGCTTTTCGATACGATGTTTCTGGAGGATAGCTTTGGCTTCATCCATAGTCGTGTTCACGGGAGCTGTGATCAAACGGGGAAGAGGAGTCATCAGGTCACTAACGAGGCGTTTGGGATTGGTCTCGAATCTGATGTCACGGTTCGTGAGGATGCCGCAGAGCTTGCCATTGTCCACGACCGGGAAACCTCCCACATTGTGTTCTTTCTTCAATTGGAGCACTGTTGAAAGTCTGTCCTTAGGACTGATCGTGTAGGGTCTGGTGACGATACCGCTCTCGGCACGTTTGACCAGATGGACTTGCATGGCTTGTTCACTGATGCTCAGGTTCTTGTGAATGATCCCGATTCCACCGGCACGAGCCATCGCTATCGCCATCTGAGCTTCGGTGACGGTATCCATTGCGGCGCTGAGGAGGGGTATCCTGAGGCTGATTCCGGGGGTGATCTGGCTGTCGAGTTTGACGTTCGTGGGCAGAACTTTCGATGCTTGCGGGACGAGCAGCACGTCATCAAAAGTATAAGTCTTTCTGATAGTTTTCATCATCGGAACTCCTTAAGATCTCCATGTTTTTATCGAGTAAGTGATTGTCAAGCTTTGCCTACAGGTTTGGTTTGCTGTAATTCATCCGGCTGATGATCTGACGCAGCCTCGGAGAGAAGATGCTGTTCGGGTTTTCTTTGAGATACTCACGGGCGAAACGCTGTTCATAGGCGCTGTCTCTGGAGAGAGAGAGCTTCAGGATCGTCGAGTATTCCTTGGCGACCTCATCCTCCCAGGGGTAATCCAACAAGGCGGAAGCTTGATCAATCTCCCCCAGAGAAAGCGCCCATTCGATCGCGAGTAAGCGTAGCTCTTCGTCTTTATTGGTCTCAAACACGGCGTTCAGCATCGCGGGAGCATTTTTGTTCACGAGATTGTATGCTCTCAGAGCGTCGAAGAAACCTTGGCGTCCTGTCTCGCTCAGATCATAGACAAGCATCATCAGATAAATGGCGTCGTTGGTGAAGCTGCTTCCAGGGAAGCGGATGATATACTCGTTCATCAGAGAATCGGCAAGGCTGAGTTGATTCTGCGTGAGGACAGCCAGAAAGCGGAAGAACTCGATCTTCTCTGCCTGTGCCGGATCGGTCACGCGCTTGAACTGCGCTTCCGCCTTGTCATACTCCTGAAGCATGAGGTGGAATCTCCCGATGAGCAGATCAGCTTCCTGAATCTCATATTGGTTACGGCCATATGCTCTGGCTTCCTGCAGAACAGCCAGAACGCTGTCCTGAGCGGCGTTGGTACTCAGCAGGATGTCCGCCAGGAGCTTTCTGCCGACGTAGTTTGCCTGTATGCGATTTTTAACGGCGGGGCTATTTAGCTGAGGTTCCCGGAACAAGCTATCCAATATGGTCTTAGCCTGTATTGTCCTTCCATTTCGATAATCTATCTGTGCCAACCTAAGCCTGTAATCAGCCCGCCAGCCGATATCCGTGGCTGTGCTGTCCAGATAGGCAAAGGACAACGCGGCGACCTCATCATGCAAGGCAGCGTACTGATCCTCCGCGAACCGGTAGAGCTTTGTCGGAGGGAGATTCTGATAAGCCTGCAACGCCTTATGGTACTGCTTGAGCTCGACGAGCGTATTTGCGTAAAGCTCCCAGAGGATCGGCTCTCCAGTCTTAAGAGTCCTGTCCCTGATCTGGTCAACGAGAGTTGAATCCTCGCTGATGATCGTCTTGATCTGGTTATTGATGAAATAGATGTTTCCCGGATTCAGCACGATGAACCTAAGATACTCATCCATTGCTCTCGGAAGCTGACGAAAGTTCAGCGCTGAATTGGCTATCTCAAGGATGAAGAGATCGTTGTTATGATAATATGTCCGGGCTGAGTCATAAAGCTGCAAAACCTGTTCATAGAACCCTCTTGAATCAAAGTATGAAGCTATCAGGCGATACTTGTTCTGATCATAGTTCTCCTGTGCCAGATACTGATGAGCGAGCTTCATCGCCTCGAGAGGAAGTCCTTTGTGAATATCCAGCAAGATGCTTTGTTCCGTGTAGAGACCGGAAGGAAGAACACGCTGCTTCTCGTTTAGCATAGCCTCCGCTTTGGGCAGTTGTGAGGTTTGAAAGTATATCTGTAAAAGCTGCTGGATCGACATCTGGTCATCAGGATACTTATCCAGGATCTGAAGAAAGAGCTGCTCGGCTTCGCTGAACTGCCTGCGTGCCAATAACTGATATGCTTGCTGGGATAGGATATCACGTTCGTTGTACTGGGCAGATAGGATTGTCGTCAAGCCCAGCATTATGATCAATATCAGGCAAAGGCGCTTCATCTGCCTTCTCCGGAAGCGTTATTCACCCGCTTCAGGTATTCCAGGATGACTTGCTGGTACTCACGCGGATAGCTCCTGTAAGTCTCATCCAGCATGGCACTACGCCGCATAGTCTCAAAGTCAGGATTCTTACCGGATGACTCCCAATCCTGTTTCAGATTGGTCTCTCCCTTCCTCTTCTGCGACATTTCCCGCTGGTTGATAGAGCGTTGCGCGTCCAGAAGCTTGGAGACGATCCTTTCCTGCCTTTCCAGGGTATCGCGGTTGATCTGTCCTGCCTTGAGCTGACGCGAGACAGATTCTGCCTCATCGATGATCTGTTGCAGCGAGTTTCCCTGTTTCTGTGCGTCAGGATTATTCTGTAAAGCCCGTTTGAGATTGTCTGCCAGACGCTGTTGATCACTCGCAAGCTTCTGCATTTGCTGCTGCATCGCGGGAGTCATGCCTCCGCCTTGCTGTTGCATCTGCTGCATGAGCGACTGAGTCAGCATGTTCATCGCCATCTGTTCCTGTCCCATCTGCTCCAGCATCTGCATCAGTGATTGCATACCTGATCCGCTTCCCGAACCCTGTCCCTGATTCTTAAGAGCTTGCATCAGGTCATAGATCATCAGGTTCAAGCCTTTCTGGACAGAGTTCAAAACCTGAGGTATCTGAGTGTATTGCATCTCGTTGACATTGACGAAGAGGTCTCGAAATGACGTATGCGTCGATGTCAGGTCGATAAAGAACTTTGGAGGCACGAACATCAGCACCTGTGGATTGGAATAGAGCTTGCCCAGAGAGAGATCAATGCCGTCATATTCGGCGATGAGGTCACTCAGGATCAGGTAGGGATCGTTCTTGAACTTACCGGCAAGCTCTTCGTGATTCTTGGAAAAGATCAGCAGTTCACGTATGGTGGTCTGGATAGCTTTGATGATCTGCTGCTGTGAACCTGAGGACATGGATTCCTTCATCTTCGCCAGTCTCTTGGTGAAAGTCCGCATCTTTTCCATGGCTTCCTGCTGGCTCTGTGCCGCTGAAGCCCGTTTATTCTGCTGAAGCTGATCCTGACTATCCTGGAGGTTCTTCTCCATCTTGGCGTTCTGCATATCTTTCTGCAGCTCAGACAGCTGATCTTTTGCCTGTTTATCCTTCGCCGGATCGAGCATGTTATCAAGCTTATCGAGCTCTTCTTTAAGATTCTCGTATTTATCCGAAATATCTTTCTGCTCCTGAGCCAGTTTCTCATTTCCCTGTTTGGGATCGGAAGTCTTCTCCTGAAGCGCGGATTGCATCTTTTCCATTTCCTGAGATATCTGCAGAGCTTTCTGAACAGCTTGTTCTTTCTTGATGCTCTCAAGAAGCTTCAGAGTCTGATCGATCTTCTGGCTAAAGTCCTCCATCGAGAACTTGAAATTCTCCATCGCCTTACGCAGTGCGTCAGGATCGAGGTTCTTCAGGTTCTCGTTGAATTTCTCCATCGCCTTCTGCAGATCTTCGTTGCTGATCTGCTCCATCAGTTCCTGGATCTTCATCATCTTCTGCAGCATCTCAGGCGAAAGGGTGGAATTAGCCTGCATCTTTTCAATCAACTGCTGATAATCATCCGCGATGTTATCCACCTGCTTGGCAAGCTGCTCCTGATCTTTGAGGAGGTTCTCCAGCTCTTTCTTGTCCTGATAGTCCACTTTCTCGTCTTTGAGTATCTCACGCCGTTTCTCTTCAAAGTCTTGCTTCAACTGATCGGATTTGTCCTTGACCTGTTCCAGTTCACTCTGTTTCGTCTTTTCCTTGCGCTCGATCTCTCGATAGATGTCTTCGATAGAGGGTAGTTTTGCCCGATATTTCGTACTTTCAGCTTTTTGATGCGCCGGAGAATTGTCAAAAACTTCTGCCCAATATGTGACGACACTACCCGGCATCAAGCCAAGATTCTTCATGTCAAAGATATAATCCTTGGCAAAAAGCTTAGTGGGGATCAGGCTTTGGATGGGAACTGACATTGCTTCGCCTTCGTTGACGATAAACTTCAGATTGCAATTCTGCAGACCAAAATCGTCATCGGCATTTATGATCAAAGGAAGGAGCAGATCCTGATTCAACGTCACGTCCTGAGCCGGGAAGCTGATCTTGATCTGAGGCGGGTTATCGGGGATCAGACTAATTGTCTTCTCCTCAGGTTTGGATCTTCTACCCAGTTCATCGACCATTTCCAGATACCAGGTTTGTGCCTTGGTAACGGTCAATCTTCCGATATAGTTCCGCGGATCGATCGCCGATAACGGGACTGATGTTCCGTCGGCAAAGCGCATTATCGCATTCTTGACCGGCACATTGGTTCTTATCCCGAGCGTGACCTGAGTCTGCGGATAAGCCGAGATATTGCCATAGCTGAGTGTATCCGCGATGGTGTGAAGACCTGTATAAGCCGGATAAGCATAGCTGAGCAGCCAGTTCTTCACATACGGCTCATCCAGCGTTTCCACGTGATATATCTGTGATTTCGCCGCATTGTTCTCAACATAGTAGTCAATATCGTTATCCAATGCTTCGAAAGTATAGCGGTAATCCGTCAGAGCGAGCTGCCTCCAAGCTTTATCTGTCCTGTAAAACAGCCTGTGCTCCAGCCTGGTTTCGGGGTTCAAGACCCTGATGGTCAGCGATGTGTTCTTGCCGATCCGCACATTACCCGGACTAAGCTCGATCGTGCTCTTATAGACGATCTTTTCACTTTTGTTGGTATAGAATTGCCTGAAAGCCCGGCTGAAATTCTGTACATCCATTGCCCAAACGGATACAATGCCAAGATAGACCGAAAAGATGAGCAACAGCAACCCGGAACTGATCACTCTCGGGATTCGGGGTGGGGAAGTGCTGAACCGGGATAACGCCTTATCAGTCAATGCTTCGACAATGACGTCATCCTTGAATTTCTCGTTCAATTCATAGGCATTTTGATAGAGATCATCCGTCTCGCCGGAAACAGAATCCAATAATCTGGCGGTAGCTCTGTCATCATACAGTTTCTGATAGGCGCGGAAAATAAGATAGATCAGCGTTAGAACAAGCGTGACGCGGATACAGATATTCATATAGATCAGCGCTTGAGAAGCATGATCCATGTTCTTCCAGAGCAAATAGTAAAGATGGATGCCCACCAAAAAAAGCAAAACAACACCCGCCAGCGTTCGCAGCGATAACTTGAGGTTCACCTTGCCACGTACGCTTTTCAGCTTGCGCGCATATTGCTCTTTCATCTGAACATCTTTCATGTGTTAGCCGATAAACTCAGCATGCGAAAGGTGTCAATAAGATTTTGCCTGTAACATCCCCTTCCGGCTTAGTCTTCCGCAGTGGCGTAAAGCACTTCAGGGATCGATGTGACTCCGGCTTTGATCCGTTCCAGCCCCGATTGCTTCATCGAAAGCATACCGTGTTTTTCCGCTATGTGCCTGATCTTCTCCTCATCGATGTGGTTATCGGAATCCACAATTTCCTGCCTGATCTCGGGATAGAAATAGAGAGCTTCGACGAGACATAACCTCCCGCTGTAACCATCCGTGCACTTACTGCAGCCAACCGGCATGAAGATCTTTCCGGCGTCCAGCTCATCCTGCGTGATACCGATAGACAAAGCCGAAGGATAGAGATCGGGAGAGAGTGGCTTTTTACAGTGGTCGCAGAGCTTACGAACCAGTCTCTGCGCGATGACGATATTGATCGAATAGGCAAGCAGGAAGGGTTCGATCCCCATCTTATACAGTCTGGTGATCGCCGATGGAGCGTTGTTTGTGTGCAAGGTCGTCAGCGTCAGATGTCCCGTATTTGCCAGTTTGACAGAGATATCAGCCGTGATCTTATCCCGAATCTCACCTACCATCACGATATCCGGATCATGACGCAGTATAGAACGCATAGCCTCATCAAAAGACATGTTATGACCGATCTTGAGCTGCCTGGCTCCATCGATGACGTATTCAACGGGGTCTTCACAGGTCAGGACGTTATAGGCAGGATCGATTATATGGTTCAAAGCCGCCATCAGAGTAGTGCTCTTTCCGCTTCCCGTCGGTCCTGTGACGATCACGATCCCTTTGTAGGCATTGATCGCCTTGATGAATTCCTCTTCTGCCTGGGGAAGAAAACCGAGCTTGTGGAAATTATCGATGACCTTGCGATCGTCGATGACGCGAATGACGATGCTTTCGAGCCGCCGGTTGAATTCCGCGGAGACCATAGGCAGGACGGAGATGCGAAACCTGATCAAGTGACCATCCACGACCTTCTGCGTGTATCCGTCCTGAGCTTTATCCACGATGAACCGGTCTATCCCGATACTGCGGTCTTTGACGACTGCCGCGATCGCTTCAGCGGGAGTATTATCCCGTCTCAGCCAGAGCTTCAGCCTCCCATCGACCCGTATATAGATCTCGACGGAGCTTTTCCCCTTCGGCAGGATATGGATATCGGATGCGTCATTACGAACCGCGTCTATAAGGACGTTATCGACCAATTCCTGCAGGAAACCCTTGTTTATCTCCTCATCGATCGAGATACCTTCCTGCTCTTCCGCGTTCCTGCTGTTTTCCAGAAGGGTCTGATCGCTTTTCCGGATGATCTGGCAGAACTCCAGAGGCATCTTTGCCTTCTCGATCAGTTTCTCGATCGTTTCACTGGTCGTCCAGTCGATCTCCAGCGACTTGAATGCCGTCTCCGATTCTATCTCCCTGATCAGAGGACTTGTCGTATCATTGACGAGGATCTGAAGAGTATCTAGGTTTTTGCCCACCAGCCTAAAAGGGAAGATCTTCTCCTCCAGCATCCTCGCGAGAAAATCCGGATCGATCCTTTCATGCAGAAACTTGAACAGGCATATTTGATTGCGATCAAGCTCCTCGACGTTTATCTTCGCCTCTCCAAAGGCATAGTACTTCGCAATGGTGCGATGTACCGAATCCGGGTCTAAACTCATTTCATCTATTAGGACTTTGGACAAGGCGGAAGGGGAACTCTCGCCATAAGCGTCCAACAAAGCCAGTGCTTTATTTACCGTTTCAGAGTCAAATTTCGTATGGTTTTTCAGGAATCTGCCGAATCTGTTAAGATTATTCACTTATGTATCCTTTCACGTTATTAGAGGATAAAATCTAATCGACTTTTTGTGTCTGACAAGATTTGGCTTTGGATTTGCTCCGAATCCGCTCATCTCTCCTTTTAGCGGCATAAACTAAGCTGCGACTCCGCCCAAATCATCCCCCTATCCCGGGCGTATATTCGTACAAATATCGTACGGTGAGCGTACGGGAGGCGTACGGTCAGCATAGGGATAAGCAAAAGGAGAGGTGGCTGAGTCAGCGGTGAATATTCCGCTGATCCACTTAGCATCCACCTAAGATACACCCAACAAATGTCGAGAGATACAGCAGGACTCCCTGTGCGATTCTTGTGTCGCGACACAGGAATTGCACAGGGTATGTAGATGTTGGTCTCGGCATTTGTTAGGTGCATGATAGGTGGGACAGAGATGAATAGAAGAAATACCTATGATGATTCGAGGATGGAATGAGATTATATCAGTGGTGTTTTTTCGTGATGTGAAGAGGGGAATTATCAGTCTTTGAACATGTCATAAGCGCCTTTCCAGCGCTTATGCACCCAGAACCACTGCTCGGGATAGGATCTGATATAGCGGATCAGAATATCGTCAAGTTCACGGAGTATAAGTTCATAGTTATCGGGATTGTCTTCCAGTTCAGGATGATAGATCATTGGTTCATAAGCGAATGTGAGGCTGTCGTCAGGATTTCTGAGCGCGAAAGCGGGGAGGATCGGGACGCGGTAGCGCAGGGATATCTTGGCGACTCCCAGCCAGTGCGAGGCAGGATAGCCCATAAACTCGAAGATCACGCCATGCGGTCCGGCATTCTGGTCAGCGAGTATGGCGACGAGTTCGTTCTTGTTAAGATGGTGAATAATGTCCCGCAAGCCGCGTTTCATATCGATAACACTGACACCATGCTGTTCACGGATGCGATCGGTAAAGTCGTTGAACCGGGTGTTGCGTTGCCTCTTGGTGACGACTGAGAGCGGGATTTGGAAGCAGGGCATGATCCTCGCGGCTTCCCAGTTACCGAAATGAGCGGTTGCGAGGATGGCTCCTCTGCCGAGTGCTCTGGCTTCATCGACGTATTCCCTGCCGGTCAGGCTTGTCATCGCGATAAGTTTCTTCTCGGGTATCAGGTATTCTTCCGCGGAAGTGAGCCCCATCAGGCGGTACATTCGGCGCAGGATATGCTTTCTTTCGGCGGGGGAAAGCTCCGGCATGGCTTTTCTAAGCTGGGTATTGGCGACCTTTTTCCTGATCCCGATCAGGTAACCTACCATATAGAAAAGAGATAGAATCAAGGCTCTGGAAAGCCAATAAGGTAGGAACCTCAGTAGCTTTACCAGAGCGATAAAAGGGTAGTATTCGATGGCGTTGCGGAGTTTCTTGTTCATTCCCCGAAATAATCGGCGATCTTGATCATCTGATTGGGGATGTCTATCTTTTGAGGACACTTGGCCAGGCAGACGCCGCATTGGATGCACTTCCCGGCTCTGCTTTCTTCGGGAACGAACCACTTGTATTCTTTGGCGTGTCTTTCCTTGTCGTCAAACATGACAGCTTCATTATAGACGCCCATCACGGAAGGGATCGCTACTTTCTGAGGGCAGGGAAGGCAGTATCTACATTCACTGCAGAGAATAGGGATCCGCTTGATGTATTCACGACGTACCCGCTGATAGAGCTTGAGATCGGCAGGGGTCAGTTCATTGGCGGAGAAGGCATCGGCATATTTGATGTTTTCTTTAAGCTGAGCCAGAGTAGACATTCCAGAGAGAAGTACGGTGGCATCAGGCAGATTCCAGACCCACCTGACGGCTCTTTGGACAGGGCTCATCTGCTGCGATGACTTCGACCAGAGGGCTTCTATCCCTGGAGGGATGGGGGAGACGAGTTTGCCACCGCGGAGGGGCTCCATGGCGATAATTCCCATCTTGCGTTCAGCAGCGATCTCAAAGCCACGCTTTCCCGCCTGATAATGCGTATCCAGATAATTCAGCATGATCTGGCAGAAGTCCCAATCGTAGCTCATGACTATCTTGCGGAAGACGGGATAGGCATCGTGGAAAGAGAAACCAATGTGGCGGATGCGACCGTCAGCGCGTGCTTTTTCCAGAAACTTGAGGACTTTCATCTTTTTGAGAGCAGCCCATGTTTTGTGGTTCAGGGCGTGAAGCAGGTAGTAATCTATATATCCTGTCTGTAGCTTGGAGAGCTGTTCATTCAGGTACTTGTCCATATCTTCGGGGGTTTTGATCAGCCAGCAGGGAAGCTTGGTCGCGATCAGAACCTTGGATCGGTCGATGGTCTGGAGGAATTCTCCAACGACGAGTTCGCTCTCTCCATTGTGATAAGGGTAGGCAGTGTCGAAATAATTCACACCGTGCTTGTAGGCATAGGTGAGCATTTCCATGGCTTGCGGGCGGTCTATCTTTCCCTCTGCGGTCGTGGGGAAACGCATGCAGCCGAAACCCAGGGAGCTGATTCGATCGGTTGTTTTGGGCATTTGACGGTATTTCATATATTCCTCACTGACCCAGTGTATTGAGTTTTGTTTTAGCTGTCTTGATCTTCTCGTTCATCCAGGTGTCAAACCAATCGGGAGCGAGGTTTCGGACATAGATTTGGCGGATGAGTGCCTGGTCGGTAGTCGGTTTTGCCGGAAATTCAGCGTGACGAACGATCGGGATCAGGTATAGTCCCTGGTATTCATAGACAGAGGCTGGTTTCTTCTGTAGCTGTGCTGTTAGGGCTTTGTAATACACATCTTTGACGGACATACCCATGAGAGGGTCGTTCATCGTCTGAGATTTGAGGGTGTAAACAGAGTATTCAGTGGTAGATTCCAAAGGTGCGGAAAGGTCATAGGAGGCGAGCCAGACTGAAGCTTTCTGGCGGGTGAATTCAGCCTTCTTCTCTGAGATCAGATCGGCTTTGACGATGTCTTTGATATCTTCAAGGGCTTTATGGTTCTGAGTCTGTTTGTCGCTGAGCATTACTACGATCCAGGCGGATAGGGGATAGGAGAATAATGGCGCGATGATCGTACCCTTGCTTGATTTCTCTAGTTTCTTGTAGATCTGGAGATCGAGCGTTTCATCATCGGTGATCGGTGTTCCTGGCAGGATCTTATCTTCCCGGCAGAGGGTGTAATCCATCTCCAGACAAGCCTGATCCATGCTGAGAAGCTTGGCGAGTTCGACAAGGTCTTGAGCTTTCTTCTCCGCTGATGCGATGCTTTTCTCCCCGGGAGTGGTCGGGATCAGCAGACGGCTGAGCTTGACCATTGACTTGGTCAGAACGTCGAGACGATAGATCTCATAGCCTTCATTGGTCATGATCGGAGCTAAAACCGCACCCGGCTGCTGATTATAGATAGCTTGTTTGAGTTCAGGAGAGAGATCGGGAACGAATAGGAAACCGGTGCTGTTGAACTTGATATGGTGATACGCAGTACGGGACGAAGCGGCAATATCTTCAAGCGAGACACCGGAGACAAGATCGGAATAGATGCTGTCCGTGACTGCTTTCGCGCTGTTGATGTCGTCTTCTGAAGGATAAACGGGGATAAGAGTATATCTGAGTGAGAAATACGGTTCTTGCTTGTAATTGTCCAGATGCCCCTGATAATAGTCTTCAAGGATAGTATCATTGATCTTGATATCAGCTTTGGCTGAATCAAAGATCACCCAGTCTATATCTGCCTTGCTGCCAATGACCTGGGCAACTTGGCGTGAGGTCTTTTTGTCCAGGAACTCCTTGTCTATCAATGCTTCTTTGAGCTTGCCAATGGGAATGATATCATCGAAGTATTTCTTGCGTACAGGCTTGAGATTCTGGGGGCTGTCATAGTTCAACGATTGCAGGTATATCTCTCTGTCAAACTTGTCGTCGGATTTGAACCGTGGAGAATTGACGATGTAAGCGGGAGGATTCTGCGTCAGAGTGTCGATCACTTCCTGATGTGAGACCTTGATATCGTACCTTTTATAATAATCCTGCAGAATCACATACTTGGTCTTGTAGAGCCAGGTCAGCTTGCCTATCTCTCTCTTTTCGTCTGTGTTTGGGGCACGTCCTTCGACAGTGTAGAAATTCTCATATTCTGTCCTGAAAGCGTTCATATACTCGGAATAGGATACACTTCTGCCATTAATAACTCCCGCTACGGGACCATTATTGACTTCACAGGCAGTCAGAATCATGAGCAGAAGCATCATCATAAATGTTAGTCGTTTCATAATATACATTACCTTTATTAAACCTTGTCTTGAATGTCTTTCAAATACTGCCAGGCTTGGATAGGGGTCACCGAATCGAGGTCGAGTTCTTTGATCTCATCCAGCTGTGAATTGTCTTCTTTGGCTTTGTCGATCAGCACTTCGAATATATCTATCTGGGGAGTGTTCTGGTTTAATCTGCGTCTTATCGAGGCTGTCAATCCCTGGGGAGAGATCTCGTGCTCTTCGAGGTTACGGAGGATCTCCTTGGCGCGTTTGATCACTTTGTCCGGTATTCCCGCGAGTCTGGCTACTTGGATGCCATAGCTCTGATCGGCTCCTCCGGGTTCGATCTTCCGCAGAAAGATCATCTGATCGTTCCATTCCTTGACAGATATATTGTAGTTTTTGATGTCCTCATAGAGGTTCTCAAGTTCCGTCAGTTCATGATAATGGGTAGCGAAGAGAGTCAACGCCCTTTTGTACCGCTCAATATGTTCGATGATCGCCCAGGCAAGTGAGAGTCCGTCGAAGGTGGAAGTACCGCGCCCTATCTCGTCCAGCAGGATCAGAGATTCAGGTGTAGCGGAATGGAGTATGTTGGCAGTCTCGATCATCTCCACTAGGAAAGTGCTCTGTCCCTGTGCAAGGTTATCGGAAGCGCCGACCCTGGTAAAAACTCTGTCGAAGATTGGCATGGACAACTCTCTCGCGGGAACGTAGCTGCCTATCTGTGCCATGATGACCAGAAGACCGACCTGACGCAGATATGTTGATTTACCTGCCATGTTCGGGCCGGTTATTATCGCGATCGTGGTCTCGGGACTGGTGAGTAATGTGTCATTAGGGATAAAACTCTCGGCGATAAGCCTTTCGATCACTGGGTGACGCCCATCGCTGATCTTCAGGATACGTTCCTCGGTGAAGATGGGACAGCAGTAGGAATTCTGCCAGGCAATATGTGCCAGGTTAGCGAAAACATCGATGAGAGCAACAAGTTCTCCAAGGTTCTGGAGGCGCTCCAGATGCTCAGCAAGACTCTGTCTCAGATCCTTGTAGAGTTCATACTCGAGACTTTTGATCTTCTCCTCTGAAGATAGTACTTTCGCTTCGTATTCCTTGAGTCTGGGTGTGATGTAGCGTTCAGAATTCACGAGTGTCTGTTTCGGAGTGTAGTAATCCGGGACTTTGCTTTTGTGGGTTGAAGTCACTTCAATGTAATAACCGAAGACTCTGTTGTAGGCTATCTTCAGGCTGGATATTCCTGTCTTGGCTCGTTCATCATCCTCGAGCCTCGCGATCCAGCTTTTCCCATCGTGGATGATCTCGAGCAATTCATCGAGGTCTTGATCGTAACCCTGTTTGAAGATTCCGCCTTCGGTGATCGTAATGGGAGGGTTCTCCAATACTGCGTTGTCGATCCGGTCAATGATATCGCCAAATTGACCCAGGAGCTCAAACCAAGGCTCAAAGAGAGGGTCCTTGTATCTGCGAATAAGCTCCGCGAGAGCGCCCGTAGTCGAGAGAAAGGACTTCAGGGCAATAAGTTCTCTGGGACTGATTCTCAAGGATGAAAGCCTGGAGACGAGACGTGAGATGTCTCCTATGTTCTTCAACACTGCTCTGAGGTCTTTCAGATATGCTGTATTGGAGAGGAGGCTCTTGATATAGAGCTGTCTGGTTCTGATGTCCTGAACCTTGAGCAAGGGATGAAGCAGCCAGTATTGCAGCAAGCGTGAACCCATCGGCGTCTCAGTTTGGTCAATAACTGAGAGTAGGCTTCCGTGCCTGGTTCCATAGCGTATGGAGCGGGTCAGCTCAAGGTTTCTGCGGCTGATCTCATCCAACTGCATATATTCCGTTATAGAGTAAAACTTCAAGGAAGAAATATGCCCCAGAGGCACATTGTAGAGGGATTGAACGTAGGCAAGTGCCGCACCGGCGGCTGTTGTACCTGCGTGTCTGTTATGCGCTCCAAAAGCTTCGAGTGAAGTGACCCCAAAGTGCTTCTTGAGGGTTACCTGCGCCTCATGTGGAGTAAACATCCAACTGTCAAAGATGGTCAGAGTTGGGTCGTACTCGAGTCTAAGTTCTTTGATCGTCTTTTCCGCTTCAGAAGACGCCAGCACGATCTCAGCAGGTCTGAATCTCAGTACTTCGCTGGCCAGTTCTTCAAAGGAAAGCTCCGTAAAGAAGAAGTCTCCTGTAGATGTATCGAGGTTCGCCAGCCCCACCTTCTTGTTCTTGTCTTCCCACCAGATGGCTGCCAGAAAGACATTGGCGTTTCCTTCGAGAAGGTGCTGATCCAGTACCGTTCCAGGTGTAATTATCTCGGTGACTTCTCTTTTGACGATGCCTACAGCTTTCTTGGGATCTTCGATCTGCTCGCAGATCGCAACTTTCAAGCCAGCCTTGAGAAGTTTATCGAGATAGTTATCCAGGGCATGGTAAGGGAAACCCGCAAGAGGTACAGGTTTGTCGTCGCTCTTGCCACGCGAAGTGAGTGTGATATTCAGTATCTTAGAAGTCGTATACGCGTCTTCAAAAAAGGTCTCATAGAAGTCACCCATACGAAAGAGAACGAGCTTGTCCGGATGTCGTTCCTTGACCTCGTAGTACTGCTTGAGCATCGGGGTCAGCTTAGTTTCTTCAGTGGGGATAGATTTCATCAATACTTGACGGTAAAGCAGTCTATGTTGCCTGAAAGCAGACGGTTCCTGGCGCTATCGGCGTCGAGCTGACTGGTGTAGGGACCACTCATGACGACCCATGTGCTTTTCCCATTTTGTTTCTCCTCAAAGTACGCTGAGGGAAAGCCATAGCCCCGTATCTCTTTGGTGCGGATCAGGGCATTGTCCGCCACAGAGAATCTTCCAGCCTGAAGATAATACCCCGAGGTCGGTCGACCTGATATCTTAAGGGGAGAGGAGTTATCCACGGCTGCCGGGGTCACGGGATCAGGTTTCGGGACGTCCTGAGTTCCTTCGATAACAAGCTCCGAATAGGGATAGAGGAAGGATATATCCACGCTCGAATTGACAGAGCGCATTTCAAACAATCTGTCCTCGATCTGATAGGCGATCTGGGTGTACTTGTTCAGTTCGTAAGCCCTGCGATAATTTGCCAGAGCGTCAGAGGTCTTATTCGCCTTGTCGTATGCCATTGCCAGATTAAAATAGTATCTCTGTTCATCGATGGGATGCTGAGGCAGCGCGCCAAGACGAGTCAAAGTCGAAGCCGCGCTGAGATATTTCTTCTGGGATGAGTAGGCATCGGCGATGACGAAATAGCAGTTTTCCAGCATTTGCTGATTCTCGCTTAGCTTCAGGTAAGTCTCACCATAATTGATCGCATCATTATATTGCTCCTTTTCTGAGGAGCAGATTGCAAGCCAATAGTATCTTTCTTCCAGTTCCGGTGATGTGATGCGCCTGAGATATCCTAAAGCAGCATCCGTATTCCTCGCTAAAACGTTCAGTTTGGTCAGTTCCAGCATGCTTTTCTGGGCGTAGAGTGCATTAGGGAACTTGTCCACGTTATTTTTATGCAGTTGCATGGACTCAGTGGCATTGCTCTTGAGGATCGCGCTATAGTAAATAACAAAGGCGCGCTCCTCATCGATCGTGGGTTTGAGATTCCCTAAAAGATCAACCGCGTCATCGATCTTACCGCTTTTATAGTTAGATTCCAGAGCGGCAAAATCTTTCTTAAGGGTTAATGCTCCCAGCCCCAAACTGAGCAGAAGCATCAGGCTCAATACAATAGCGTTAAGCCGGTTCATAATACCGATATATACCCTATTTACTCATGGAGTTCAGCATTTCCAAGTTGGTTTCGTTGACCTGCATGCTCTTACGCAGGGTCTCGATTCCCTGGATCGGACTGATGGTCTTGAGATACTTGCGCAGGACATACATACGGTTGAGTTCGTTCTTCGTAAGTAGCAGCTCTTCACGGCGGGTTCCTGATTTGACCAGGTCAATTGCGGGATAGAGGCGCATATCGGAGATGGAGCGATCGAGAACAAGCTCCATATTGCCGGTTCCCTTAAACTCTTCGAAGATGACCTGATCCATCTTGCTGCCTGTATCGATCAGTGCGGTGGCGATGATCGTAAGACTTCCGGCTTCTTCGGTGTTACGTGCGGAACCGAAGAACTTCTTGGGTTTGATCAGACCATTGGCATCGACACCACCGGAGAGAACCTTTCCGCTTGAAGGAGTGATATTATTATATGCTCTGGCTAGCCTGGTTATAGAATCCAGAACGATGACCACGTCCTGTCCCAGTTCGATCATACGTTTTGCCTTTTCCAGGATCATTTCGCTCACTGCCGTATGGTTCTTGGGAGATTCGTCAAAGGTAGAACTGATGACTTCCACGTTACCGGGTTTGAGGATCTTCTTCATCTCAGTGACTTCTTCCGGGCGTTCGTCCACGAGAAGAACGATAAGGTAAACTTCAGGATGATTGGTCAGAATAGCGTTGGCGGTATCCTGGAGCAGGATGGTCTTTCCGGTACGGGGCGCGGCGACGATCAGACCACGCTGACCTTTACCGATCGGGGTAAAGAGGTTTACGATACGGGTTGAGTAGTTTTTGGGGTCAAACTCCAGATTGAGTCTTTCCGTAGGATAATAAGGAGTGAGTTCGTCAAAAAGCCTCAGATCCTGCAGGCAGTTGGGAGCCATATCATTGATGGATTCTACTCTCAGCAGGGCATAGTATTTCTCGCCCTCTTTGGGTGAACGGACAGGGCCGGAGACCATATGACCGGTTTTTAAGCCAAATCTGCGTATCTGAGTTTGAGAAACGTACACATCGTCTCTGCCGGGATTATAGTTATTCTGAGGAAACCTCAGGAAGCCGAAACCATCGTCCATAATTTCCAGGCATCCGGTCACGAAGGTCAAGCCTTCCTGCTGTGCCTGAAATTCCAGGAGCTTGAAGATCAGCTCGAGGCGTTTCATTTGTGTGTATCCGGGGATACCAACCTTTTTTGCCACCCGATTCAACTGGACTGGCGTGAGTGAAAACAGATCGTCTTCTATAAGCATTGTCAGGGTCTCCTTATTTTTTCGTTCCGATAGCCATCAAACGGCTGGCACTGGCGCAACCGATCTCCGCGATGCGGATCATGAGTTGCCTGCCGGCTTCAGCAAGTTCAGCGGCGTTTGGGAGGGTTTCCAGCCGTTTCATCGTATCCTGGCAATTCCGTAAGAGAGTCTCGCAAGTGGAATTAGCCTTTGGATTGTCGACCGGTATATAATAATCCATTATTTCTGTATTCTTAAGAGCAAGTTTTTCGATGAAATCCATGATCTCCTGTTTCGTAAAAGTCTCACGATGATAGATCCCCATAAGGCGATCCACTCCGGAGATCCAGTGATGCATCTGAATATGCGTTTGCTGTGCTTCGGTTTGTTTGCCGTCACGATACATCTCCGCGACGATCAGCCTTCCGCCTTTCTTGAGAACTCGCTTGAGTTCTTTGAAGACAGCCTCTGAATTTTCCAGATGATGCAGTGAATTGGAGATAGTCACCGTGTCAAACTGACCATCGTCGAAGCTCAATTCTTCAAGATTCATCTTGTAGATCTCTATGTCGTTGTCGGGGAATAGTTTTTGGGTATAGTTCACACTCTTTTCAGAGCTGTCTATCCCGATGATCTGTGTGTACGAGCAGAAACTGTTTTTGATCGTATTGATAAACTCTCCACGTCCGGTCGCAGCATCCAAAACAAAGCCTGCGTCGATAAGCGCCAACTTTTTGTAAACATCATTCATGATTATTTATTCCTCGCTGGTGTTAATGATTGATTAAGAGGCTATAGCGATTGATTTAGCCCTCGCTTGAACTACCAAATCACTTTCAAGCGTCACAGTCATTTCAATCTTTTCCACGTGTAATGATTCCGTCAAGCCTTTTTTTGTCATTAGTGGTCGTTTGATCACATTTCTTATAGATATCTCGCTTAGGATCAGGTTCACTTTGTTATCTGGGCTTGAGCGAACCGGTCTTAATACC
>Ga0116170_10000970_pt1 | contig 29783 bp, 26 predicted proteins | sample AD_JPNHW1_MetaG_FD_89797 | JGI IMG/M metagenome (GOLD analysis project Ga0116170, IMG submission 89797) | Active sludge microbial communities of municipal wastewater-treating anaerobic digesters from Japan - AD_JPNHW1_MetaG | ecosystem: Engineered > Bioreactor > Anaerobic > Digestate | place... | reverse complement strand
CGCTACGATTTGCTCCCGTTGCTCCAGCAACAGCGCCTTGCGAGCCACAATCGTCTCCGGGCCTTTTTGGAACAGCATCACGTACTCCACCAGTGTTTCCACGGAAACCCCGGCAGAGCGCATGCACTTGATGTACTCCACCCAACGGCAGTCTTTTTCTGAATAATCCCGTATTCCGCCAGAGGTTCGCTTGATTGCCGGCAGCAGTCCGACCCGCTCATAATAGCGCAGCGTATCGGCGCTTAGACTGTACCTTTTACATACTTCCGCGATCGTCATCTTTGTCCCTCCAACGCTTGGTAGACTTCATCCGGCACCGGCTCCAGCCACTGCGCCGGTCCCGCCGACGCGCCCGTCTCAATTGCCAAGTGAGAAAACCAGCTGTTCTGTGCAGCGCCATGCCAATGCTTCACTCCGGGCAGGATTTCTACAACATCACCCGGCTTGAGCCGCCTTGGTGATTCTCCCTCCGCCTGATACCAACCGCACCCGGCGGTTGCTAACAGAATCTGCCCGCCGGGATGAATATGCCAATGGTTTTTACTGCCCGGCGCAAAGGTGACGTTCCCGATAGGCACTTTCAGTGGACTATTGTCAGGCACCAGCATTGAAAGGTATGTGTCCCCATCAAAATGCACGGAGAAAACCTCCGGCAGTTTATCCCCACGTTCAAAGGGGCTCAGTTGCTTATCCATAAGCCTTCCTCCTTTTCAAATCGCCGATTTATCGCTCCAATGCCGCGGCCACGTCTTTCAGTAAATCGCGGATCGGCAAGTGTTGCGGGCACTCCTTTTCGCACTTCCCGCATTGGATACAATCGGATGCTTTGCCCTTGCCCGCGGTATTGACCATGTAGTAGAAGTCGCTGTTCCAATCCTTGAACTGGTTTTTCTTATTGTAGCAGGCAAACAGATCGGGAATGGAGATGCTCTTGGGGCAGCCATCCGTACAGTAGCGGCAGGCGGTGCAGGCAATCAAGTCCTGGCTTTTCAGGATGTCACGGACATGATCGATGGCACTATATTCGGGATTTGTCAAAGGTCTAAAGTCCGTCATGTAGCCGATATTCTCTTCCAACTGCTCCAGAGAACTCATGCCGCTCAGTACCATCATCACTTTTGGGAAAGAGGCCGCGTACCGAATGGCATAGCTGGCCGGGCTGCCGCCCAGCGCATCCAAAACCCTACCGGCTTCATCTGGTAGGTTGACGAGTCCGCCTCCCTTGCATGGCTCCATGACGATGACCGGTCGGTTGTGTTTTACGCAGACGTCGTATACCGCTTTGCTTTGAATCGTTGGATCATCGTAATCCGCATAGTTGAATTGAATCTGGACGACCTCCACCTCCGGATGCTCTGACAGGATTCTATCCAGCACTTCCGCCTTGTCATGAAAGGAAACACCGATATGCCGAATCTTTCCCTGTACCTTCAACTCTTTGGCGAAGTCAAAGGCGCCGCAACGCATGAACTTCCGATAGAAATCTTCATTCAACGCGTGCATCAGGTAATAATCGAAATACGCCACACCCGTCTTCTCCAACTGAACGGCAAACAAACCGGGAAGATCCTCCTGATTATTGAAAAAATGCGCCGTCAGTTTATCCGTGAGCACGTACTGTTCTCTTGGATACCTCCGAACCAGGCATTCTCGAAGGGCGATTTCGCTTTTCCCTTGGATATAACCATGCGCGGTGTCGAAATACGTGAATCCCGAAGCCAGAAAGCGATCCACCATTACAGAAAATTGCTGGAGATCCACCTCTGAGCCCACCATGGGAAGGCGCATGCACCCAAATCCGAAATTTTTCATCAGTCCATCTCCTTTTCTGGAGTATACGTTTACCATCACAAACGTTTATGTGCCCGCTGGGTAATCGGTCGAAGCCGCCCGTTCCGTCTGGGTCTCGTAGTTGGCAATTCGCTCCTTCAGACGGGAGATGGTGGCGGAAAGTGCCTGTGAACCCAGCACCATGCGCAGGGGTGCGGGATTCAATTCAACGCTCTCGATGATGCGCGCCGCCATTTTTTCGGGATCGCCGGGTGCCAGGCCGTTTGCCGGGTCGAGCATCTTTTGAAAGGCGTGGGCCGGATTTCCGTCGTACTCTGGCATCAGCCGTGCCACCTTCGCGCTGCCGGTACGGAATTCCGTGCGCGCGCCGCCCGGTTCGACGATGGTCATGCCGATGTGGAAAGGCGCCACCTCCTGCGCGACCGCCTCGCAGAAGCCTTCGATGCCGAATTTGGTCGCATGGTACAGTGAGTTTCCGGCGAAGGCCACCTGGCCGCCGTAAGACGACATTTGGATGATGCGTCCGCCGCCCTGTATGCGCATATGGGGCAGCGAAGCCTTGATCAGCGCGATGGAACCGGTCAGGTTGGTGGCGATGATATGGTCGATTTCCGCGCTGGAAAGCTCCTCAGCCGCGCCGAACAGGCCATAGCCCGCGTTGGAAACAATCACATCGATGCGTCCGAACCGCTCAAAACTGTCGTCTACCAGTTTGCGGACGGCGGACGCGTCCGTCACATCGAGCATTTCACAATCGAAAGTATCCGGATATTGCGCGATCAAATTCTGCACTTTGGTGGTATTTCGCACGGTGCCGATGACGACATCGCCCTTTTTCAGCAACTGTGTTGTGATTCCGTAACCAAAGCCGCTCGATACGCCGGTGATGAGCCATGTACGTTTCATGTCAACTCCCTCCGTTTTCAAAATAGTAGTCAATGTCGCCCATCCGCTGGCTCTGCCGTACATGAAATGGGCAGCGGGCGTCGCAATGCCCGCACATCAGACAGGCATCCGCCTTGATCGCCAGGCTGTCGTAATGGCTTCGCGCCATTTGGTCGCCTGCCAGAGACAAATCATAGTATTTGTTGACCAAACCAACGTCAATCCCTGCGGGACAGGGCTGACAGTGATTGCAGTACACACAATGGCCGCTGACACTTTCCGCTGTAAACCTGCCGACAATGGAATAGTCCCTCTCCTCCGGGGATGCCTCGGTGAAAGCCAGAAGTTCTTCCAGATCCCGCATCCCGCGCACGCCGGGCAGAACGGTCAATACGCCTGGGCGGTCCAGCGCATATTGGATACACTGTGCCTTCGTCAAAGCATGGCTGAACGGGGATGTCTTCGCGTCCAGCAGTTTCCCTCCATGAAATGCCTTCATCACAGATATGCCCACGCCCATGGTTTCGCAGTTTCGGAACAACGCAGCACGCTCCGAAACGCTGCCGACGCCATATGCGTCGCCCCGCTCGAAATCGTAGGCGGGGTTGATGCTGAACATCATCATGTCGGCGAGGTTCGTATCAAGAATGCGGTTTGCAACGGACGGCGTATGGGAGGAAAATCCAATGTGACGCACCGTTCCCCGCTTCTTGAGGGCGATCAATTCGTCCAAAACACCCGCTGATTCAAGCGCGTCAAAGTCCTCATCCTCATCGACGCAGTGCAAAAAGCCCATGTCGGCATAATCCGTATCCATCGTTCTTAATTCCCATTCGAAGGTGCGCCAGATTACATCCAGATCGCGAGACCAGGCGTATTCGCCCTTCTCGTTGTACACAGCGCCAAAATGCATCTGAACGAATACTTTGGCACGTTGACCGGCGATGGCGCGCCCGAAAGGCGCGTAAACACATTTACCTCCGGCGCACAGGTCGAAGTAATTCATCCCGTTTTCAACGGCGCGCCGGACGGTGCGCTCAATCTCCCCGTCCGAGCTCTGGTGAATACCGCCCAGACCCAGGCCGAGCACGCTAAAGCGCTCTTCCGCCGTCCCGTGTGGTAGCTTGCGATATTCCACCTATTTTCCCTCCAGGCTTTGCGACGCGTCGTTCACGCAGCGCAAGGCGTTCAAACTTCTCGGGTATCCGATAAACGGCAGGCATTGGGATACCACCTTGATCAGGAACGCCTTGTCATTGCCGATTCGGATGTTCGCCTTCACATGGTTCGTCAACTGCGGTTCGCACCCACCTTGCGCGGCGAGGAAACAGAAGGTGATCATCTCCCGCTGCGCATCCCCCAAACCGCCGCGTGTGTAGTAATCGCCGAAGCAATTGTCGGTCAGCCAATGGTTGATATGGCGCGCGTCTTCAGGACCAGACTTCCAGAAACCCCGCATGCCTTCCCCGAAAATATCCACCTGCTTTGCTATGCCCGCTTCCAAGCGGTTCTCCGGTGTGGTTGTGGATTGCCCCTCCAACGGCAGCGCGACCCCCCGCGCCAGCAGCGCTTCGTTTGTCGCCTTCAGGAAGGGGAACGTACGCCCGATGCCCAGGTACGCCACCGCCTGATATACTGATCTCCTTGATCTCGACAGGTGTAAGACCAAAATTCATCGCCGCGGGAAGCATGGCTCGGAATTCGTCAATACCCTGGCAGCCCAGCAGTACGGACAGAATTGCCATAAAGCGGGTGCGATCATCCAGATCGTCGTGATTCACTACCTCATCAAAGGCGAAGCTGTCGAAAAACTCAATGAACTCCGGATCGGTGGTTAAAAAAGAAGAGACATAACCCGGAAACATTTTCTCGTGGTAAGCCTTTGCGCGTTCTGTAATTGCCATGATACGCACTCCTTTCAGATGACGCCGTTCTTCTCCAGCCACCGCCGAATCGAACCGTCCGCATTTGCAACGCTGCCGCCTTGAATGGCAAGACCCTCTAAAACCCTGGCGTTCGGGCAGAGCTTCTTCAGGTCGCTTTCGCTGCGGCCCATGCCGCTCCCCTCGTGGGTGCAAAGCGGCAAGATGGTCTTGCCAGAAAAATCATGGGCATCAAGGAATGTCCAAACGGACATAGGCATCGTTCCCCAGTAGTTTGGGTAGGCCAGAATGACCGCGTCATACGGCGCGATGTTGTTGATGTCCGCCTTCAGAGCCGGCCGCGCATTGGCACGGTAATCAGCCTGCGCTTCCTTTGTGCAGGACGTGTAATCCGACGAATAGGCCTTCACTGACTCAATCCTGAACAGTTCGCCGTCTGTCAGCGTTTTGATCTTCTCTGCTACAACCTGAGTATTGCCGACGGGTAGATATACGATCGCGCCATTCACGTAGTTGTTACCCTCGCGAGAAAAATAAGCGATAAGTGTTCTCATATGGATGATGACCTCCTATTTTGCCTTCGTACCTACCATATACCCTGGAGTCAGCTCCAAGTCAATAGCGATTGATGAGAATTTTCCAAAATTCTTGACTTGGTGTTGGCTCCAGGTGTTATGGTGTGATGGTAGATATCGAAACCGAATGGCGCGCCATACAAAAAACCGTGACGCAAGGAGGTATTCTTAATGAAACATACGGTTGCTATTCTTGTTGTGATTATCTCGACGCTCTTTTTCGTCATCGGAGGGATCGCGGATGGCACAAGCGTGTCCGCAGAGACCGCAACGACGCTGATTGTCTGCTTTTCTCGGGTGGGCATCACAGATTTCACCGATGATGTGGATGCCATCTCCTCCGCAAGCCTGAGTTTGGGCACAAATGGCAAACTGATCGGCAATGCGCAGATCCTGGCTGGTTATGTGAAAAATGACATCAGCGGTGATCTGTTTCAGGTTATCACAGAGCAGAAGTATCCCAGCGCATATCGCGAAACCACCGATCAAGCCCTGAAGGAGCAAGACATGGATGCTCGCCCGGCGCTGATCTCGTTGCCAGAAAATCTTGACCAGTACGACACGGTCTTTCTGGTCTATCCCAACTGGTGGAGCACATTGCCAATGCCGATGTTCACCTTTCTGGAGTCTGTCGACTTGAGCGGAAAGACCATTGCTCCGCTCTGTACACATGAGGGAAGCGGCTTGGGCGACAGTCTCCGTGCGCTTAAGAATCTCTGCCCGGATTCTACGATTCTCGAAGGTCTTGCGATACGAGGCGGAAGTGTAGTCGATGCGGAGGAAGAAGTTCATCAATGGCTACAAAAGCTCGGGTTTGATGAATAACCAGTGGTGCAGGCTGATTAGGAGAAAGCACATTTCCAGTATTCCTGGTTGCAGAAGTGAGGATGAGCGTGCGTATGATGCCTGATAAAGTGATTCGGCCAGTAGCGAAAAAGCAGGCGTTCCGCATGATTGTGGATTTGCTAATGACCATCCTGATGCTTGTGTGTATGGCATATCAGTTGACCGGTAACTTTGCCCATGAAGTGCTGGGTATGGTGCTGCTCGTAGTATTCATCCTGCACCACATTCTGAACCGGCATTGGTATGGCGCACTTTCGAAAGGCCGCTATCGCAAGCTGCGGGTCATGCTGACGCTAACCAACGCGGTGCTGCTTGTTTTTAACACTGCTGATGATGGTTACTGGGATTGTTTTATCCCGCGATTTGTTTCCGCTGTTTCACCTTGAAGACGATTTCATCATACGCCAACTGCATACATTTTCCTCAAACTGGGGCCTGCTCGGGATGGGATTCCATCTGGGGTTCCATTGGCAAATGATCCTTGGAATGTTTGCCCGTTCCTTTGGACAGCTTGGTCGGTCATTGCTTTGGCCCGGCCGGCTGGTAATGGCAGGAATGGTAGCGTATGGTATAGCTGCTTTCTTTCGCCTCGCGCTGGGCAGCAAGCTGCTCATGCAGACCACCTTTGGTTACTGGGACTTTGAAACGGATGCGCCAGGTTTTTTCCTCTCGTATCTGGCAGTTTTGTCCATTGCAATCGCATTGGCACATTATATACATAGGAAGTAAACTTTCACCGTGACTCGGCTCAACGCCGGGTCGCGACTTTTTATTTTACTTTCGTTCAAAGCGTGCCTTGACTTTCCAAACAAGGTAGGAGGAAGTAACTTCAAAGCCTCCGTACCTTGATTGGAGAGCCGACTATGAATGAAATCACAAAAAACGCCAGCATAAAGCAATGCGTTGAAACACAGCGTTATAAAATCAAGCAATCCGACCGGAGAAGTGAATATGTGCCGCACAACCGAAAATCCTCCTGCACATATCTTGACTTTCAAGGGGTTCAGAGTGATAGATACCAATGCGAGACCGACGCAGCCATGGGGGCTGACGCTGGGACGGGCCGCTTGAGCAGGATTCGATTGCTGAGCGCAAAGGAAACTGGGCAAGTCCTCGGTATAAACCCAAACGCGGTCTACACGCTTTGGAAGAAGCGCCTTTTAGATTTTTGGTGCATTAACGGTACTAAAAAGACGAACTTGGACGCGATTGCAGCTTTCCTTGAAGCGACACGCAATCAGGAGCTACATCTTGACAATGATGATAATGGAAAGGAGTAAGTATGGGCGCAATATCTTATCGCAATAGAAACAAAGGGCAAACAGACACAAACGGGAAAGCGAGAAAGGCTAATTGGGAGTATCGCTTTTTCGGTGCTGTCATCAACGGAACACCGTTACGTTTTGAGAAATGCGGTTTTCGGACAAAAGAAGAGGCCATTAAGGCCGGTACACAGGCCTTCAATGAATATATGAACGGTGGTAGTGTGTTTATTGCCTCTGACATGAGCTACTCAGATTGCCTGAGCAGCTGGATGGAGAACTACGTCGCGATTCGCTGTAATATCACCACACAGGAAGGCTACGAGACGCGAATCAAACTCTATATCAAACCTGCCCTTGGTAAGTACCGCTTGACCGCGTTGAAACGCGATTCCATTCAAACCTTCATCAACAGCATGTACTTCAAACGTTTCTCCCGTAATACGCTGACGAGCTTGCTGGGTATCATTACGAGTTCGCTCAGGTATGCGAAGCGGCAGGGATGGCTTCAATTCAGCCCCGCTGACGACATCGACCTGCCGGGCACGCGCGAATGCTGCGACCTTCGCCATAAAACACGAGATGCCATTCCGCGCGTTGTCATGGCGCGTATCTTCGAGCGTTTCCCGGAAGGGCACCCCGCACATCTCCCGATGATGTTGGCATACCATTGTGGGCTTCGATTGGGCGAGGTATTTGGGCTGACATGGGACGATGTTGACCTTGATGAAGGCATGATCATAATCCAACATCAGGCGCAGCGATACGACAGGGCAAAATGCTGGAAACTCGTCCCGCCGAAGTACAACTCCAAACGGCGGATTCGGATGGACGACGTGATACTCGCTTTGATGCAAGGCGAGAAGGCAAAACAGGAAGCCGGACGCGTGAAGCACGCAGATAAGTACCAGCAGCTTTTCATTGACGAATCCTCTTATCTGAATACTGAACGTCGCGGAACGCCGATTCAAATGGTAAACACCAGAGAGGACGGAAGCTACGTACAATCAAGAATCACGCAACATGCGAGCATGGTGGTCAGGCACGAACTTCATTATCCCAATTTCGATTTTCACTCCTTGCGCCACACTCACGCCACTGAACTTTGCGAAGCAGGTGTCAACCTCAAGGAAATCCAAAGGCGTCTCGGACACAAGACGCTGGAGGTAACGAACAGGCGATACATTCACGCGACTGAACTGATGGAGACGCAGTCGATGGAAATCATGAACAGAATGTATACCGCCAAAGAGCCGCTCATATGATGAATTGAGCGGCTTTTTGTATCAGCACAACCCCATGGTTCCCCGATGGGTTTGCAGAATTCATCGTTTAAAAACATATGATTTTACTGCGTTTCATTCGGATATGGTAAGCCATAATGAGATACTCTGAGATATAATTTGTCCCTGTTTTGCCCCTGTAGAAAAAAAGTAAGACCTGCGAAACCTTATCGCGCAAGGCTTCGCGGGCCTTCCCTTTGCCCCTGTGAAGCAGGGGCAAAACAGGGACAAAAGCGAAAAACGGGAGTGCCGGCTGGTTTGTGCAACATGCAAATTGCAGGATGAATACAGGAAAGCTGCAAAAAAGGGGGCCTATCCCTTCGGATAAGCCCCTTTTTGCAAGATTCTTACTTGCTGGCTTCTTCAATCGCCACGGCCAGCGCAACGGTCGCGCCAACCATGGGGTTGTTGCCCAACCCCAAGGTGCTGATCCTGGACGAACCGACCAAGGGCATCGACGTTGGCGCGAAAAGCGAGTTTTACCATATGATTTGCGAGTTTGCCAAAAAAGGGCTGGGCGTTATCCTCATTTCTTCGGAATTGCCGGAGGTCATTGGCCTGAGCGACCGCATTATCGTCATGCGCGGCCGCTCCATCGCGGGGGAAGTATCCCGCGAGGAAGCCACGGAGGATCGGTTGCTGACCCTTGGCATGGCGGATAACCGACAAGAGGCATAAATCTGCGCTTTGCCCGCGCCCATGCGCGGCGGCAGATGACGGATTCCCCCACATCGAAAAGCGGAGGCGTTACCATGCGAGAGAAACTCAGGCGGATCGTCGGCGGCGACAAGCTGATTTTGCTGGCGGCCACGGCGGTGGTGTTCGCACTGTTTACGGTGCTCAATCGCAACTATCTTTCCTGGATGAACTTTGTTAACATTCTGGTCGCGTCCTCGCTGGTCGGGCTGGTCGCCATCGGCCATACGTACCTGATTATCGCCGGGCAAAACGACCTCTCTCCCGGCTCGCTGGCGGCATTTTCCGGCGTGCTGGCCGCCCTGTTGGTTTCCAGCGGGGTCAACCTGTACGTCAGCTTTCTGCTGACGCTGGCGGCAGGCGCGCTCGTGGGCGTTTTCAACGCCTTCATGGTGAACCGTATTAAGCTGGAGGCATTCATTGCCACGCTGGTTACGCAATCCATCGTTCGCGGTTTTGCGTATATCCTGTGCAACGGCAAGCCCGTCGCCATCTCCGACAAAACCTTTATCCAGCTGGGCAAGGCCCGTTTTCTGGATATCCCGGTTTCGGTGTGGATTATGGTGGTCGCGTTTATCATCTTTGGCTTTATTCTGGCAAAAACGCGTTTTGGCCGTAGCCTGTACGCGATTGGCGGCAACAAGGACGCCGCCCGGCTGGCGGGCCTGAACCCGCGGCGCATAGTGCTGATTACCTTTGTGATGATGGGCGTGCTGTGCGCCATCGGCGGCATCGTGTTTGCGGCCCGTATGAACAGCGGGCAACCGGCCGCCAACGTCAACCTTGAGTTTGACGCCATCACGGCCGTCATTCTGGGCGGCGTATCGTTTACCGGCGGCGTCGGCAGCATGGGCGGCACCATCATCGGCGTGTTCCTGATTCAGGCATTTAACACCGGGCTCACGATGGTCAACGTGCCCTCCTTCTGGCAGTATGTAGCCAAAGGCGCGCTGCTGCTGTTCGCGCTCACGTCCGACTTTATCCGCAAGCAAAACCGCGAGCGTCAGCTGCTGGAAGCCAGCAAACGCAACGGCTGATCCCGCATTCCGCGCCCATGCGTTTGCCCCCGGCAACCGCCCCGCGCGCAAACCCTGCCCGGCGTGGCCGGGCGCGGCGGTCAGGCCCGTGAAAAACGCCGCGTACCCTTCCTCTATTGCCACACATCCTTCCGCCGGGCGGCCTTACCCCCTCGCCAAAGGGCCGTCGGCGCCGCTGGATTGCATCCCTCAGGACCGACCCGGCCGGGTGTGCCTTGAGCGCGCCGCCCGGCCCCAACCCCACAGGAAACCGCCGAACCGCGCACCTCGGATTGCGGCACGGTCTGTTTTCTGTACCCATCCGGAGCAAATGCCACAAGGCATTGCCAATATCGTTTAGGAGGTATCTACCATGAAAAAGGCTCTTGCGATCGTTCTGGCGCTGGCCCTGGTACTGGCCGCTGCTTCTGCCATGGCGGAAAGCAAAGGTATGATTTACGGCATCTATAAGGCCGGCGATCAGACCTGGTTTATCGACGAAGGCGCGGCCGCCGAAGCCGCCGCCAAAGCCGCGGGCTACGATTTCACCTATGTGGATGCGAAAATGAGCCCCGAAGAATACCTGAAAGCCATCGACAACGCCATCGCCAACAAGGCGGCGGGCATTGTAACCTGCATCCCGGATCAGACCATGTCCCAGGCTGTGGTGGACAAGCTTAGCGAAGCGGGCATCCCTGTGGTTGCCGCTGACGACGCGCTGCAGGATACTGCCGGCACCAAGATCGCGCCCTGGGTTGGCATCAACGCTTACGTCATCGGCGAAGCCAACGGCGAATGGATTGCGAACTATGCCATCGCCAACAATCTGGTTGCCGATCCCGCCTGCGGTCTGCTGATTATGACCATGGACACCGTTTCCAGCTGCGTGCCGCGCGCCGAAGGCGAGCTGGCCAAGTGGAGCGAGCTTTGCCCCACCTTTGACACCGCCCGCATCTTCAAGGCCGATTACGACGGCACCACCGACAAGGGCAACACCGCCGCCGCCGCCGTGTTCACCGCCCATCCGGAAATCACCAAGTGGCTGGTTACCGGCGCTAACGAAGAAGGCACCATCGGCGCCGTGCGCGCGCTGGAATCCGCCGGTTTGGACAAGGACGCCTGCGTTGTGGGCCTCGGCGCCTACATGGCTAAGGACGAATGGAAGAAGGAAGGCGGCAGCGCCATGAAGGCCGCCGCGTACTTCAGCTCTGATTCCGTTGGCGCCGGCTCCGTCGCCGTGCTGCTGGACATGATCGCCGGCAAGGACGTTGCGCAGGAAACCGCCGTGGACGCCATCGTGGTTACCCCCGATACCTACAAGGATGTTATGGGCGCCGCCGCCGAATAATCGGTCGTATGCTCAGACGACCCGAGGGCGCAAGCCCTCGGGTCGTTTCCTCACATCAGGGTTTTCACGGGCCGCGCCGGACAGCCGGCTCGCGCCTACACGCTTCCGTCGTTGCGGTACGCCTGCGGCGTAAGCCCCGAGAGCCGCTTAAACACGGTGCAGAAGCTGCTTTCGCTGGAAAAACCGCACCGGTAGGCAATTTCCTTGTTGGGGTGCGCGGTTGTTTTCAGGTAGAACTTGGCGGCGTTTACCCGCGCGTTCACCAGATACTCATGCGGCGTGTATCCGGTTTCCCGCTTGAACACGCGGGAAAAATAAAACTGGCTCAGGGCCGCCCGCCGCGCGAGGTCTGCAAGCGTGAGCGGCTTATCCAGGTTTTGCGTAATGTAGGTGAGCACCTCGTCCATGTCGGCGCTGACGCTGTCGTTTTCCCGCTCGTTATTGTTCACCAGCAGGGAGGTTAACGCCGTAATCAGGTACTGGCTAACCAACGCTTCGCTGGCGCGGCGGTCGTGGTGGTACATCCGGAATATTTTTTCCAACGCGCGCATGGTGCGGTACGGATCGGGCAAGGTTGCGCATAGGTTTCGGTTTTGGGCAATCTGCTCGTAATAGCGCCGGGCCAGCACGCCGTCAAAGTGCGCCCACAGGATGCTCCACTCCGTATCGGTGCCGTAGGCGTGGGGCTGGTAACAATCCAAAAGCACCAGCATTCCTTCGGTTACCGGCACTCTGCGGCCCTCCATCATGACATACCCGCTGCCGCTGACCACATACAAAAGCAGAAAGCTGTCATAGCTCTGGCGGTTGATCGCATAATGGCAATCGCACTGGTAATAGCCGGTGCAGCGGATGTAAAAAAACAGATTCTTCGCCGTTTCACTGGCTGTATGAAAGTAAACCTCCGAAGTGCTGAGCACTCCCTTTTCCTTGATTTTCATACCATCCTCCGCTGCAATTTTTTACAATCATCCTTGCAAGGCAAGTATACCAAACCATATAAAATTCGTCAATTCGTCTGTTTTGGCCGCAGACTGTAAATAGCAATATATCAAAATCTTAGCGCAAGCCGCCGCAACAAAGCGCCCCCGGTTTATGGTAGCATTCCATCGGCGGAGCCTATTGGCAAGGAGGAATCCCCATGCAACACATCCCCGGACAGGCAGAGGTTTGGGAGGAGACCCTATCCATACCGACCTACGGCGTCGGCGAGCCGGACCCAAACCCCATGTTTCTGGAAAAACGCGTATATCAGGGCAGCAGCGGAAAGGTTTATCCCCTGCCCGTGATTGATACCCTGTCGGATGAAAAGAAGGATCAACCCTATCAGGCGGTATGGCTGGAAAACGACTATCTGCGCATTCTGGTATTGCCGGAATTGGGCGGCCGTATTCAGCGCGCCTACGATAAAACCAACGGTTATGATTTTGTTTACTACAATGAGGTGATTAAGCCCGCGCTTGTGGGGCTGGCAGGGCCGTGGATCAGCGGCGGCATTGAGTTTAACTGGCCGCAGCACCACCGCCCCACCACCTATTCGCCGGTGGAGCATACCCTGCGAAGCAACCCGGACGGCAGCAAGAGCGTGCTGCTGAGCGAAGTGGACCCTATGTACGGCACCAAGGGCATGATGACCTTTACCCTCTACCCCGACCGCGCCTATCTGGAAATTCAGGGCCGGCTGTACAACCGTACCCCGCTGCCGCAGACATTTTTATGGTGGGCCAATCCCGCCGTCGCGGTGAACGACCATACCCAGTCGATCTTTCCGCCCGATGTGCACGCGGTAATGGATCACGGCAAGCGGGATGTGTCCCGCTTCCCCATTGCCACCGGCGTTTATTACAAGCACGATTACGGCGCGGGGGTGGACATCAGCCGCTACAAAAACGTACCCGTACCCACCAGCTACATGGCCTACCACAGCGATTTCGATTTTGTGGGCGGGTACGACGAGGGCGCGCAGGCGGGGGTGCTGCATATCGCGGATCATCACATTTCGCCGGGTAAAAAGCAGTGGACGTGGGGCAGCGGCGATTTTGGGCAGGCATGGGATCGCAACCTGACCGACCGCAACGGCCCCTACATTGAGCTGATGACAGGCATGTTCACCGATAACCAGCCGGATTTCAGCTGGCTGAAGCCTTTTGAAGAAAAGACTTTCACACAGGTTTTTATGCCCTACAAAAAGATCGGGCGCGTGTGCAACGCCAACACCAGCGTGGTGCTGGGGCTGGAGGTTGCTGGCGGCGGGGCGGATGTGCGCGTGTACGCCACCGCCCCGCTGAACGCCGCGCGCGTAACCCTGCTATGTGACGGTGAACCCGTTTGGGAGCGCGTTTGCGATCTCTCCCCGGTGAGCTTGCTGCTGGAACGCGTGCCCGTGCCGGACTGCGAGCCTGACCGGATCACGCTGGCCGTTATGGACGCGCAAGGCCGCGAGCTGCTTTCCTATACCCCCGCCAAGCCAGAGGTGAAGCCGCTGCCTGCCCCCGCCGAACCCCTGCCGGAACCGGAACGCATCCCCACGGTGGAGGAGTTGGCGCTGGCGGCTACGCATCTGGAACAGTACCGGCACGCGACGTTTGACCCGGACCCGTACTATCTGGAAGGGCTGCGCCGCGACCCCGGCGATATCCGCTGCAACACCGGCTACGGCATGCTGCTGTTAAGGCGCGGGCTGTTTGAACAGGCGGAAGCCCACTTCCGCGCCGCCGTGCGCCGCGCCACCTGGAAAAACCCCAACCCGTATGACAGCGAGCCGTATGTGGGGCTTGGCCTGTCGCTCTATTATCAGCGCCGCATGGGAGAAGCGTACGATGCGTTTTATAAGGCAACTTGGACGGCCGCGCAGCAGGAAATCGGGTTTGCCTATCTGTCCATCCTTTCCGCCGCGCAGGGACGCTTTGTCGACGCGCTTGCGCATGTGGAAAAAGCGTTGGTGCGCAACGCGCACAACCTGAAAGCCCGCGCCATCAAGGCGGTCATGCTTCGCAAACTGGGCCGCACGGACGAAGCCCAAGCCTGCTGCCGCGAAACCCTCGCCCTTGACCCATTTGCCAACCTTTGCGCGCTGGAGCTGAACCGCGAGGCGGGTGCGCTCACCCTGGGCCGCAAGCCCGAGCGCTTTATCGAAGCCGCGATTGACTATCTTCAAATCGGCTGCGCCGCCGAAGCGGTGGACACCCTTCGCCTCGCGCCGGTAGCGGACCCGATGCTTGATTACTACGAAGCCTACGCGCTTGCCCAGTGTAACGGGGACGCGACTCAGGCCCTGCGCCGCGCCGCGGCGGGTAACCCACGCCGGGTGTTTCCCAACCGGTTGGAGGATATTTTCGTGCTGCGTTACTCGCTGGCCCAAAACCCTGACGACGCGCTGGCCGCTTATGCGCTGGGCAACCTGTTTTACGACCGCAAACGGTACGGGGAAGCGGGTGCGCTGTGGCAGCAGGCCGCCGCGTTGTTGCCGACGTTTGCGACCGTGCGGCGCAATCTGGCGCTGTACTATTTTAACAAAGCGCACGAGCCAGATCAGGCGCTGGCGGCGCTTCAGGAGGCGTATCGCCTCAACCCGGACGACGCGCGCGTGCTGCTGGAGCTGGATCAGCTGTACCGTAAGCTGGGTTCGACCCCCGAGCAGCGCATCCAGCGGCTCCAGCCCCATCTGGACATTGTATGCAAACGGGACGATCTCACCACCGAATACATCACCCTGCTCAACCTTCTGGGGCGCTATGAAGAAGCGCGCAGCATGACCCTGAACCGGCACTTCCACCCGTGGGAAGGCGGAGAAGGTAAAATTACCGCACAGTACGCTCTTTCCTTAAAACAGCTGGCGCGGCGCGCGCTGGCAAACGGCGAACCTACGCAAGCCGAAGCCCTGCTGACGCAGGCGCTCACCTTTCCCGATAACCTGGGGGAAGACAAGCTGGAAGGCGCGCGGGATAATGATATCTATTACCTGCTGGGGCTGGCCGCGCGTCAGCTTGGCAACCATGCCCGCGCCGTTGAATGCTTTGAAACCGCGTCCATCGGCAACGAGGAGCCGGCCGGCATGATGTTTTATAACGATCAGCCGGCCGATATGATCCTGTATCAGGGGCTGGCGCACCGCGCGCTGGGCCGGGAGCAGCAGGCGCTGACCCGTTTCCATAAACTGGTTGATTATGGCGAACGGCATTTGTTTGACGATGTAAAAATCGATTATTTCGCCGTCAGCCTGCCGGATATGCAGCTGTTTGACGACGACCTGAACGCCCGGAACCGCGCGCACTGCCAGTATCTGATTGCGCTTGGCAGTTATGGGCTTGGCGATGCGTCGCGTGCCAGAGCCGCCTGCGCGGAAACGCTGAAAATAGATCCGGCCCATTTAGGGGCAACGGTGCACGCGCCTATTTTTGAACAGGGCTAAGCATTTGACGGAATAACCATTGGCAATGATCCCCCCTCGCCGCAGCGAAACCGGGTCAAGGGCGAAACCCTTGTCAGGGTGCAGGGTCGAAGCCCTTGCCGGGGTTTGGGGTAGAACCCCAAGCCCCACGCCGCAGCGTAATCCCATCCAGCGCGCGAACAGCCCGCAGGGCTATGAGGCGAGCGGGTGCAACGCTTTGCCGATGTTCGCATATATCTCGTCCCCCCTCGCCGCAGCGAAACCGGGTCAAGGGCGAAACCCTTGTCAGGGTGCAGGGGCGAAGCCCCTGCCGGGGTTTGGGGCGGAACCCCAAGCCCCACGCCGCAGCGTAATCCCATCCAGCGCGCGAACAGCCCGCAGGGCTATGAGGCGAGCGCGTGCAACGCTTTGCCGATGTTCGCAGATATCCCGTCCCCCCTCGCCGCAGCGAAACCGGGTCAAGGGCTTTGCCCCTGACCCATTTTCGCTGCGGCGAGGGTTTTTCAACAGCCGGATCCCACAGGGTTGTGAAGCGAGCGCCTTCAGACTTCCGCACCGTTTCGATTTTAGCCAAGGCGCATCCCCCGCTGTTCCTCCGCAATTTGCCTTCCCGCTCGCCTCCTCGTTCTTGGCGCTCGGTTTTCGCATCCATTCTCCCCCTGTTTTCGATGTGTTCAAAACTTAACACTGTCTTTCCTTTGCACTTTATCATCCTGTTCCTGCGCTTAGCGCAGCTGTCAGGGGCGCTCCCGCTTGTCCCAAGCCTCTGAATCGCTGGCGTTTCGCATATTTGTAAACTCGGGCAAACTCAACTGCGCGCTGTCTTTGCGCAAAGGCGTGCGCTTGACAAACGTTTGCTGAACTGTATATAATAGGCAGTCATAATAGTGTTTTCTTATATGGTTGTGCTTCTTACAGTGTTATTTTCCCATTCCGTTCCCATGCTTTCGAACTTGTTTTCTAACCCACACAACAAATCATGACCTCGTTCTCACCCCCGTTTACGGCAAACACGGCCCCAGCGCAAACCAAAAACGCGGTTCGGACACACAGCTGCCCTTTTTACGGTTGCGCCAAATAGCGCGTTGGTTTTCTCACAAGCCCCCAGTTCCCTTGTGTTTGCATCCTCCGCGTTTTAACGGCAGGCGGACGGTCCCCGCGCGGTTTACAGGTTTGCCAGTTCACTATACAAGGATGGAAACAACGATGGCAGACGCGGCAAAAATCACAGTCACAGGCGTTACCAAGGTGTACCGGAGAGACGAGCTTGAAGTGACAGCTTTGCAAAACGTGGATTTTTCCATCCGCGAAGGGCAGTTTGTCAGCATCATTGGCCCAAGCGGATGTGGTAAAACAACGCTGTTTAATATCATTGCCGGTTTGACCCTCCCCACCTCCGGTCAGGTTGTCGTGGACGGACGCAGCATCCTGGGGCAAGCCGGTTACGTGGGGTATATGCTGCAAAACGATCTGTTGCTTCCCTGGCGCACGGTGCTCAACAACATTATTCTGGGGCTGGAAATTCACCGCGTGCCCCGGGAACAGAGTGTCCGGCAGGCAATGCCGTTGATTGAGCGCTACGGCCTCAAGGGCTTCGACCAGCATTACCCCAGCGAGTTATCCGGCGGCATGCGCCAGCGCGCGGCCCTGCTGCGCACATTATTGTACAATCGGGATATTCTGCTTTTGGATGAGCCCTTCGGCGCGCTGGACGCGCAAACCCGGTTGGATATGCAGATGTGGCTGATGACGCTCTGGCAGGATTTTTCCAAAACTGTTCTTTTTATTACCCACGATATTGACGAAGCAATCTTCCTTTCCGATGAGGTTTTCGTTTTTTCCGCGCCTCCGGGCCGCATCAAGGCGCGCATCCCCATCGATCTTTCCAGGCCGCGAACCCCGGAACAAATGGCAACCCCCGAATTTTCCGCGATCAAGCGTCAATTGCTCGGCTTGCTGGTAACCGCAGGGCACAGCGGATCGCTTTCCCCGACCGACGCGGGCTGCGAGGCGCAAGCCAGAGGGGAGGTGCGCGATGACTGGGTACGTTAAAGAGCAGTCGCCCCCGTTTCGCAGGGACGAGGAGCTGGAACAAAGCGGCGTTGTAAGCCGCCCGGAAATGCCCCGAATCCGTCGCGCGCGCGTAAATATGATCCGCTGGGGTCTCTGCGCCCTGCTGATTTTGCTGTGGCAAATCAGCTCCGACCATAACTGGATTGATCCGTTTTACTGGAGTTCCCCCCGGATGATCGCCAAAACCATCTGGATTCAGGCCACGCAAGGCACCCTATGGGACGATGTGGCCTACACCTCTGGCTCAACGCTACTGGGCTTCGTGTTTGGCACCGTGATCGGTTCATGGATTGGGCTTTTATTCTGGTGGTCCCGGACAACCGCGGAGGTCAGCGAGCCTTACCTGATCGTGCTCAATGCCCTGCCCAAGCTGGCGCTGGCCCCCGTGCTGGTGATCCTTTTCGGCATCGGGTTCAGCTTTAAGGTGGTTCTCGCGTTCCTGATGACGGTTGTCGCCTCCACGCTGTCGGCGTTCAGCGGCGTGCGCAGCGTGGATCCGGCAATGGAAACGCTGCTCTATTCATTGGGCGCCAGCCGTGCGCAGGTGTTTTCCAAGGTGGTCATTCCGTGGTCAATGCCCTTTATGATCTCCAACCTCCGGGCAAACATCGCGCTGGCGCTGTCCGGGGCCATCGTGGGGGAGTTTGTGGTTTCCAACAAGGGAATCGGCCGCATGATCCTTTATGCCGGAACCCTGTTTGACCTGAACCTTATGTGGGTTGGCGTCGTGGTGCTATCCATTCTGGCGGTGCTGATGTACTGGGGCGTTATGCTTTTGGAACGTTGGCTTTCCCGTCGGCTGATGATTATCCCCCCGCAGCGGACGGACGCTCCGCCCAAGCCGCTTCGGCCACGCAGGCCTTCTGCGGGCGGCGCGGCCGCGAAGCCCGTCTTTCCGCCGCGACCTCCGTATCCGCCGTACCCGCCGAGGCTGTAAACCAGCCTGGCGACCCATTATCATGATAGGTTGGGATTGCTTATGAAACAGAGCGTTCTTCGGTCCATCCTTCTGTTGATGCTCATCATCGGGTTGGCATGCTCCGCCTGGGTTTCAGCTTCGGCTGAAAATCTTCGCAAAATCATTATTTCCGAGCCTGCCCATCTGGTTGGGCACCTACCGCTGTTTTTGGCGATCCGGGAAGGATATTTTAAGGAGCAGGGGCTGGATGTGGAAATGGTGCAGGCCGCCGGCGGCGCGCACGTAACGGCGGTGATGGGCGGCTCCGCCTGGGGCGTCATGGGCGGGGTGGAATCCAACTGCCTGGCCAATCAGGGTAACGCGGACCCGATTGTGTCCATCGTCAACTGCATCAATCGCGCTAACGCCTATCTGTTCGCGGCCAAGGGGCTGGCGCCCACCGGCAACACGGACGACGATCTGCGCGCTTTCCTCAAGGGCAAAACCATCATCGCCCAGCGCCACGGCGGTTCGCCCAACCTGCTGACGCGCTATCTGCTGATTGAACTGGGGCTGGACCCGGAAAAGGATGTAACCCTGATTGAAAACCCGGACGCGACCACCGTGCCGGCCATGATCCAGCACGGTCAGGGGCAAATCGGCAACGGCGCGGAGCCTCAGATATCGGCCGGCATTGCCGAGGGCATTTGGGACGAGCCTTTTGTCAAGTTCCACGATTTGGGCGAATACGCATACGCTGTCATCAGCGTCAAGCAATCCACCATTCAAAACGATCCGGAAACCTGCCAGAAGTTTGTAAAAGCCATGGTCAAGGGCCTGAAAACCGTTCAGGAAAATCCGGAGCTTGCCGCAGACGTGCTCCGGCAGGAGTTCCCCACCCTGAGCGACGAGGCCCGGAAAGCCACGCTGGATCGGGCTTACGCGGACAATATCTGGAGCCCGGACGGCTACATTTCCCAGCAGGCCGTAGACAACTGCATGGGGGTGCTGATCAAAACCAGTTTCTATTCGGGCGATTATTCCTACGCGGACTTGGTGGATATGGAGTTTGTGAATCAGGCGGCAGCGGAATAGACCCCCGCAAAACGGCGGTACAAAAGGAAAACAGCGAACCGAATCGCTTCGGGTTGCCAAGCTTTTCCCCGCGTGTTATACTTCTACAATCTTGTAATAATGTCAATATTTTCTGAATCGGCATATAGGTATGGAGGCAATCGGAATGAGGAAATTTCAGTTTGCACACATCGACACAAGCGCCGGGGAGCAAACCAGGAACGCATTGTTCGGAAGCCGTGGCCGCAACTTGGTTCTGGTCATGGCCCGTGCCGAAAACGAGCCGAAGGGCGAGGACACGGCCGCATCCAAGGTATGCAAGGTGCTGTTTGAAAACTTTCTTCGCCGGGCCTCCCTGAAGGACGAGGCCATTGAACACCTGAACGCATTTATGAACGATAGCATCCTTTCGATGCAGTCGCCGCAGTACAAGGTGGTCTGCTCCTCGTCCGCGCTGATTGTTTGCGGCGAACGTTTCCGCTTTTTTGCGCACGGTTCCATCAAAGCCTATCATTTTATCAACGGGCAGGTGGTGGATGCCTTCCCTGCTCAACCCACGCCCAAATTGGGCGAAGGGCTTTCCTCCGCCGTGACCGCCTCCCCGGAAATCGCCTTTACCCGAGGGGTGCACTCCTTCCTGCTGGCCGGGGAGGACGTAGCGCGCCTTATTTCCGATGAGGAGTTGGAGCAGACGCTTGCGCGCGCCACCTCCGCCGCGCACTGGATCGATCTGGTGCAATCGCTTTTTCAGCAGCGCTGCAAAGAAGGCGACCGCTTTAACGCCTGCACGCTGCTGATGCCCAGTAAAAAAGAACGCCCCAGCATGAAAAAAACGGTCGTGATCGCGCTTGCGGTTCTTGTGGCCCTGTTGCTGGCGTTCTTCGGCATGGGCGCGCTTCGCCGCTCCAGCGGCCCCCAGCCGGAAGCGGGCGGAAACAACGCCTTGCAAATGCAGGCGCCTCAACCTCCGCAACAGCCCCCGGCGCGGTAGTTTCCGCTAACAGCCTTATCAAAAATTTGTTCCGTTCGTCGGCGGGAAGGAGCATGCCTTGTATATCATACGCAACGCGTGGCTGAGCGTAACCCGGTCGTTATCCCGCAACCTGATCCTGTGCCTGATTATCTTCGTCATCTCCACGGCGGCGTGCGTAGCGCTCTCCATCCAGCAATCCGCCAACCTGGCGCGTAACCGCAACATCCAGCTGATGGACATTGAGGCGCACATCAACATTGACCGCCAGTACGTGATGGATGAAATGGAGGACAGCGACACCACCGACCGCGCCAGCATGGCCGATACGCTGTCCGATTTAAGCTCCATGACCCTTGCCGATTACGAAACCTACGAAGCCGCCCCTTCCGTTGAGGATTTTTATTACAGCCTGACCCTTTCGCTGGACGGGAACGACGATCTGAAGCCGCTCAGTGAAAACGAACACGCGGACCTGACCGATCTGCTGGATTCTTCCGCGCCGGACTCCAACCGCGGCTCCGGCGCGCCGACCAGCGTGGATATTTTAGCCACCATCACCTATCAGGGGGATTTTCAGCTGATCGGCTATGTGTCCGACAAAGCGATGGGCGATTTTCAGGATGGCGTTAGCGAAATCACCTCCGGCACCATGTTTGAGGAAAACACATCCGATTATGTGTGCGTCATTTCTGAGGAACTGGCCACCTACAATTCCCTGTCGGTGGGCGATCAGATTACGCTGGTCAATTTCCAAAACGACGCGCAGAAATTCGTGCTGACCATTGTCGGGCTTTACAAGGACTCCTCCGACGATACCACCACCGCCACGGACGCGTTCCTGGATCCCGCCAATCGCATCCTGACATCCTACGCCGTAGCCAACGATATTCTGGACCGTTCAGAGGATTATGAGGATCCCTCCGCCTTTGTGACTACCGAAAAACAGGATAGCGGCAAGTACATCGAAAAACTCTTAACCACCAACGGCAAAGCCGTGACTCCCACCGCCGAGGATGCGCAGACCGATTCCGACGCCGCCGCCGATTCAACCGCTGCCACAACGGATTCAGCCGCGTCCACCACAGCTTCAACCACAGCTTCAACCGCGTCCGCTACCACATCAACCGCGTCCGCCACCGCGTCTGATTCGGCCGCGTCCACTTCAGCCGTATCCGATTCCACGGCCACCACGGCCACAACGACCGACACAGACAGCTCCACAGACGATTCCTCCTCGGAGGACGATGACGACGCTCTGACCGGCACCATCGACGCCACCTACCTTTTCAAAACCATGAGCGATTACGAGGCGTTTGAAACACAGGTGCGGGATTTGGGCCTGCCCGACAAGTATACGGTCGTTTCCAACGACGTCGCCACCTACGAGGCCAGTCTGGTTCCGTTGGACAACCTGAAAACCTTCGCGCTCACCTTTCTGTTCGTTATATTAGGGATCGGCGGCATTGTGCTGGTGGCGCTGAACATTTTCAGCATCCGGGAACGCAAGTACGAAATCGGCGTGCTGCTGGCGATGGGCATGTCCAAAATGAAGGTGACCGCTCAGTTTGTGCTCGAATTGCTGATGATTACCTTCCTGTCGCTCGCCTGCGGCGTGCTGCTGGGCAGCTCCATCTCCGTGCCCATTACCAACGAGCTGCTGGCCAGTCAGGTGGCGCAGGAGGAATCTCTTTCCTCCGCCAAAGTCACCAGCTTCGGGCGCGAGGTTTCCGCCACTTACACAAAGCCCAAGGGCGGCGATGTGGAAGGCGAAGTTGCCTATATCAGCACGATCTCTTTCTCGGTGGATTACAGCGTGCTTTTGCAAATGGCGGCGATCGGCATCGCGCTGGCTCTGCTGTCCGGCACCGTATCTTCCCTGTATGTGATGCGATATGATCCATTGGTGATCCTGACAGAACGCGACTAGCGAAAGGGGGGCGAACGGTGAGCATTTTAACCATGGAAAACGTATCCTTTGCCTACGACCGGCGCACTCCGGTGCTGCGCAATCTCTCAATCCAGTTTGACCAGGGCGGGGCGTATGCCGTGGTGGGCCGTTCCGGCGCAGGCAAAACCACGCTGCTTTCGCTATTAGGGCACCTGATGCGGCCCACAATGGGCAACATCTTCTTTGACGGCCGCAACATCTTTGAAATGAACGAATATTTCTACCGCAGCCACTGCGTAGGGCTGGTGTTCCAAAACTATAACCTGTTGCCGCGCCTGAGCGCGCTGGAAAATGTGGAGCTGTCTATGAACATCGCCCAAAGCGGCAGCCGCCATAAACAGGTGGACGCGGAGCATTATCTGCAAAAAATGGGCCTCACCAAGGCGCAGGCCAACCGGAGGGTGCTCAAGCTTTCAGGCGGGCAACAGCAGCGCGTGGCCATCGCGCGCGCCATCTCCACCGACGCGAAGGTGATCCTCGCGGATGAGCCAACCGGTAACCTGGACAAACAAACCGGCATGGAAGTGCTGGATCTGATGCTCGATTTGGCCCACAACGAGGGCAAATGCGTCGTGATTGTCACGCACGCGCAGGATATCGCCATGCGCTGCGATGCAATATTCAAACTGCCCCTGGTCAACCCCGTCGGAGTTGCGTGAAAGTGGAGGAATGGAAAAATGAAATCAGGAAGAATCGGAAAAAACACGGTACTCATCATCCTTTGCCTGTTGCTCGTGTTTGCGCAGACAAGCGCCATGGCGGCCACCCGCGTAACCTCAGTTGTGCTGAACCGGACCAGCTATTCGCTGTATAACACTACGCTTGCCAAAATCCCCCACTCGTTTCAGCTGAAGGCGACGGTGTACCCCACCAACGCAACCAACCGCACGCTCAAATGGACGTCGACCAAAACGTCCGTAGCCACCGTATCCAGCACCGGTCTGGTCACGGCCAAAGGCTCCGGCTATGCCACCATCAAGGCGATGGCGACCGACGGCAGCGGTTGCTATGCAACCTGCGTGTTTGCCATCAAATCCATGACTTACTCCGTTCTGGTCAGCTATATGATTACCCCGGAAAGCGATAAAATCTATAACGCGCTGAAATCATCCTTTTCAAGCCGGAGCACCGGGCTTAGCAAACTGCTGACGGCGCGGGGCGCCATTACCAACCTGCGGGATACCTGCTCCAAGTTCTCAAAGCTCACATCGCAAAGCTCGCGTCTGAGCACCATGTACACCTACTGCAACAACGCGTATATCCGTCTGTCAAACAATAGCAATCCGCAGGACTCCACGCTGCTGTCGTATATCAAATCCATTATGAACAGCCTGAAAACCTTTAAAACCTATTGCTCGAGCCTGTAGGCCGACTGTAGGGTAACCGTTCAGGATTATGCGGTCGCCGCCGGTTATGCGGTTCATCGGCAGCCATACGCCATGGGATGTGATGTTTTTGGAACTTTGCGACGAATACCAGATTGACCTGGCCACAGGGCAGGCGTACGCCTTGGGCCAAAACATCCGCCAACCGCTGGAACGGTGGCAGGCGTTTGCGCTGGAGCAGTTTACGCGGGCGGAAAACCGCAAAACGTGGCTGCAATTCAGCGACGCGGCCAACATCAGGGCATGTGTGGAAGGAAGCGCCTGCATCGCCAAGTTTGCCGCAACGGACGCAGCCGGGCGTGCGTTGGCCTTCCAGCTGTCGCCCCTGATCCCCGGCAGCCAGCGGGCGCTGATTTCCGTTGCCGTTGAAAACTGTGCGACCGGTACGGGTTCCGCGCCGGCCGCCGCCGACGATTCTTCCACCGCGCCTGTTGAGAACAACGGGCCAACGCCTGCCGCCGTTTCGTCCGCCAAACCGGCCGCCGCGCCGCAGACAGCTTCTCCGTTGCCGGCGGATTCGTCGGCAGAGGCTGTTTCGATGTCCGCAGACGCCGAGCCTCTCTCGGCTGCTCCGGATGAACCCGGCAAACCCGGGCTGGAAATTCTGGACCGGGATCGCGGACTGAACGCCATGATCCAAACCTCCTGCACCCCGGCCTATCCGCTGGAGCTGGAGTATGAGCTGGATCTGGCGGATATTCAGAAGAAAGCCAAAACGTCGCGTCTGCTCACGCTGTTTGGCACCTTTGTGCTCACCGTCATATGCTTCATTGTGCTGTATGCCAACGCGGGCTGGTTCCGCAATTATCTGGGGTTCTACCTGCCCCAGACAACGGCCGCGCCCGCCAAAACGGAAACGGTCGAATCCACCCGCGCGCATGTGGAGCATGATCCGGTCTACATTCCGTTTGAACAAAAAGGGGTGCTCAGCATGCAGGTGCTGCATACAGGCACCCCGAGGCTCAACGATTCCTCCTCCACGTATAATACGCTGGAATGTACCCTTACGCTTACGCAGGCGATGGGTCCGAGTGATTTTGAAGCCGATTACGCCAAGGATTACACGCTGAGCGGCACCGAGGCGTGCGCTGTGTTCACGCTTTCGTATACCGACGTGTCCGAGGACGCCGACGCGCTTGCGTCCATCGTGCCTCAGGACGCGATCGAAATTTCCATGGCCGGCGCAAACGGCGAGACCGTCGAGGAGTATCAGCTGTCCAACAAAGCCGTAGGCGGCACGTATGCCGTTTCCCTCGCAGAAAAAAAGACGAAAACCTTCTACAAGCGTTTCAAAGCCTCCGATGCCATCCGGTACCTGCGCGTGAAATACTTTGTGGACGGCGAGGTCTATTACGCTTATTTCGCGCTGTATCAGGGCGATCCAAAGGTGACTTATACCTCCCTTGAAAAGGGAAATTCAGGAGCGCTTGTGACCGTCCTGCAAGAAAAGCTTTTGGCCTTGGGCTATCTTGAAAACGTGAACGGCAGTTTTAACAGCGCAACCAAGACGGCTGTCGAACTGGCCCAGAAGGCCAACAACCTTTCGCAAACCGGAATCGCGGACGATGCTCTGCTCCACCTGTTGCTGGATACTTCCACCTAAAGGCTCCACAGTCTCAGCCATCCGGTCGCGCCACCATTTCGGGCACGCCAAGGCTTCCCGATCGTTCCAGGCCGTGCGGGCCTTGCTGACCTTCGCCCGTACAGCCCCTCCTCTCGCAGCCGCGAGGGCATTCATCCGATCGTTTGAAAATCACCCGGTTCGAGGATCGTTCGCGTCAATATGCCTCAGCCTGTCGGCGGGGGAAGGGGGCTTTGTTCGGTTATGTTCCATTCATACGCCGTTCGCTTAAAGCCCCATGCGCGGTCAATCGCGCTGGCCATTCTGCTGTTGGCCGCCGATGTAGCCGTTCAGTCCGTTTTTCCGCTGTTGATGGGCCGCATGGTCAGCGAAGGGGTTTGGTTGGGCAACCGGGCCGCCATCCGGGATATCGGCGCGCTGATGCTGATGCTCACCGTGCTTTCCTGCGGGGTTGGGCTTTGGCTGTGCTATCTGTCCATCTCCATTGCGCAAAAAACAACCAACCGGCTTCGTAAGGATGTTCACCATCACGCCCTGTCGCTATCCCTTGGGCAGTTGGAGAAAATGACCAACGGCGAACTGCTGACCCGGGCCATGGGGGATTCGCAGGTAACGATGCAGTTTTTTTCCCAGATGCTGATGATGCTTTTCAAGCCCCTGCTGCTCGTCGTGGCAGGCATCGGGTTGCTGATTGGCATTCATCCGCGTTTCTCCGTGGTGTTTGTGACCCTCGTGCCTGTGCAGGCGCTGTTGCTTTTCCTGTTTACGCGGTGGATGTCCCCGGTTTTTAAGCGCATGCAAACCCATGTGGAGGGCATGAACACCGCCATGCAGGAAGCGCTGGACGCCATCCGAACCGTGAAAGCGTACGGCGGCGAGGAGACCGAAGCCCGCCGGTTTGATAAGCCCAGCCGCAGTCTCTGGCAGGACAGCATGCAAATTCAACGGGCGATTGCCCTGCTCAACCCCAGCATGCTGTTGCTGATGAACCTTGGCACTCTGCTGCTGCTATGGCTGAGCAGCCGGCTTTCGTTCGGCGGCCAGCTGGACGCCGGCCAAACGATGGCCGCGCTGTCCTACGTTCAGCAGGTGATGATGGCAATTCTCCTGATGGGGCAGTTTTTTCCCACGCTTTCGCGTGTCAAGGTATCCGCGAAGCGGTTGGAAGCTTTCTTTGCCATCCGCGACGATGTGCCGGACGGCGCGGCGGCGCTGAGCGCGGAAGCCCTCGAATGGTCCTTTACGGAGGTTGGCTTTGCCTATCCCGGGCAGAACGGTTTTTCCCTTTCGGGCTTGAACCTGACCCTTCCGCAGGGAGCCTTTTGGGCTGTGGTAGGCCCGGTAGGGTGCGGTAAATCAACCTTCGCGTCCCTGTTTCCCCGGTTTTATGACCCCACCGCCGGGCAAATTCGGCTCAACGGCGTTCCCCTTGCCGACTATTCGCTGCAAAGCCTGCGCCAGAAGGTGATCCTCGTGGTGCAGGAGAGCGATTTTTCCTCCGAAACCATCGCGGATAACATCCGCTACGGGTTTGCCGCCACGCAGGAAGCCGTAGCCGCCGCCGCCCGGGTTGCCCAGCTGGACGATACTATCTCCGCCTTGCCCTTGGGCTATGAAACCCCCATGCAGGAAAACGGACTATCCTTTTCCGGCGGTCAGCGGCAGTGCCTTGCCATTGCCCGGGCCCTGCTGAGGAAGCCTCGGGTGCTCATACTGGACGCGAGCACCACCAGCGTTGATTTGCTGACCGAGGCAAAGCTTTACGCCGCCCTGCGGGAGGCCCACCCGGGCATGACCCTGCTAGTGATTGGCCAGCGGATTGCCACCCTCGCGGGCGCGGATCAGATGATGATGATGGAACGTGGCCGTGTGGTCGGCATGGGGCGGCACGCGGACCTGCTGCGCACCTGCGAGCCATACGCAGCCATGTGCCGCAGCCAGTGTCTGGAGGCGGAGCCATGATGATGAACGGCGATCCGCGCGCTCAGGCGGGAGGCGCGCGCGAGCGCTATCCTTTCCGCCAGAAACGGCTGCTTCTCCGGCAGATGCTGACGGCCGCATACCTGAAGCCTGCCGCCCGAAACGCGCTGCTCATCAGCTGCGTGTTCACCGCCGCGCTCAACGTTGCCATCCCCCCGCTGATTGGGCAGCTGGTGGAAATGATCGTCCACCTGCCCCAAACAGGCGCAATCGGGCTGGAGGGAATCGCGCGCGGCATCACGCTGCTTGTCGGCCTCTATCTTTTCACCTCAGCGCTGGGTTACGGTCAGGGTCTGCTGGGCGCGAGCCTTTCGCAAAAGCAGGCTTACCGCCTGCGGGAGGCGATCTACGGCAAGCTGCTGCACCTGCCGGTTGTGGATACGGATACGCACGCCCACGGCGATCTGATGAGCCGTACGCTCAACGATGTGGAAACCGCTTCCCAATTGGTGATTCAGGTGCTTTGCGGGCTGGTTCTGAGTAGCCTGACGGCCGTTTGCAGCATCGCTTTCATCGCCGCCCTCAATCGCGACATTGCGCTGTTCACGCTGGCTTCCGCAGCGGTTTCGATGCTATTGTCCCTCGCCATTTCAGGCAAGGTGTTTCGCGCCGTCGGGGAAAGCTTTGTCAAGATGATTTTTGCATTTTCTCTAAATTGAATTGCTCCGTCGCAAACCAATCACCCATAGTCTCGTGAATACAGAGGTCACGAAATACTGATTCTATGGGCTTTTTCGCTGTTTCGGACTGTTTTAAGCATACAATAAATGTTGTGTTACCTATTCTCATTGAATAGGTTGAAATTTGATTTTCCATATCAATTCGTCCCTTTCATAAAAATATGGAGCATCCGTTTCCAGATGCCCCTATCTAATAAGTGTTGAAGAAGTTAAAAAGTCGGTACAGTAATGGAAGGTGTTACCTTTCATAATCATCTCGACTTCGTTTTGGTTTGTATTTGGTTTTTCTGGCAGCTTCTCTTTCAGCACGAGCCTGCCGTTCTTGAGCTTCTTTTGCTTCACGAGTTTGTCGCTCCTGTGCGTCCTTTTCGGCAAATAGTCCTTTAACATTGTTGAGAAACATAGATACATATTCGGGGAAATGAGCCATTGCATCAAGAAACGGTTTGCACTTTTCTTGCAAGTTCTCATAGAGCGTTTGTACCTTTTCAAGCTTTGCTGAAACAGAGTTATACAAGCCACGGTAATACTCAACTTTATCAAGTAAACCTCTAAGTGTTCCACGACTTGTAATGCCTTCTTTAGCCAGTGCTGTGAGCTTTCCGTATCCTTCCTTTGTCATTGTATATTTGCCGGTAATTGTTTTTTGACCGATTTCATCAATTTCCTTTGCTGTCATATACGCTTCGTGAGCTGGCTCATACTCTAATTGTTCAGCTTTGATACGCTCTTGCAACTCTACCAGCCTGTCTTTATCGGCATTAATTTGATAACGCAAGGAAGTGAGATGTTCGCTGTCACTGCCAAGCTCGCCACGCTGAAAGCCTTTGAAGCCGTGTTCCTGCATATGCTCAAAGAGTTCATCTTGCAAAATACTGTATGACCTTCTGAACTTCGGTTTTCCGTTTTGGCGGAGTACAACTTTGCCGTTTTCGTCAATCATCGGAGTGTTTGAAGCCCACTTTTTTGAATGGCTGATTTGATGAACAACCTCTCGGACAGTTCCACGGAGTGCTTCATCTTTACAGCGTTTGCTCCATAGAATTTCCTTTTCTACAACAGGCAATACCACAGCGTGCAGATGATAATGGTATACGGATTTGCCTAAATCTTCGGAAGCTCCCTTGTTGATTTCGTCAGCGTGCATTACCGCATACACAACATTTTCAGCACCGAATTTCTTTTCAACAAAGTGAAAAGCTTCTTCGTAAAACT
>Ga0116170_10000967_pt1 | contig 29840 bp, 31 predicted proteins | sample AD_JPNHW1_MetaG_FD_89797 | JGI IMG/M metagenome (GOLD analysis project Ga0116170, IMG submission 89797) | Active sludge microbial communities of municipal wastewater-treating anaerobic digesters from Japan - AD_JPNHW1_MetaG | ecosystem: Engineered > Bioreactor > Anaerobic > Digestate | place... | reverse complement strand
CTGCAGAAACAACCAATATAGCAATATCAGCAGCTTGAGCTCCGCGACACCTCATTTTTGTAAAGGCTTCGTGACCCGGAGTATCCAAAAATGTTATTAATCTGTCGTTGTTATTTTCATCTTTGGTGCATACTTCATAAGCACTAATATGCTGAGTGATTCCTCCAGCTTCTCCGTCAACAATTTTGGTTTTCCTGATATAGTCTAAAAGCGTTGATTTACCATGATCAACGTGTCCCATCACTACCACGACAGGTGGTCTCTTTTTAATGTTATCTTTAGAAGCAGTCATAATTTTTTTTTATTATTTACTCAGAAAATAAAATTTTATCTAAGATGATTTCATCTAAGATAAATAAAATCTTATTTTCTGCTCAAATAATCTATTTTTTAGTTTTATTTAAAACGGCCTTTTCTTCTTCTGTTAATTCAAAAGTAGATTTTCCTCCAGAGATAGGTTTTGCAAAAACACTCATTCTGTCTCTCGCATAAAGGCTGGAGAGTATAACCCCATTTCCTTCATCGTTTAGAAATGCTATAGCGAAGCTTTGATTTCCACCAGCTTCTACAAAAGGGTTAAACCTTAATGTTTCAACATTTCGAATAGATTTATTTAATCTTTCATCTATAACCCCTAAGTGTTTTTCTATCTTGGATTCTGTCTCTTCTAGTGCTTGTAATTTTTTACCAGCAATTACAAGAGCCTCCTCTAAGTTTTTTGCTTTGATACCAGCGAAAATCCTTTTTAGTCTGATTTCAATAATTAATACCCACAAAAGTATTATCAACACGATTATTGAAACTATATAAAATAAGATAGTGGTACTCATAACAAGAAGAGTATATAACAATAAAGCTTTTTTTACAATCCCTAAATATGATATTATATAAAATATGAGATTAAGACCACAAAAAGATATCTACTTAGATTATGCAAGTGCTACTCCTATCGATAGGAGGGTTTTGAAAATTTTACACAAAACAGAAAAAAATTTTTACGCTAATGCCAGTACTATTTATAAAAAGGGAATAGAATCAAGTGGTGTTATTGAACGTGCTAGGTCAGAGATAGCAAAAAGATTGAACGTTCATGCTGATGAAATAATTTTTACAGGAAGTGGAACAGAGAGCGATGCTCTAGCTATAATTGGAACTATTGATTCTTTTATCAATCGTTTTCCAGGTGTTACCCCACACGTAATTACCTCAGAGATAGAACACCCTGCAGTCCTAGAGAATATCAGAAATTTAGAAAGCAAGAAAATAATAGAAGCTTCTTATATTCCAGTACTAGAAAACGGTGTAATTGATTTAAAAATTTTAAAAGAATCCCTCAAGGAAAATACCGTGTTGGTTTCTGTGATGTATGCAAACAATGAAATAGGCACTATAGAACCAATAGAAGAAATAGCAAAAATTATTAGGAGATTTAAAAAGGGAAAATCGACTTCTCAAGATCTTGCCTTGGACTCCCTTAAGGCAAGACCTTACTTAGTCGATTTTCCTCTCTTTCACACTGATGCTTGCCAGGCAATGAATTATTTGTTCACAGAAAACATAGATAAATTAGGGGTTGATTTAATGACTTTCAATAGTTCTAAGATTTATGGACCAAAAGGGATAGGTATTCTTGTTAAAAAAAGGAATATTGATATTGCTCCAATCTATAACGGAGGAGGGCAGGAGTTTGGATTCCGATCAGGTACAGAGAGTGTTTCTTTGATAAACAGCTTAAATGTTGCGCATGAGATAACTAATAAAATAAAAGAAAAAGAATCTCTTCGATTAATAAAATTAAGAAATTATGGGATAGATAAAATTTTAGGCTTATCAAAAAAATATCCTTTTGAAATTAAATTAAATGGAGACAAAGAAAACAGACTACCGAACAATATAAACATAACCATAGATGGGTTACCAAGTGAGTTAGTGGTTATAGAATTATCTGCGCTTGGTGTTTATGTTTCAGAAAAAAGTGCTTGCAAGAGCGAAGATGATAAAGGGTCATACGTAATTAAAGCGATAAATGGAAATAAGGATCAAACAATTGGATCTATTCGAATCACATTAGGAAGGCAGACGGTGAAAAGTAATTTGGATGCTTTAGTAAAAGGACTTTCCAGAATTTTGTCAAAATATAGTGAGTGGAAATAATAAACGAATAGTGATAAAATTAATTATTATGTTTTATACTTATGTATTAAAAAGTACTAAAGATAGGAATTTATATACTGGGTATACGAATGATCTAAAGAGGCGTATAAAAGAGCATAAAAGTGGATTTTCAACCTATACTAAGTATAGAGGTCCTTATGAGCTTATATACTATGAAGCCTGCCTTAATGAGTTTGATGCTAAAGCTAGAGAAATTTATCTAAAATCAGGAAGAGGAAAGTTGTTTTTAAAATCAAGATTAAAAAGGCATTTTGAAGGAATGGATCCCGTACAAAAATAACATACATTGTTTAATTTGATGAGTTTATTATTATGCACAGATAGTATATAATGTAACTATTAGTATTAATTATTTTCGTACGGGATGGATATAAACGAATTAAACAAAAAACAATTGATTTTATTAACATTGTTAATCACTTTTGTAGTCTCTATAGGTACAGGAATTGTAACTGTATCTCTAATGAAGCAAATGCCACCAACAGTTCCTCAGACGATTAATAATGTCATACAAAGAACGATAGAAAAAGTTACTACAGTTGAAGAAACTAAAGATCAAGAATCAAAATCAGGTGATACATTAAATATAAATAGTGGTAATCAGCTAGTGTCTATATTTAAGAAAATACCAAGCGTTGCGACTGGTGAAAACAGTCTAGAAGAAAAAGATAAAGAAATAGGACAAGGTGTTATTATTTCTGATGAAGGATTAATCTTAGTCAATACAAACATTATAGATAATAAAGATAAATATGAAGTTCAGTTAGGTGAAGATATGTTTAGTGTTTATACTCTTAAAAATTTTGATAATGGTTTTGCTATTTTAAAGATAGGTGAAGATAAATCTAGTCAAAAACCTGTTGAAGAAACTGCTGAAACAGAAACTCAAAATAATATCTAGACTAAATTTACTCTCTGCCACCTATTTTGCTAATCCCAGTAGTAAAATTTAAAAACGATCCCGGTAGTAAAGCAAAGCTTACTACAGGACACGATGCTTTTTAAATTTACTACGGGACTAGACCCCCGGTAGTAAAGCAAAGCTTACTATAGGGCAAGAGGGAGTATAATAATAACCGTAAGTATATAAAAATTAACTTTTAAATAAGAATATATGCCACCATTCAATAATTTTACAACTAAAGCTAAGGAGGTTATCAGGAAGTCCCATGAACTAGCCGTCGAAAGAGGACAGAATCATGTTAATTCTCTGCATCTTTTGACGGCTTTGATGGTTCAAGAAAATTCTCTCATTGTTTCTATCTTGGATAAGATGGATGTTGATACTGTCTTGCTAACTGACAATTTGGTAGAAATGATTGAGTCACCAGAGAGTCGCAATACAATTTCTCCTTCGTTTCAGATTTACCTAACTCCTGACCTAGCTCAAATTATTGAAAATTCAGCCAAAGTCGCTGTTTCCTTAAAAGATGAATTTGTATCCACCGAACATCTATTCGTTTCTTTGCTTGATACCGAAGGAGAGGCAAGAGATTTGCTTTTGAGATTTAGAATAGAAAGAAATAAGGTAATAGAAGTTTTAAAACAGCTCAGAGATGAAAACATTAATGATATGAACATCTCCAAGAAACCTAAACTTCTAGCTAAATTTACTCGCAATCTGACGGCTTTAGCCAGAGAAGACAAACTTGATCCTGTTATCGGAAGAGATACAGAGATAATGAGAATGATGCAAATTCTTTCTCGTCGAACAAAAAATAATCCTATTCTCATAGGAGAAGCAGGAACTGGTAAAACTGCAGTGGCAGAAGCTTTGGCTATTCGTATTGCAAAAAATGATGTTCCAGAGAGTCTAAAAGACAAAGAAGTTGTTTCGCTAGACCTCGGACTTCTTTTGTCTGGAACAAAATACAGAGGAGAATTCGAAGAAAGGCTAAGAGGTATAATGAAAGAAATTGAAAGGTCTAGTGGTCAGATAATTTTATTTATAGATGAAATACACACAATTGTCGGAGCTGGTTATTCTGAAGGATCTCTAGATGCTTCTAATATGCTAAAACCAGCACTTGCAAGAGGCGAGCTTCGAGCCATTGGGGCAACAACTTTAAAAGAATATCAGAAATATATTGAAAAGGACCCAGCTCTAGCCAGAAGGTTTCAACCTGTTTACATTGATGAGCCAAATATCGAAGATGCTGTTGCAATTCTTCGAGGATTAAAAGAAAAGTATGAATTATTCCACGGGGTAAGGATTACAGATGATGCTATTTTGTCGGCAGTTAATTTGAGTGCTAGATATATAACGAATCGTTTTTTGCCAGATAAAGCAGTTGACTTGATTGACGAGGCTTCATCTTCGCTACGTTTGGCGCTTGAAAATAAACCCGAGATATTAGAAGACGCAGATCGCAAGATAATGCGTTTTGAAGTAGAAAAAGCTGCGTTAACAAAAGAAATAGAAAGAGAAAAAGGAAGCAATAATCATAAGGTAGAAAAATCTAGATTGAAAGATATCGAAAAAGAAATTGCTAATCTAAAAGAAAAAACTTATGAATTGGAATTAAAGTGGAAAAACGAGAAAGAAACTGTTGTAGAAATTAGAAACATTAAAAAAGAATTAGAATCTCTTAGATTAGAAGCTGAAAATGCTGAGATGCATGCTGACCTAGGAAGGGCAGCGGAAATTCGCTATGGACGAATTCCAGATTTACAAAATAAACTAAATCAAAAGCTTTCTCGTCTAAAAAAACTACAGAAGTCTAGAAGAATACTAAAAGAAGAAATAACGGAGGAGGATGTTGCGGCTGTTGTCTCAAGGTGGACTGGAATTCCTTTGCAAAAAATGCTCGAGGAAGAGATGGAAAAGCTAGCACACATGGAAGATGAATTGCATAAACGAGTTATAGGTCAGGATGAAGCTATTAAAAAGATTTCTGATGTTGTAAGACGCAATCGTGCTGGTATTGGAGATCCAAATAAACCAATTGGTTCATTCATATTCTTGGGACCTACAGGAGTGGGTAAGACAGAATTAACCAAAGCTTTAGCTGAGTTTATGTTTAATGATGATAAGGCTCTAGTTAGAGTAGACATGAGTGAATACGGAGAAAGACATAGTGTGTCTAAGCTTATTGGTTCTCCACCAGGATATGTTGGGTATGATGAATCTGGGAGCCTAACAGAAGCCGTAAAGCATAGACCTTATTCTGTGGTATTGTTTGATGAAGTTGAAAAAGCTCACCCTGAAGTTTTGAACGTATTATTACAAGTCTTAGACGATGGACGACTAACAGACGGCAAGGGAAGAGTAATAAATTTCAAAAACACTGTTATTATTCTAACTTCTAACCTTGGTTCACACTTAATACAAAAGATGGAATCATTAGGTTTCAGTAATAACGGGGAACGAGAAGAATACGACATGACCAAAGATAAGGTTATGGGAGCTCTAAAAGATTTCTTTAAACCTGAATTCTTAAACAGACTAGATGACGTAATTGTCTTTGATATACTTTCAAAAAAAGCGATTAGACAAATAGTTGATTTAAAAATTAAGGTCACAGAAAAGAGATTATTGGAGAAGGGTATTACAATGGAAATAACCGAAGATTCTCTCGATCATTTAGCCAAAGAAGGTTACGACCCTCATTTTGGAGCAAGGCCTCTATCTAGGTTAATCCAAGAAAAAATACTTAACCCAATAGCAATGCTCATAATTACTAAGGGAGTAAAAAAAGGAGATGTTATCTCGGTTACGGTTAAAAATGAAGAAATTTTAGTAGAAAACAAAAAGAAAAAAACTAAAGTTTCTAAAAAGACTAAGTAACATAATAATAAAAACGAAGGCAAAACCTTCGTTTTTATTATTGTGTTATGTTTGACAAAAAGCCTTAATGTGATAGATTTATGTTGAAATTGAATATTCACTCTAAAATATATAATTATGAACAAGGAACTGTTTTTAATCGGAGACCCTTTCTGTGGTACTGGGGCTCACTATTTGGATCACTGTTCTCAACAGTTGATAAAATTCTTGGGGCCGGCAAAAAAAGGGGAAATCATTGTTTATGTAAACGCAGAAGAAACCGACGCTGTTGGTCTTCCTTCTGATAAAGCGGAACACTTTTTCTCAAAGATTGGATATAGTGTTATTCCAATTGAAGAAGTGGTTAAGTCTAAGACACTATTGTTCCAACCCGAGGTCAAAGCCTTCTTTGTAGAAGGTAATGATATTTATAATCTAGTCCGTTTTCTTAAGCAAAGAGATATCTTTGATACGATTGCGAACTTGGTTATGAATGGGCAAAAGAAGTACATCGGAATCAAAGACGGAGTATTAATCGCCTGTCCATTTATTTTTCAAGGTAGTATCTCTATGACAATTCCTTGGGCAGTTGAAGGATTGAATCTGGTAGACTTTCAAATTCATCAGAATTACGAAGTAAAACCTGACGAATCTATCGCAAGATGGTTTCGTAAATTCTATGACTTGCCGCTCTGTTACCTTTCAAAAAGTAATTGGTTGAGAGTAGCAGGTGGAGAAGTGATACAGGGAGGATAGCGATAATCTAATAAATTAATAGAGGCTTGGCCTCTATTTTTTTGTATTTGAAAAAAAAGAAAAAATGTGTATACTATTGTAGTTAGTGTAAGTTTTACAATATGCGTCGGTGGCCCCAGAATAGTAAAGCTACGGGGTGCACAAATTATAGAGCAGTGTTTACAATATAAGTTTGGTTAGATGTTAGTGTAAGTTTTACAATATGCGTCGGTGGCAGAGTGGTCAATTGCATTTGACTGTAAATCAAACGCCTTCGGGCTACGGGGGTTCGAATCCCTCCCGGCGCACAAAAATAAATGAACCCAGTATGGAATACCGGGTGATTTTATTTTGTAGCTGATAGAAGGGGTTCGAATCGAGCCCTGACGAAGTCCGCGAAGCGGCCGGGGCGAGTGGGGGGGTCGAGCGAGTGAGATATTTTATGAGTGGTAACGAAATAAAATATCCACGAGAGTGACCGAATCCATCCCGGCGCACAAATAAAAACCCCAGCTTTTGATTGCCGGGTTTTTTAAAATTACTATAGGGGAAAGAAATTATAATGTTTCAACTTCAACGGTTATCTTTCCACAGGTCTTCTTCTTGATGTGGTCAGTATCTAAATGAAAATGGCTGACAATGAAGTTTTTTTTACTTGTTTTAGGAACTATGTCAGCTAGAATAAATTGAATAATATCTATTATCACAAATTCATCGGCTTCATCTTGTAGACCAAAACCGAACGGTAAAGATTTTATATCCTTAGTAATCACCTGACTACTGTCAGATTCATTCGCAATTTCTGCAATTACGTTAGCAAGATCGTCATATCCTTCTCCTGTAAATCCAAAGAAAGATAACAGTTCCTGAGCTTTCGTTTCCATTTCTTCTTAAATTTTTATGGGTTATTTTATTTAAGATTAACACTCTAACTTTATTATGTCAATAGTAGTTATTTTTCATCTTAATTGAATTGTGATAAAATAGAAGCATGTCACAGCTTTATAATAATTCAATTTTTTGGGTAGATATAGAAAAAATAAAACCAAACCCTTTTCAACCTAGAAGAGAGTTTGATGAAGAACGATTAAAGGATTTAGCCGATTCTATTCGACAGTATGGAGTGCTTCAACCCCTCGTAGTTTCAAGAATTGAAATGACCAGAGAAGATGGTGGTATGTCGGTTGAATATGAATTGATCGCAGGAGAACGCAGGTTACGTGCTTCTAAAATTGCAGGCCTAAAAGAAATTCCTGTAATTATTCGAGTGGGTGATGACAACATGGCAAAACTTGAACTCGCCATAATAGAGAACTTACAAAGAGAAGATTTAAATGCAGTAGAGAGGGCAAGAGCCTTCATGCGTCTTGTAGAAGAATTTAAATTTACTCATGCTCAGGTAGGACAAAAAGTTGGTAAAAGTCGTGAGTATGTTTCAAACACACTACGCCTATTATCACTACCGCAAGAAATCCTAGACGCATTGTCAGCAGGAAAAATTAGTGAAGGTCACACAAGACCGATTCTAATGCTAGCAGATAGACCTGAAGAGCAAAATGTATTATTCAAGGAAATAGTCTTTAAGAAGATGACTGTTCGAGATGCAGAAAAAGCTGCTAGAAGAATTGCTTACGATAGAGTTAGAAAGAAAGAGTATTTGATAGATCCAGAAATTGCTGAAATGGAAGAAAAATTGCAAGAATCTCTAGGAACCAGGGTTCATATAGAGAAAAAAGAAAACGGGGGATATATTACTATCGATTTCTTTACCAATGATGACCTGCATACCATTTTAGAGATTATTAAAAATAATGAAAATCGTAATCCAACAGAAATGTTAGACAAGTTTATTTCTAATTCTCAACCAGAACAAAAAGAAGTTGTTGATCAAGAAGAAAGTAGCGAAGAAGAAAATCTTCATCTGATAGATGACAGGACTGAAGAAGAGGTTAAAAAAACAGAAGAAGACATAGACTTGTATAATATAAAAAATTTCTCAATCTAAAATTAAACCCCACAATAAGATTGTGGGGTTTAATTTATTTACCGAAAGAAATATATTTCGAAAGTAAACTATTGTCTTTAAAATAACTGTTTATATGTTTTTTGGCGAGGTTTGTTTTTGCATACTCTAGCCATTTTTGAGATGGTTTACCATTTTTATTTGTTTTTATTTCAACGATATCGTTGGTTTTTAGAATCGTGCTTAGAGAAGAATTTTTGCCGTTCACTACTCCACTTAAGGCGTGGTCTCCGATACTTGTATGAATAGCATAGGCAAAATCAATAACACTAGCTCCTTTGGGTAAGTCAATAATATCTCCCTTGGGGGTGAAGGCAAAGATTCTATCTTCAAAAAAGTCCAAATCTATTTTGTGCTCAAAGTTTTTTCGGTAATTTTTTGATAGATTAAGTTCGTGAAGCTGGTGTGACCATTCTACTTCTTTAGATAAAGCTTTTTCAGCACTACCTTTTTCTTTGTAGGCAAAGTGAGCAGCTACTCCATTTTCCGCTCTATTGTGCATATCTTTGGTTCGTATTTGAATCTCTACAATTCCGCCTGATTCAGTGTAAATTATAGTATGAATACTTTGATACCCATTTGATTTAGGAGAAGCTATATAATCTCTAATTCTGTTCATCATAGGTCTCCATTGCCCATGTATTAATCCAAGAACCTTATAACAATCTTCTACTGTTTCAACGATTACTCTGATCGCGATAATGTCGTAGATATTGTTAATAGTTAAATCATATTTGTTTAATTTGTTCCATAGGGAATATAAATGTTTCTGACGAGAATCTATCGTTACATTTTTTATATCAGAACTTTCTATCATCTCTTCTAATCTAGTCGTGGTTTCTATCAAATACTCTTTTCCAACATCCTTTTTATTTTCTAAAGAGCTTTTAATTTTTTGATATTCTTCTGGATATGCATATTCAAAAGAGGCATCTTCTAACCTGCTTTTTAATTGTCCCATAGATAATCTATTTGCTAGGTGAGCGTATATTTCCAGGGTTTCTAAGGCGATTCTTTTTTGTTTACTTTTTTCTACGAATTCAAGTGTCTCAACATTATGCAATCTGTCAGCAAGACGAACAACTAAAGCTCGTAGATCTTTTGTTTCATAAACGAAGAATTTTCTTAAATTTTCAACGTTTTTTTCTGTTCCTTTATATCGAATATCACCTAGTTTAACAACTCTCTCTGCTAATTCTGCAACTTCACATCCTAGTAATTTAGATATATCTTCTTTTGAATATTTTGTTTCCTCTATAACGTCGTGAACAAGCCCCGTAGCTATGACAACAGGGGGTAATCCTAGTTCTGCTAAAATTTTAGCCACATTAGCTGGGTGGATAAAATACGGCTCTCCACTTTTTCTTTTTTGCCCAGCATGAGCTTTCTCAGCAAAATTGTAAGACTTTCTTATTAAGTTTTCATCTTCCATCGTTTTCTCTAATACAAGAGATAGGATGTCATCCATTTTGGGAATCATATTATTTTTTTTTAAACTTTATTATTTTTTTAAAAGTTTATATTGTTTTAGGAGTTTTTTTATTTATTTTTTTCAAGCTTGTCAGGTCGATTGTTTGGACATTTGTTATTACTACATCTCTCTGGGATAGTTTTAGTACCGAGCATCATTAATGCACCACAGAGGTGACAAATATTTCCAGTTGGTTTTGCTTTGATAGCATTTTTACAATCAGGATAGTTGCTACATGAATAGAAAATTCCAAATCTTCCACGTCTTTCCATCATTTTTCCTTTGTTACAAATAGGGCAAGTAATGTCAGTCATTTTCTTTTTTAATTCTTCCTCGTCTTGTTTTATGAATTTACATTTTGGATAACGAGAACATGAAATAAAACTACCAAATCTTCCTTCTCTGACAACTAATTTTCCACCTCCGTTTTTACCGCCCTTGTCTCCACATAGAGGACATTTTTCTCCAGTTTCTTTAGGCCCTTCAAGTTCTTTGCCATCCATTGTAAGAGCACCGTTGCAATCTGGATAATTTTTACATGAATAGAATTTTCCACCACGTGATAGTTTAACAATCATTTGCCCTCCACATCTTGGACACTTAATATCTTCGGGGGCATCTTCTATATTGGTGGCTTTTGCCAATTTATCTTTATCTTTTATGTCTTTTAGGAAAGGTCCGTAGAAATCTTTTAGAGTTTTAACATAGTCTCTTTTTCCATTAGAAATATCATCCAATTTATCTTCCATGTCAGCTGTAAAGTTGTCGCTAATGTAATTATTGAAATTATTTTCGAGAAAACTAGAAACTACATCTCCTGTGTCGGTAGGGAAGAGAGTTCGTCCTTCTTTGCGAACATAACCTCTATCTTCTAGAGTTTTGATTATGCTTGCGTATGTAGAAGGTCTACCAATGTCTCTTGATTCGAGCTCTTTGACTAGACCTGCTTCTGTGTATCTATTTGGAGGCTCAGTTGATTTCTCCGTTTCTTTAATCTCTATCAGGTCGATCACTTGTCCTTTTTTAACTTCAGGTAATATCACATCATCTCCGCTCGCACCACTATCACAAGCTAGCCATCCAGGGAATAATATCTTTGATCCGTTTGCTGTAAAATCAGGAATCTCACCTTTCTCTATATTGGCTACAATCTTTGATTTCAAAAGTTTAGCATCGGACATTTGAGAAGAAACAGCTCTTTCCCAAATAAGTCGATATAACTTTTTTTGTTCTTCAGTGGCGCCAATTGATATGTTTTCAACGTGAGTTGGTCTAATCGCTTCATGAGCTTCCTGAGCATTCTTTGATTTGGCTTTATAAAAATGCTTTTCGGCATATTCCTTACCATATTTTTTTTCAACGAGCGAAACAATTTGATTTTGTGCTTGTGTACTTAAATTCGTACTATCAGTACGCATGTAAGTTATAAGTCCGGATTCATATAGTTTCTGTGCTATTTGCATTGTCCTAGATGGAGAGAATCCAAGTCTCGTGCTGGCTGTCTGTTGGAGGGTTGAAGTCGTAAAAGGAGGTCGTGGTTGTCTTTTTTGTTCTGAAGATTTTATATCTGTAATAATCCACTTTTCTTTTTTACCAAGAGATAAAATGTTTTCAACAACTTTTTCGTCTCGGGGTTCTTCGGTACATGTGAGTTTGATTTTATCTTTGTTTAAATTAAAGATGCCTTCTATAGTCCAATATTTTTCAGGAATAAAAGCTCGGATTTCTCTTTCTCTTTCCATGATTATTCTTAAAGCAGGGGATTGGACTCTTCCTGCAGATAACCCGTATCTAACTTTTTTCCAAATAATACCGGAGAGGTCATAGCCAACTAATCTATCTAGGACACGTCTTGCTTCTTGGGCTTTGACTAGATCTAGGTCAATATCACGAGGATTTTTCAAAGCTTCGGTGACAGCATCCTTTGTAATTTCGTGGAACGCTACTCTTTTGATTTGAGCTTTTATTTTTTTATCAGTATCTAATATATCTTTCAAGTGCCAAGAAATTGCTTCTCCTTCTCGATCCGGGTCTGTAGCTAACATAATCTCATCTGATTTCTCTGCAAGAGTTTTTAATTCGTGAACAACTTTTTCTTTTCCTTTTGATATTTCGTAATTAGGAACAAAACCATTTTCTATATCAATGGCATTTTTGTTTGATTTTGGTAAATCTCTGATATGTCCAACAGAAGCTCGAACAGTGTATTCTCCATTTAGATATTTCTCTATCGTTTTAGCTTTTGAAGGTGACTCTACGATAAGTAACTTCTTAGTCATGCTACTATTAGTAACACCTTAGGCGTTTTTTTGCAAATACTGTATCTTTTACCTGTTTACAAAAATAATATAACCAAGAGGCCCATAGAGCCTTACAAGCACATTATGGTGGGACTTTTCTGTTTTTACGGGGCTGGTTTGTGAAAACTGAATGTGAAAACCAAATTTGACAAGAAATGTTTTTGTTTCAATATTCCCGAGGCCTTGCCCCGACCGAATGTCGGGACAAGGCCTCTACTGTTAATTTTCCCCTATCCCAGGGATAGGGGAAAAGGGAAGAAAGGGATGTTTGTGACTTTACCTGCATAGGCAAGACTTTTGGATTTACATATTCATACGCGATAGCGCACGAATATGTATGGTGATATAATATGTTTATGACGATAAAGCATCAAATATTAGAATTATTAAATACTAAAACGGGATACTACAAGGGGATACCTGTTAATATATTAGGTTTACCTATTTTTAAAAATAAAAATAAATATTCTGTTAGAAATGAATATTATTCATTATGCAAAGAGGGTTATATTTCTACTGAGGATAAAAATTTAGTTTTGACCAAAAAGGGCAAATCATTTTTAAAAAATGAAATTCTAAAGAAAGAAATTTTCACATCTTCTTTTTCTAAAGATGCACCCAAAAATCTATTGGTTATGTATGATATTCCTGAAGATAAAAAAACTGAAAGGGACTGGTTTAGAAGACATCTAATAAGGTTTGGATATGTTATGATTCAGCGAAGTGTTTGGGTTGGTCCATCACCATTACCGAAAGAATTCATGAACTACGTTAAGAAGATTCATCTTGTAGACAACCTCAAGACGTTCAAATTAGCTAAAGGTTATTCTGTGAAATAAATTTTATAATACCCACCCATACATATTCGTGCGCGATAGCGCACGAATATGTATGGGTGGGTAAGAATGTTATTTTTATATTTATATTTATCTAAATAAAGCTTGCATACTACGAGAAGATATTAGTGATACGGCTAATGTTTAGTTTTAAAATTGGTGTGGTATAATAAAAAAGTGAAAAAGGAATACCTAAAATCTAATAAAACTACAAAAGGATTTACCCCGATAGTAGATTTTGATGAAGTTTCGATTATATCGAAACGTTCTAAAGAACCATCATCAAAATTCACTACGGGGTTTACCCTTATCGAACTCTTAGTTGTCATTGCTATCATTGGAATACTTTCTGCTGTGGTTATTGCTTCATTAAATAGTGCAAGAGAGAAGGGGAAAGTGGCTACTATTAAATCAACCTTAAAACAACTATATAATCAAGCTGCGCTTAATCAAGTTACAACAGGTAGTTTTATTTATTCCAGCATAAATCCTAATACGTTAACCTGTACTGGATTAAAAGAAGATGGATCTATAGGTGATGCCACCACAGGTAACTTAGCCAAAATAGCTCAACCACTAATCGATCAAGGCGTCATTGTTAAATGCTTTAGCTTTTATGGAACTGGACGTACCACTAGCCCTGATGTCTACGACGGAGATGATTATCTTCGTTTTGCTGCCACTGCTCTAATATATGATGCCAATGAACTCAAAGCATGGTCAGTAGATGAAAATGGAGTAGTTAAATGGGATACACATGGAGTTAACATAGACGGAACAAATAGTTCAACAGATATCGCTATGGCATGGGAAGATATTAACAAAGTACGTGTTGCCTCAGACGCTTGTGTAAAAAACGGTGGTCGTCTTCCTTCTATTGAACAGCTTCGAACTTTATCACATGCATGGTATCAAGGATCTGATAATACAACAGTTCCTTATGGTTTTATTGCAGATAAATATTATTGGTCTTCAACCCCTGTTCCATCTTTACCTATAACTCAATCTTATGCCCATCATATAAGTATAGGTAATGTATATAACATTCCTCAAACCGGTACTTTCTATGTTCGTTGTGTTAGGTAAAAAACATGAAAAATCATTTTTTAAAATTAGATAGCGCATTCACCCCGATAGTAGATTTTGATGAAGTTTCGATTATATCGAAACGTTCTAAAGAACTGTCATCAAAATTCACTACAGGGTTTACCCCGATAGTAGATTTAGGTGAAATTCCAACCAAAGTTGGAATAAGTAAATCTTTATCACCTAAATTCACTACGGGGTTTACCCTAATCGAACTCTTAGTTGTTATTGCTATTGTCGGGGTGTTGTCTGCTGTTGTTATTTCATCGTTAAATTCCGCTAGAGAGAAAGCAAAAATAATTGCTGCAAAAAGTGAGATATCTCAGTTGATTAAAGCGATCGAAGTGGCTCGTAATGAAACCGGTAAAACTTTGTATGCTATTACCCTGGATAATTGTACTAAATGTCATGGTGCTACCGCTTATACTACGTCCTTACAAAGAATTATTACGGCAGGTGGAGGTGTTTACCAAGGAATAGAAGATATTGTAAACGATCCATGGGGTAATCCATATTTTTTAGATGAGAATGAGGGGGAAAACTGCAATGCGGACGAATTAAAAACTACTAACAATAAGGTTGTATATCATTTTAATTATATTACACAAACATGTATTCAAAACCCTACAGGTCCCGCTCCTGGGTGGATTATCACACCGTAATCTCTTTATATTTTTCTTATTTCGCTTAATTCTTCTTTGATTAATTCTTTGAGTTCCATAATAGATAAAAGGGCATTGGCTTCGGCTGTGCTCATTTTCATTTCTATTATTAGGTCATCTCTTTCCATCGGCTCACGGAGAAGATTAATAACCATGATTTCTTGTTCAGAACAATCTGCGTATTTTTCTTCGTCGCTGAGTCTTGGTTTTTCTATCGCAAAACCAAGCGCCTCGAGAATATCTTCGCTACAAGTTATCGGAGTGGCGCCTTGTTTGATCAGCCAATTGGTACCATTTGAATTAGAAGAAAAAGCTGATCCAGGGACAGCCAAGACATCTTTATTGTAATCAAGTGCAAGCCTAGCTGTTATGAGAGTTCCTGATTTTTCCTCAGCTTCAATTATTAGGACCGCCTTACTCATACCCGCCATCAACCTATTTCTTTGTGGAAAAGAATATAAGGTAGAAATAAAATCTGGTTCGAATTCAGAAATTAAACAACCGCCACTTTCTACTATTTGTTGGGCTAGAAAAATGTTTGTTCTCGGATATATTACTTTATCGTTTAGACCTGAACCAGGGAACGCAACGGTTTTTAATCCAACATCAAGAGCTGTTTTGTGTGCAATACTATCTATACCCAATGCGAGGCCGGAAACTATCACAATCGGATAACCTTTTAATCCTTTTATCAATTTTTCACATATATCTCTACCATAAGAAGTATAATTACGAGAACCAACAACGGCGAGGTATGTTAAATCAGGGTCTGGTAATTTACCTCTAATATATAATTTTTTTGGAGGTTGTGGGATTTCTAATAGCTGAGGAGGAAATTCTTCAGGTTTTAATTTTATAATATTATTGTTGATCATATGAAAAGGGTATTCCAAAGTAATCAATGTATCTATTCGTGTCATTCGTCTTCATTCGTGGATTTGTGTCGAGTTTGATTATTTACTTTTATTGTACCACTTTTAGCTCTTAATGGAATATTTTGTAAAAAATGGCCTAGGGGTTATAATGTACTTACTATGTTAGACATAAAATTTATAAGAGAAAACAAGGAAATAGTTAAAGAAGGTGCTAAGAAAAAGCATGTTGAAGTTGATATAGATAAATTATTAGAAGTAGACGAGAAAAGGATATCCCTTCTTTCTCAAGTGGAAGCACTAAGAGGGGAACAGAATAAAGTTAGTGTGTCTATGGGTGGGACGATAAGTGATGCGGAAAGACAACAACTAATTGAAGAAATGAGATTGGTTAAAGAAGATTTGAAGGTTAAAGAGGAAGAGTTGAGAGAGACAATGACGGAGTGGCAGAGGCTGATGCTTGAAGTTCCTAATGTTCCAGACATCTCTGTTCCTGATGGAGATACAGATGAGGACAATCAAGAAGTTAAAGTATGGGGAGAAAAAACAGAATTTAACTTTGAACCAAAGGACCACATAGATTTGATGCTTGCACATAAGATGGTAGATTTTGATCGCGGAATAAAAGTTCACGGCTTTCGTGGATATTTCTTAACAGGAGAAGGTGTCACTCTCTCAATGGCAATTTGGAATCATGCACTTGATTTCTTTTCTAAAAAAGGATTTGTGCCAGTTCTTCCACCTGTAATAATCAGACGAGAGACTTTTATGGGGACGGGTTATCTACCTCAAGGTGAAGAAGATTTGTATAAGACTCAAGATGGAGATTTTTTGACTGGTACAGCAGAAGTTCCACTTATGGGGTTGCATCAAGATGAAATTCTTAATATGGAAGATTTACCAAAGAAATACCTTGGATTTTCTCCATGTTATCGACGTGAAGCCGGAAGTCACTCGAAGGATGTCAAAGGATTAATTAGAGTTCACGAATTTTACAAATGGGAGCAAGTAGTTCTATGTAAAGCATCTCATAGTGAAAGTGTAAAATTCCATGAAGAGATAAATCGAAACACAGAAGAATTTATAGAATCACTTGGAATCCCTTATCACACAGTTGCAAACTGCGGGGCGGATCTCGGTATGGGCCAAGTTAAAAAATACGACATTGAGCTTTGGGTTCCAAAAGAAAATAAATACAGGGAAATATCTTCTGCTTCATATTTCCACGATTACCAAACAAGAAGAATGAACATACGTTATAGAGATGAAGAGGGTAAGATGAAATATGCCCACTCCCTAAACTGTACAGCTATCCCTACGCCAAGAATTCTCGTTTCTTTGGTAGAAAACTTCCAACAAGCTGATGGAAGCATAAAAATACCAGAAGTGTTACAAAAATATCTTGGTAAAGAAATAATTTCTTAGTTTAAACATGAGAGATATACCAGCATCTCCAAGAATAGTAGAGATTAAAAAGAAAAGACGCAGAAAAATAATCAGGCTGTCGATTCTTTTTGTTTTAATTTTTGCTGGATTGGTTTTTGGCTTATCTTGTTTGTCGAGAGAAAAACACATAACAATAGATAAAATAAAAGTTACTGGAGTATATGTTTTGGGTGAGGAAGAAATAACAGAAATCGCCAAAGAAGAATTAGCTGGAAGATATCTATACCTTTTTGCTAGGAATAATACTTTTATTTATCCTAAGGTAGATATTCAGGAATCGCTCTTGAAGAATTTCCCTAGAATAGAAGAACTAAATATCGGATTGAATGGACTGAAAGAACTAGAAATAAGTATCACAGAGAGAAAAGGTGAATTCCTTTATTGTGGTAGTAAAATTCCTGAAAATAAAACAGACATAGGTGATAATTGCTACTTCTTGAATGATGAAGGATTAATTTTTGATGAAGCCCCATATTTTTCTGGTGATATTTACTTCAAATTCTATGTTCCTCTTGCTGATGATTCTGATCCATTAGGGAAGAAAGTTTTAGATGGAGATAAATTCCACGAATTAGCATACTTTTTTAATAAGATAAACAAGACAGGATTGAAGACTGTTTATTTCGAACTAGGAAGTGATGGTATAAATAATTTATATTTAGAGCAAAGAAATAATTTATATAATCCAAAAATTATTTTTAAAGATGAAGATAGTTTAGACGTTTTATTAGAAAATTTTACTCTTGCTATGAAAAAGGATGAATTCTCTAACGAACTAATGTCTAAATATAATACGCTTGATTATATAGACTTAAGATTTAAAAATAAAATTTTGTATAAGTTTAGGTAAGTATTAGAATACGTATTCTAATACGTATTTAAGTCATTCATAACCCCATACTCATACTAAGCTATCGCGTAGTATGAGTATGGGGTGATTGTTATATTTTATTACCACAAGTTTGTCCTGTGGATAACAGCCGAGGTCGGACCTAGTACGAGGTCCGACCTCGGCTGTTTAAAGAAATGGAGATACTAGTTTGCAAAGGTTTGAAATTCAAGTATTATTAGTTTATGAATTTTTGGGAAAAAATATCGAAAAATAAAAAACAGTTTTTTTGTCTAGCACCAATGTCGGATGTTACAGATATTGCATTTAGAACAATGATTTCTAAATATAGTAAAAATAGGCAGAATAAAGACGAGGTGGTTTTCTGGACAGAATTCGTGGCGGCGGATGGTCTTTGCGACAAGCTTGCAAGGAAGAAGCTTTCTCATATTTTAAGATTTAAGGATAGCGAAAGACCGATTGTAGCTCAGGTCTTTGGAGCGAATCCAGAGAATATGAAAAAAGCTTGCCAATACATAGCAAGTCTTGATTTTGATGGTATTGATATAAACATGGGTTGTCCTGATAAATCCGTCGTAGCTCAAGGGGCAGGATCTGCACTAATTAAGAATCCAGACCTTGCTCATAAAATTATTAAGGCGGCACAAGAAGGAGTAAAAGTGGCTGGTAAAAATATTCCTGTTTCTGTCAAAACTAGAATTGGTTTCAATAAAGAAGAAATAGATAGCTGGATAGGGGAATTGGTCAAAGAAGACATTTCAGCTCTGACGGTCCATCTTCGTACTAAGAAGGAGATGTCAAAGGTTCCGGCTAATTGGGGTTATGTTGATAAAATAAAAAAAATAATTAAGAAAAGTAAAAAAGATATCTTGCTTATCTGTAATGGTGATATTAAAGATATGAAGGAGGCGAGAGAAAAAATAAAAAAATATGGATGTGATGGGGTGATGATCGGTAGAGGAGTCTTCGGTAATCCATGGTTCTTCGATGAAAATAAAAAAGAAACAAGTAAGGAAGAAAAATTAGATGCCCTCATAGAACACACTAAACTTTTCGAAAAAGAATTAGGTGGTATTAAGAATTTTGATGTTATGAAGAAGCATTACAAGGCTTATGTTAACGGATTTGATGGAGCAAAGGAATTACGGGTGAAATTGATGGAGAAAAAAAATTCAAAAGAAGTAGAAAATACTGTTAAAAATTTTCTAAAGAACAAAAAATAAAAGAGGGTTGTTATGATCAACAACCCCTCTCATCATCCTCTATTTCATTCCTAATACCATTATATACTCCTAGGGCAAAGCCAGAAGCTATGGTAATTAAAATTGTTTTTATTCCAGCAACGTCTTGCCTTATCATAACCAGAAATATCATTAAGCAACCACCTATTATTATCCCAATGATACACCCTACTAATGTGGAAAATTCCACATTACAATGATGTCTGTTTAGAATCATTGCCAGGAGAGACCCTAATATAATGGTCAACAAGAGTATAACGACTAGTGAAAGGGATAAAAAGATTGCCTGCTCTCCCCAGTTGATATAGTGGCCACTACCAATTTTTTCGAAGGCCATGTAATAGACAAGCCATTTTTGGGCTATGAAGTGTAAGGCTAGTAGTGTGTATAAGAACACCACTAGCTCCTTTTTTCGAAGTTCTACCATTGTTATTTCAATTTATTTTCCTATATTATAGCATACTTATTTATAAAAATCAAGAGTAATAATTATTTCTAATTTTTGTTATAATACAAAATATGTTAAAAGAAAAAGACCAAAATATAGCTTTATACAGAAAATATCGTCCTTCAAAATGGGATGAAGTTATCGGACAAGATCATATAGTCAAAGCGATATCCGGTTCTCTCAAAAACGGCAATGTCTCGCATGCTTATCTATTGTGTGGCCCTCGAGGTACTGGTAAAACAACAATAGCCCGCATAATCGCTCACGAACTCGGTGTGTCTCAAAATGATATTTATGAAATGGATGCCGCAAGTAACAGGGGGATTGATGACGTTAGAGATATTAAAAAAAGTGTCCAGTCTCTTCCTTTTGATTCTAAGTATAAAATATACATATTGGATGAAGTTCACATGTTTTCGAAAGATGCATGGAATGCCTTATTGAAGACAATAGAAGAACCGCCAAGTTATGTGATTTTCATATTAGCAACTACTGAATTGGAAAAAGTTCCAGAAACGATTGTTTCTCGTTGCCAAAATTTTATATTCAAAAAACCAACTGATGAGATATTGTCTCAAGTAATAGAAAATGTTGCTAAAAAAGAAGAATACAAACTAGAAGAAGGAGGATCTGACCTAATAGCGATACTGGCTGACGGAGCTTTCCGTGACGCGTTAGGAATTTTGCAAAAAGTTATTTCTTTCTCTAAAAATAAAGTAATAAGTTTGAAAGAAATAGAAGAAGTAACAGGAGCTCCAAACAGAAAACTTGTTAATGATTTTATCGATGCAATTGCCTATGACAATCTTTCTCTTGGATTAGAAGCAGTAGAAAAAGCAACAAAACAAAATGTAGACATGCATGTATTTACTAAAATGATTTTACATAAGGCCAGACTTGCTTTGATTTTGAAACATTTACCAAACATGAAAGATAGTCTAGCAGAAGATGTGTCAGATGAGGATTTGATTTATTTAGAAAATTTGTCAAAAGATAAACCAGGTAATGTTTCTTCAGAAACATTAAGTACTTTGCTCGATGCTTATCAAATGATACAAAACTCCACAATAGCCCAATTACCGCTTGAATTGGCTTTAATTAAAATACTCAAAAAATAAAACTAATTTTTATTAACTGGAGTAGTGTTTGCTTCTCTTTTATAAATAGAAACTAGGCTATATAACAAGCTTAAGACCAAAGGGCCTACTACTATTCCGATAGCTCCAAATAATGCAACTCCACCCAAGATAGAGAACAGCATAAAAATTGATGGTATTTCTGTGTTTTTAGATATGATATAAGGGTTTAAGATGTTGTCTATTGTGCTTATCAAAAGAATGGACCACAATAACAATCCTAACGCCTGTAATTGCATTCCAGAGAAGAATAGATAAGCCATAGCAGGGACTGAGACAACAGAAGTTCCTATTGTTGGGATAAATGAAGCGATACTGGCGACGATGGCCCAAATGATTGCGTGAGGCACGCCAAACACAGTAAAACCAACCCAAGCCAAGAATCCTTGAGCTAAAGCAATTATGAATGATCCTTTAAAAATTCTGTTGATTGAAGCCTTGAGATCACTCATTATCTGCGAAGAATTTTTATCAGACAATGGTAACATTTTCATGAAATTTTTCTCCCATTTTTCTCCGTCTTTGAACAGATAAAATAGAGCAAAAATCATAAGCGTAAACATTAGGACAGAATTAAGAGTTGTAGAGAATAGAGTACCTAGACTATTTGTTAGAGTTGAGAATAGCTCTGCGATTTTATTTTGAAAATCAAAGTCAAATCCTCCAGGGAGATAATTGTTTATTTTGTTATTTATACCATCTATCCAAGTGCCAGTATTTTCTGATGTAGCTATATTCATGTAGATGTCTTGAGCTTGATAAAAGACTGTTTTCCCAACGAAAAATAATGGTGTACAGAGACATATCAAAAATACAAGAATTGTTAGGATGGAAGCTATCCAGGAAACATTTCTAGTGATTCGTCTTTTAATCCAGAGGTATACAGGATTTAGTGCTACAGAAAAAGCAACGGTCAATATAAGGACTGATAAAAATGGGAAAAAGATCAATACAGTAAGAACGATAGTTAATAATAATAAAATAAATAAAAAGTATTTCTCAGATGTCATTGTTTGCATACTTGTATTTTAACAATAAAACTGCTAGTTGGCTAGCAGTTTTATTGTTAAAGTTTTTGTTTATTTGGAGACCTCGTCTTCGATCTCCATTATTCTATTGTATTTGCAGACTCTTTCTCCTCTCATCAAGGATCCAGACTTTATGAATGGGCATCCTAGACCGACAACTAAATCGGCTATGAAGGTATCGGTAGTCTCTCCAGATCTGTGAGAAACGAAAGGTTTCCAACCTTCTTTTTGTGCCATTGTGATAGCTTGGATGGTTTCAGTTACGGAACCGATTTGGTTTAATTTTATCAAAACAGAATTTACGGCTTGCTTTTCGATTGCCATTTCTATTCTCTTGATGTTTGTTACGAGAAGGTCGTCTCCGACGATTGTAACTTTGTCGCCGATAGTCTTTGTTAGAAGATTGAATCCTTCCCAGTCATCTTCTGATAAACCGTCCTCGATAGAAATGACAGGGTATTTCTCTGTAAGGTCTTTGTACCAAAGAACCATTTCTTCGCTAGATAGAGACTTTTGTTCACCGTTAATTCTCAAATTATATTTTCCATTTTCAAAGAAACTAGAAGAAGCTGCGTCCATACCGATTTTAACTTGATCTGTCGTGTAGCCAGCCTTACCGATAGCTTCTACCATTACTTCAAGTGCTTCCTCGTTGGTTTTAAGTTTAGGGGCGAATCCTCCTTCATCTCCAACAGAAACAGTGTATCCTCTTTCCTTCAAAATACTTCGAAGAGCATAAATAACTTCTGAACCAACGCGAATTCTTTCTTTGAAAGTAGGGAAGCCAGTAGGAATGAGCATAAATTCTTGAATGTCTAGACCACTATCTGCGTGCTGGCCACCGTTGATGATATTCAAAGAAGGATAAGGGAAAGTGTAATTAGTATTTCCGGCTAAACCACCCAAGTATTTGTAAAGTGGAATTCCTTCTTCCATAGCGGAAATTTTTGCGAAGGCCATAGATACCCCCAAGATTGCGTTTGCTCCAAGTCTTGATTTGTTTGGAGTGCCATCTAATTCGATTAAGAATTTATCCAAAGATTCTTGATTGTATTCTTTGCCAGAAATTTCTTTTGATATTTCTCCGTTGATATTTTCTACGGCTTTTAAAACACCAAGACCTCGATAACGTCCCTTGTCACCATCTCTTAATTCTAGAGCTTCGTGTATACCTGTACTTGCTCCTGAAGGAACTGATGATATAGCTGTATAACTTTCTGTAGAGAGGGAAACTTCTACTGTGGGATTACCTCGAGAGTCCAATATCTCTCTTGCTTTAACTGATTTAATTTTAACCATAATTTAAATTATTTTTTTATTACTAATACTTTAAAATATATCACAAAATAGGTATGAATAAAAATCTTTCCCCACATGTCAGACATGTGGGGAAAAGAGATTTTATAAACTGAAGCCAGTGATTTTCTCTAATTCAGCTTTAAAAGATTCATTGTCCCTAAATAGTATTGGGTGATATCCAATGTTATCAGCTCCTTCAAGACTTTTTGGAGTATCATCAATAAAAACAGTCTCTTCAGGTAATACACCCAATTCTGCAAACGATAATTTAAAAATCTCTGGTTCTGGTTTTATATATTTAACTTCTGCGGAAATAATAATGGAATCAAACAATTCATATATTCCATCTGCTCTTAACTTATCTCTTAAAATTACATCGTAATTACTCAAGAGACCAATTTTAAAACCGCTACTTTTAAGTCCAATAATAATATCTACTAAATCCTTGTTAACGACATGTTTACCTTTACTTTCTTCTAAAAAACGTTTAACAAAATCCTCAACTCCTTCGTCGTTTTTAAATTTTAAGCAGACTTCTAAAAAATAGTCATGGTGTGGTTTACCTGAATTATTTGCTTCTCTACTCCCTAAAAACCATTCTTTTTCCCACTTCTCTCTAGTTGTTCCTAGATATTTAATTATCTTTTCAAGTCCGGGGCCTGTGTCTATTTTTAAAACTCCTCCATAATCAAAAATTATTGCTTTTATCATAAAATTATTATCTGTTAGTTGAAGTCCACAAATCGTTCCACCAGTCAGAAGGAGCTATTTCGTATATTTTTTCGCCATACTTTTTACCAGTTTCAGTTTTAAGCTTTTTAAGTTGTTCGTTGCCGTTTGATTTTCCTTTCCCATTGAGCCAAATACCTGCCTCTTTATTTCCATTCCATTCATACTCTCTTAAAAGCAAAATTTGATCCAAGGTGTCTGCTTCTTTGGCTAAAATAGATTCTTTGCTTTCTCTCTTGTCGTATTCATTAATTATTTCTTCAAGGTCAGGGTAGGGCAAAGAGCCTAATTGATCTTTGTTTATCTCATCCTCGTAAACCTTTACGTATTTCTTGTGAATCCAGTTGTGATCATTGCTTCTAACTTCAGACATATCATGAAGCAATCCCATCATAACTGTTTTATACGGATCTACTCCTTCTTCTTTTGCTAAGAACCAACTAATAACTGCAACTCTGTAGGAGTGAGAAGCTATATTGTCGGATGTGTCGTCGGTAAGAAAAACCTGCCTGTGCATTCTAGCTAGTTTTCGCATTGTACCTATCTCGTAAAGAAAATTAACGATTTTATTTTGTTTTGAGCCATCTTGTTTTTCCATAAAATGATTATACTACTTTTGTCTTAATTTATTCAATTAGTAATTTAAATAAATTTTAACCTGCTAATAGATTGTCGTGGACTAGCTTTTCAAAATGAGTGATTATTACAGGTTGGACGAGCTCTGTTATGTGTCCAGCATTTTGCATCGTGTAAATATAGGAACAAAATTTACCAAATTCTTTTTTGTTTTTGTCGTAAGCTCCAAAAGGATCATTGTCTGAAATAATCAAAACAGATTTAGGAAGGTTTTTCTTTATTTTTTCTAAATCTATAGGGGTATGATTCCAAGGGTGGGCGATTTTTAATCCGTCTGTGTCTTTTATGTTTTCTAGAGAAAACCAACCTGCTACAAACAAAGCCCCACCTATTGGGGTATTAATTTTTTCTAGATATCGAAGAATCGCTTGGCAGCCTATAGAATGGCCGACTAAATAAGTGTTTTTATCTGGGATTCCTATGACCTTTGATAATTCGTTAACCCAACTTTCGATTTTTGGGCTATTTGTGTCTGGCATGTCAGGCACGATTACCTGGTAACCTTTTCGTTCAAGCTGAACTTTAACCCAAGGATACCAACTTGAGTTGTGATCACCGCCCCAGCCATGAACTATTACGATTCTTATCATATAGATATTATATCATATAAAAATAAAGCTTTGTGTAAAAATGAAAATACCCCTGACCGAAGTCTGGGGTATTTTTATTAAAAGATTTTTGCTAACCAGCCAAATAAACTAAATCCAGTTTGTTCTTCACCTACGATTTTTTCTACTTCTGTGATAGCTCCTTTAATAATACTGATTTGTTCATCTACCTTTACCTTATCTTCTTCGCTAGTTAGAGTAGATTTTAATTCTTCTAGTTTGGTTATCTTTTCTTTATCTTGTTTGATTAGATCTTTTGCTTTTTCTATTTCTTCATATTTTGGACCAATAAAGAATTTTGTAAAACCACTTCTTTCCTTGATCTTATCTAATTCATTCTCAACTTCCTCGTGATTTTGCTGTTGAGATTGAGCGATGACTCTAACTTGTTCTCCTATACCACCAACTCTGTCTGCAACTTGTAACATTTGATGAACCGCGTTAGCTACTTGGCTTCGTCTTTGTTCACCCATTGACGTTTTTTCTTCGTCATTGTTTCTCTTTGTTTCTTTAACTTTTGTCTCTTCTCTCTGTTGGTTTTTATTTGAAATAGAATCATCTTTATCTTCTTCTTCATCAACAACAGTAGTTTGGACTTCTGCAGAAACAGCTTTTTGATTTTTAGTGCCTGGTTTATCTTCTTTTCCAAAAGCGCTAACGCTATTGGTGATAGAGAAAGAAAGTATAAACATTAAAGCACCTAATAGTAATGTTTTATTCATATTTTTATAGTTAATAACTATATTAATTAATAATGTGGCCCCGACACTTATGTAGACGATGGTAATATATATATGTTACACACTATCTACCCTTACTTTTATTATCACTCTTTTCTGATTTTTTACCAACATCTTCTTTGCCTTTTTCTGTGGATATTTTAATATCGCTTTGAGAATCAGATTCTTTTTCTGGAGAGTTTTTGATTCCTGAAAAATTACTATTTTCCAGAGAATTTCTTCTAATTCCGTTGTTTGTTTTTATGTTTTTATCAAATGTATTTTCACCCCTTGGTTCCTTGATCTTCTTTTCTATGATTTGTTTGTTTTTTTCTATTGTCTCCTTAAAGTTATCAGATTCTCCCGAAGAAAGTTTTGTGGCATTATTGAGATGATTAGTCAAACGGTTTTTTGTTTTTTCTATTTCTTCTTTGTTTGCTAATTCTTTCTCTTCGAGAAGTTTAATTTCGTCAGCTCTTTTTTCAGCTAAACGGATTTCAAATTCAGCCTTCTTGCTCTGATCGAAAATTACTATTTTTTGTAAATCTTCAGTTATCAGCTTGATAGAGTATAGCGCTTCGCCAGGTAAACTTAGCCTGCTAGCATAGACAGCTCTTCCACCACCTAAAATAAGACCAGATATTACTATGACGGTTGCAAACTTTAGAAGAGGGGAATTAGCTTTGCCGACTTTAATTTCCTGATAAGGAGATACCACTTCTTTTTTAACAGAATAGAAGTCCATATACTCCTTTAGATTTTCTTTTATAGCAACAAAAGAATTCTCATTAATTGAGGTTTCTCGTAGGTTCTTTAGATGTTTCTTTAAATCTTTATTTTTCATATCTCTTCTTTAGTGATAGTAGGGCTCGATGCATTGTTACTCGTACATTTACTAGACTCTTGTTTGTGATCTTGGATATCTCGCTAATACTAAGGTCATCTATATACTTCATTATTAAAATTTCACGATACTCTTCTTTTATTTCTGATAGATATTTTTTTAATTTCAAATTATCTATCTCATCATCCAATCTTTTTTCATCTGTATTTTCTTCAATTACCAGATCTTCTTTTTCTTCAATAGATTGTTCCAGGGAATAGGTTTCTTTTTTTGTTCGGTAGTAATCGATGATTGCGTTGTTTAGGATTTTATACAGAAATGCTTTTATGTTTTTTATTTCTTCTCCTTCTTCGTCAACGATATTTCTCCAAGCCTTAAAAAATGTTTCTTGAACCATATCTTCTGCAGTTTCTTTATCTTTTACCTTGAAATATGCATGCCTAAGGATTCCTCGTGCATACTCTTCATAGGCTTTCTCGAACTGTTTTTTCTTCGAATCCATCCCGCTTTAGATGACGATTAAACTAATAATTTGTTACATAAAAACGGATTATTTTTCAATTTTATTTTCTTTTCCCCACTGCCACCTTGGTTTTTCTCCTTTTTTGTAGCACACAAAAAACAGGATTCCAGACATTACTATTAGCACGACCAGGTTAATCCAATCTTGATTTATGTTTATTATTAAAAGGTAGAGAGCAATAGCCCAAGCAATAGTAAATGCCCAGCCTTCCCATGTGACAGGTATCCAACCATATCCATACGTTTTTCTTTTAAACCAAAGTTTGTTTGTCATGTTTATATTATATTCTATTTTTACAAATAGTAGAATTTAAAAATCTTTTATCTCAATATCTTTCGGTAAATCTTTTTCAGATACAATTATAACATCATCGGGGATTATTTTTTCGTAAGACAAAGATTCTATTAGAGATCGTGGGGTAAATTTATTTTTATCAAAAACATAAACATAACCTTTTGAATTATGAAGTTGATCAAACGTTTCTTTTGTTGCTTTGAATTTTATTTTTCCTTCTCCGTCGGTTCCGAATCCGCTTCGTAATCCTAGGGGAGCATTTATCTCATTAATTATTCCCATAAAAATGGCAATATCAGCAGATGGTGAGGCGAAGACAGCTGGTTCACCATCAGGGATTCTTTCTTTGTCTTTTGGATATTTATATGCTTGGCGTGGTTCAAAAACCTCAATCTCGTATGGAGAGCCATGAAAAACCCACTTATTTTCACTTTCTAGGTTTAATAATTTTGTACGTGCTAACGTTTCTGGAGAATCATTAATTTGCTCTAATTTGTTCATGCTTTTTCTTTTTGAAAATAACAATTTCGATTGAGATGATAAAGGCAAGGAGACATAGTAGAGCTGCAAAAATTATTTCAGGATATGATTTAGCAAAACCAGTTGGAGAAAGGTGCTTGTATAAAATTGCTCCATAAGCCCAAACTAGTACGAGTCCGTAGGGAACATTATGATTTTGAATTGTTCGTAATGATCCGATAGTAGCTCCAACTATTAAGATTAAGACGGTCCAAAAAACTTCTGACAATCCAAATCCATTCCAGTTTATGCTTACTAAAAAGACGGTGATGTTCGCAATAGTTGCCACGGTAATCCATCCGAGATAGACGCTAAAAGGTAAACGAACAAACCACTTCTCGCTTTTTGAAAGAATAGTAGACTTTAAAATTTTAGAAATTTTAAGAAGAGAAAATAACAATCCAAGCATTATAATAACTGATAACCAAATCCAGTCATTATGCCAAACGAGTATCCACCAGATATTAAATAATGAAGTTAGAACAAATAAGCCATTTACTTTTGAGACTAGCTCATTCTTACCTTTTTTAAACTGATAAATAACATAAACTGCTAAGAGTGCATATATAAGACCCCAAATAGAGAAAGCGTATCCTGCAGGAGCAAATAGGTTTGGGTAACTATTTGATATTGCACCAGTATTTCTACCCGCTATTGGTAATGCATTTGCTAAAAAATTAACTACCACCATTGCTATATAAGCTAATGGAGTAAGTATTTTAAAGATTTTTGTATTCATACTTTAATTGTATCAAAAAGAAAAATTAAGAGCTAGACTTTTTATTCTTCATTTTTCTATATTCACTACCGCTCATGTAGCTCCTGGTATTGGTGACTCTATCAACAAAAAGGATCCCATCGAGGTGGTCGTATTCATGTTGGATGACTCTTGCCAATAGGCCACTTGCTTTTAGTTCAAAATTTTTACCATTCTCATCTGTAGCCTTTATGATTACGCTTCTTGATCTTTTCACTATGCCAAATAGATTGGAATTTGCGACGCTTCCGCAACCTTCGTAGCCGTTACACTTATCCTTCGAGTAGCGGGTTATTTTAGGGTTTATAAAAATCCTGATTCCATCCAAGTCTTTTGGTTTTCTGGTTTTTGTTGGTCTAATTTCGGTTATAAACATTCTCAAATTTTCTCCAATCTGCGGAGCAGAAATACCAATCAAGTTTCCTGCGATCATTGAATCATTAAGATTTTTTATTAAGTTTTTAATTTTACTAGAATTTATTTCTTTGAGAGTAAGCTTTCTAGAAACTTTTCTAATTTTTGGATTTCCTAATTGAACTATTTCTTTTGTTGCCATAATACTCATTATATCAAAAAAGAAGATGAAGGAGTAATAAAATAAGAATCGTTATTTTCAAAAATGTAAAAATATGCTAGTATGAGTTCGTTAAATATTGGGGTATCCCTCCTTCGCTAAAGCTTCGGGCGGGCGGGCGTCTCAATAAGAAAATGAGAGTGGAATATTATAAGTTTTTTTAAAATAGAGTTAAGTAATATATTGGGGTATCCCTCCTTCGCTAAAGCTTCGGGCGGGCGGGCGTCTCAATAAGAAAATGAGAGTGGAATATTATAAGTTTT
>Ga0116170_10000964_pt1 | contig 29849 bp, 22 predicted proteins | sample AD_JPNHW1_MetaG_FD_89797 | JGI IMG/M metagenome (GOLD analysis project Ga0116170, IMG submission 89797) | Active sludge microbial communities of municipal wastewater-treating anaerobic digesters from Japan - AD_JPNHW1_MetaG | ecosystem: Engineered > Bioreactor > Anaerobic > Digestate | place... | reverse complement strand
TACCGCGCGCTCGCCGAGGCGGAGAGCCCGCAGGCCCTGCTGCAAAAGATCCGGCAGGTCCCGCAGCAGGCGACGCCGCCTGACCAGTGGGAAGTCCAGATCCTTGCCCGCATTTTGTCGAAGCACCGCGTCATTCTGGTCTCCGACCTGTGCGATGCCACCCTCATCGGGAACATGGGCATGGAGCACGCCGCGACGCTGCAAGACGCGATCCGCCGGGCCCGCGACCGCGCCGGGGAAGGCGCGCGTTTCACCGTCATTCCGGATGGGGTTTCCGTAATCGTGGAGAGTCATTGAAATGAAGATCATCGTCTGCATCAAACAGGTCCCCGGCACTACGCAGGTCGACATCGATGAGAAAACCGGCGTGCTCAAACGGGACGGGGTCGAGTCGAAAGTCAACCCTTACGATCTGTACGCGCTGGAGACCGCGCTCCGCCTGAAGGAGCTGTGCCCGGGCGCGACGACCGTGGCGCTCACGATGGGGCCGCCGCAGGCCGAACAGTCGCTGCGGGAAGCCCTGATGATGGGCATCGACGAGGTGGTGCTGGTTTCGGATCGCCGCTTCGGCGGCGCCGATGTGCTGGCCACCTCTCACACCCTTTCGCAGGCCATCCTCTCGCTGGGGGAGGCGGGCCTGATCCTGTGCGGCCAGCAGACGACGGACGGCGACACCGCCCAGGTGGGCCCCGAGATCGCCGAGTTCCTGCACATCCCGCACGCCACGAACGTCACCGCGATCCCCGAGTTCACGGGCGCGTCGCTCACCGCGCAGGTGGACCTCCCGACAACGGAAGAAACCATCCGGATGCCGCTGCCGTGCCTGATCTCCGTCAACAAGGGAATTCACACGCCGCGACTGCCCTCGTTCAGGCTCAAGAAGGCGACGCGCGCCCGCAAGGTGACGGTGCTCACGCTGGACGATTTGCCCGATAAGGATCCCGCGCACTACGGCTTGAACGGCTCGCCGACGCAGGTCGTCCGGATTTTCCCGCCGGAGCACCACGTGACCCGCGAGACGTGGGAAGGCACGGGCGAGGAGCTGGCCGACCGGCTCTGTCGCCATCTCCGCAAAGAGAAATTTCTAAACTGAGAGAGCGATCGTATGGCAGAAATGATTGTCCATCCGGAAAAGATCCCCGACACCCGCAAGCTCGAGGCCCTGTGCCCTTTCGGCGCGATCCAGGTCGCGGAGGGCCGCGTGAGCATTTCGGCGGCATGCCGGATGTGTAAGCTTTGCGTCAAGAATGGCCCCCCGGGGGCTTTCGAGCTGGTCAGCGAGACGAGGGCTGGCGTCGACAAGAGCGCGTGGCGCGGCATCGCGGTCTATATCGATCAGACCGAGGGCGAGATCCATCCGGTCTCGCTCGAGCTGGTCGGCAAGGCCCGCGAGCTGGCGCAGAAGATCGGGCATCCGGTGTACGCTCTGCTGGCGGGCGCCTCCCTCAAGGGCCAGGCCGAGCTTCTGCGCCACTACGGCGTCGACCGGGTTTACCTCTACGAGCATCCGCAGCTGGCGCATTTCCGCATCGAGCCGTACACGGCGGTGTTCGAGGACTTCATCAAGCGTTGCCGCCCGTCGGTCGTGCTGGTCGGCGGCACGGCCATCGGCCGGTCCCTCGCGCCCCGCACCGCGGCCCGTTTCCGCACGGGGCTGACGGCTGACTGCACCTGCCTCGACATCCAGCGCAACACCGATCTGGACCAGATCCGTCCCGCTTTCGGCGGCAACATCATGGCGCACATCCGGACGCCTCACCACCGTCCGCAGTTCGCGACGGTCCGCTACAAGATTTTCTCCGCCCCGGAACGGCTTGGCGCCCCGCGGGGCGAGGTCCTCGCCATCGCACCCGAGGAGGCGATGCTGGCCTCCCGCATCGAGACGCTGGCGACCCACCGCAAGGAGCCGGTGAAGAACATCGAAGACGCGGACGTGCTCGTGGTCGCGGGATTGGGCATGCAGCGGCGGGAAAACCTGGAGTGGCTCAAGCGGCTCGCGGAACATCTCGGCGGCATGGTTGCCGGCACGCGCCCGGTGATCGAGGCCGGATGGCTGGAGCCGCGCCGCCAGATCGGCTTGAGCGGGAGGACCGTCAAGCCGAAGTTGCTGATCACGTGCGGCGTTTCGGGCTCCATCCAGTTCGTCGCGGGCATGGGCGGCTCGGAGCGGATCATGGCCATCAACATCGATCCGAACGCGCCCATCTTCAAAGTCGCCCACACGGCGCTCGTGGGCGACGTCTGCGAGATCATTCCCTCCCTGCTGAAGAAAATCGAAACTGGAGTCTGATCCATGTCTGATGCTCTCCAATACAACCGGCTGACGGAGGCGGACCTCGTTTTTCTGAAGGCCGCCGTCGCACCCGACGGCAAGGTCACCGTCCGCGAGGCCATCCACGAGGATTTCAGCCACGACGAGATGGGCGCGGTCCGCCATTTCCCCGACGTGCTGGTGGAGGTGACCTCCACCGCGCAGGTCTCTGCAGTCCTGCGCTACGCCAATGAGCGCCGGGTTCCCGTCACCCCGCGGGGCCAGGGCACCGGGCTCGTCGGCGCGTCGGTGGCCCTGCACGGCGGCATCATGCTCAGCACCACGCGCATGAACCACATCCTGGAGCTGGACGAGGAGAACCTGACGCTGACCGTCGAGCCGGGCGTCCTGCTGATGGATATCGCAAAGTTCGTGGAGGAGCACGACCTTTTCTATCCGCCGGATCCCGGCGAGAAAAGCGCGTCGATCGGCGGAAACATCAACACCAACGCGGGCGGGATGCGCGCCGTCAAGTACGGCGTGACGCGCGACTACGTGCGGGGGCTGGAAGTGGTGCTCGCCTCCGGCGATGTGATCGAGGTCGGCGGCAAGGTCGTCAAGAACAGCTCGGGCTACAGCGTGAAAGACCTGATCGTCGGCTCGGAAGGCACGCTGGGGATCGTCACCCGGGCTATCCTCAAATTGCTGCCGCGGCCGAGGAAGGCGATCAGCCTGCTGGTCCCCTTCGGCGACCTGACGACGGCGATCGAGACCGTCCCCCTCATCATCAAGTCGAAGTACATCCCGACCGCCATCGAGTACATGGAAAAGCCGGTGATCCTGTGCGCGGAGCAGTATTTGGGCAAGAAGTTCCCCGACCACTCGTCCGACGCTTACCTCCTGCTGACCTTCGACGGCAACAGCCGCGAGGAGGTGGAGGCCATTTACGAGAAAGTGGCGGAGGTCTGCCTGCAGACCGGCGCAAGGGACGTGTTGATCTCCGACACGGATGAGCGGCAGGTCTCCATCTGGAGCGCGCGCGGCGCGTTCCTGGAAGCGATCAAGGCGTCGACCTCGGAGATGGAGGAGTGCGACGTGGTCGTGCCGCGCAAGCGGGTCGCGGACTTCGTCAAATACACCAAAGCGGTTCAGCAGCAGGTGGGCGTGCGCCTCAGCGGCTTCGGCCACGCGGGCGACGGCAACCTGCACGTCTACATTTTGCGGGATGAGCTCGATGCCGACACCTACGCCCGAAAATTGCAGGAGGCCTTCGGTCTGCTTTACGCCAAGGCCCGCGAACTCGGCGGACAGGTTTCTGGCGAGCACGGGATCGGCTTCGCCAAGAAAGGTTTTCTGGCCGAATCGCTGGGCGACGTCACCATCTCGCTGTTGCGCAACATCAAGGCCGCCTTCGATCCCAACGGCATCCTCAATCCGGGCAAGGTCTGTTGAACCCCGGGCGCGGGGTTTGGGACGGTTCCCCGACGCGTCCGCGGCGGTTTCCGGGGAACCCGCCCTGTCATGAGGTGCGGTTGCGCAGAAAGTTGAAAGGCCCGCTTTAGACCTTCTCCTGCGGGCTGAGGCGCCCCAGGGCCTTGTCGCCGAGCTTGTCGCGCAGCGCGTCCACGGCGCGGCAGAGGCGCTCGCGCTTCTCGCGGGCGGCGGGCGAGTCGTCGAAGAAGGAGAGCTGTTCGCTGCGCCCGTCGCGGAAGCCGCTGACGCCGAAGCCGATCAGCCGCACCGGCTGCACGAGCGGTTCCGCGTCGAACAGTTTGAGGGCCATCGCGCGAAAGGTGAAGTCGTCGCACGAGGCCGCCTCGAAGGGCGCCTGCCGCGTGATCGTGCGGAAGTCCGCCCAGCGCAGTTTGAGCCGGCCGACGGTCGCGTAGCGCCCGCGGGCGCGCACGCGCCGGCCCACCTCGTCCGCCAAGCCCTTGAGCACCTCGCGCACCGCCTCGCGGTCTCTGCAGTCCTCAAGGAAGGTGTATTCGCGCGAGAGGCTCTTCTCCTCGAACTCGGTTTCGACGCCGCGGTCGTCTTCGCCGCAGGCGAGCGCCAAGAGGTGCGCCGCCAGGCTCTCGCCCAACAGGCGCCTCAGATAGGCGGGGTCGGCCTTCTGGATGTCGGCGACCAGCCGGAAGCCCGCGCGCTCGAGCGTCTCGCCCGTGACCTTGCCGACGCCCCACAGCGCGCCGACCTTCTGCCCGGCGAGGAATTGAACCAGCGCGTCGTGCTCCGCCGGCACGACGAAAAGCCCGTCCGGCTTGGCCTTCTCGCTGGCCAGCTTCGCCAGGAACTTGTTGTGGGCCACGCCGACCGACGCGGTGAGCCCCACCTCTTCCCGGATGGCGGCGCGGATCTTTTCAGCGATGGCCCGTCCGTCGCCGAACAGGGCGCCTGCGCCGGTCACGTCGACGAACGCCTCGTCGATCGAAACCGGTTCGATCAGCGGCGAGAACCGCTCGAAGATCGAGAACACCTGCTGCGAGGCCGCCTCGTAGCGCGCCATGTCGCCGTGCACGAAGATTCCCTGCGGGCAGCGCCGGTAGGCTTCGCGCGACGGCATGGCAGAGTGCACGCCGAAGACGCGCGCCTCGTAGGAGCAGGTGGAGACCACGCCGCGCTGGTCGGGCGGCGCGCCGACGATGACGGGCTGGCCGCGCCATTCGGGATGGTCGCGCTGCTCGACGGACGCGAAGAACGCGTCCATGTCGATATGGAGGATGCAACGCCGCATAACAAAAAAACACACCGGCCCGCAACGGGGACGGTGTGTTCTTCTAGCGAGAGATGAACAACGGCCTCATTCCCCGTTGGACCCGGCGGGGGCCGCTTGCACTGCGGGGGCCGCTTGCGCTGCGGGCGCCGCTTGCGCGGCCGGCGCTTGGGCCGGAACGGCAGCCGGGGCCGGACGAGGTGCCTGAACTTGAACCTGAGCAGCCGGAGCCGGAGGCTTCGGCGCGTGGGGGGCGGCTGGCGCTTGTGCGCCAGCGCCCGTCTTCGCGGGACGGGCCGCCAACATGCACCCCAACGTTCTTCCGATCAGTCGCGGCGTTTGTTCGACAATCGCGCACGACGAGCACTCTTCGATCACCTTGTTGACAACGCCCATGCCCAGCTCCTTATGCGCGTTTTCGCGCCCGCGGTACTGGAGCGTCACCTTGACCTTGTGCCCTTCCGCAAGAAAATCTTTGATCTGGCGAAGCTTGTGACCCAGGTCGTTCGCGTCCACGCTGGCGTGGAACTTGACTTCCTTGATCATCGTCGTCTTCTGATTCTTGCGCGCCTGCTTGCGCTTGATGCTTTCCTCATAGCGGAACTTGCCGAAATCCATGATTTTGCAAACCGGCGGTTCGGCGTTGGGGGATACCTCCACGAGGTCGAGTCCCTGCTGATCGGCAAGACGCTGCGCATCGCGCGTCGCCATCACCCCCAGCATTTCGCCGTTGGCGTTGATCACGCGGACATTCGGGACACGGATTTTGAAGTTAACTCGGATGAACGAAGCGATAGCTCACCTCCATTGTTGAGCCGGCGATGCGGCTCTTGTTCCTGTTTTCCGGCCTTGTCTGGCAGGGCCTGACCCGTAAGGAAGGTCACGCTTTCAGCGCGACCTTCAACAATTCCATAAACGCGTCGAGCGTCATCGCGCCCTGGTCGCCCGCCTCGCGGCTGCGCACCGACACCACGCCCGCCTCGGCATCGCGCCCACCGACCACGAGCATGTAGGGGACCTTTTCGAGCTGCGCCTTGCGGATCTTCGCGCCGAGTTTCTCGTTGTCGGCGTCGACCTTCACGCGCACGTCCGCGTCGAGAAGCTTGGACTCGATGCTCTTGGCGTACTCGATCTGGCCCGCGGTGATCGGCAGCACGCGCACCTGCTCCGGCGCCAGCCAGACGGGGAACGCGCCCGCGTAGTGCTCGATGAGGATGCCGAAGAAGCGCTCCAGGCTCCCCAGCAGCGCGCGGTGCACCATGTAGGGCTGGTGCTCTTTGCCGTCCTCGCCGATGTACGTGAGGTTGAACCGCTCCGGCAGGTTGAAGTCGAACTGAATCGTGCCGAGCTGCCAGGGGCGTCCCAGCGCGTCCTTGATCTTGAGGTCGATCTTCGGCCCGTAGAACGCGCCGCCGCCCTCGTCCACCTGGTACGCGATCTTCTCGGCCTTGAGCGCTTCCTCGAGCGAGCGCGTGGCCTGCTCCCAGCGCTCCGGCAGGCCAACGGCCTTCTCGGGGCGGGTGGACAGGTAAGCGGTGATGTCGTTGAAGCCGAAGCGGCGCAGGATGCGCAGCGCGAAATTCACCGTGAAGCGGATCTCGCCCTCGATTTGCTCGGGGGTGCAGAAGATGTGCGCGTCGTCCTGCGTGAAGCCGCGCACGCGCAGCAGCCCGTGGCGCACGCCCTCCTTCTCGTAGCGGTACACCGTGCCCATCTCGGCCCAGCGCAGCGGCAGGTCGCGATACGAGTAGCGGCGGGTCTTGTAAATCTGGATGTGGAACGGGCAGTTCATGGGCTTCACGTAGTACTGCTCGACCGTCGTGTGCGCGCCTTCGCCCTCCGTCACGTTCATGCAGGGGAACATGCTTTCGCGGTAGAATCCCAGGTGGCCGGAGGTCTCCCAGAGCTTGGCGCGGCCCACATGCGGCGTGAACACCATCTCGTAGCCGGCGCGGAAATGCTCCTTCCGCCAATATTCCTCGATCGCCACGCGGACGCGCGCGCCCTTCGGGTGCCAGTGCGCCAGGCCGGGGCCGACGTCTTCGCTGATGCTGAAAAGCTCCAGCTCTTTGCCCAGCTTGCGGTGGTCGCGCTTTTTCGCCTCCTCGATGCGGGCCAGCGAGGCGTCGAGCGCCTCCTGCGAGACGTCGGCCATGCCGTAAAGCCGCTGCAGCATCGCGTTGTTCTCGTCGCCGCGATAGTACGAGCCCGCCACGGCCACGATCTTCACCGCGCCGATGTCCGAGGTCTTGGCCACGTGGGGGCCGCGGCACAGGTCCGTGAAATCGCCGCAGGTGTAGAGCGAGACCGTTTCGCCCGCGGGGATGTCGGCCAGACGTTCCAACTTATATTTCTGGTCCGCGAAGACCTGCGCGGCCTCCGCGCGCGACACCTCGCGGCGCACGAATGGCTGGCCCGCCTTGATGAGCGTCTTGATTTCCGCCTCGATCTTGGGGAAATCCTCCGGCGTGAGCCGGTGCTCCATGTCGAAATCGTAATAAAACCCGTCCTCTGTCGAGGGCCCGATGTCCAGTTTCACGTTGCCATACAACTTGCAAACCGCAGCCGCCATCACATGGGCGGCACTATGACGCATCACATCTATCGCTTCCACAAAAACCTCCAAGCCGGGGAGCCTACAAACGCCCGCCGGAAAATCAACCAAACAGTTAGGGTAAAGTGTCCCGAATCCGGTGCCGGATGTCAAGCGCCCGCTTGCGCGCGAATTGAGCGCGCGAGGAAACGGCGCCCCGCCCCGGACGCCGGGGGAAGCCGGGCTCAGCGCTCTTCGATGAGCGTCAGGGAGATGTTGCGGGCCTTGCCGGCGCGGGTGACGGTGAGCGTGACGCGGTCGCCGGGCTTGCGGGGGTCGAGGATCGCCTGCACCTCCTCGATGGTTCTCACGGGGGCGCCGTCCACGGCGGTGATGACGTCGCCGAACACCAGTTCCCCGAGGTTGTCGATGCCGAGGCCCTCGAGGCCCGCGCGGGCGGCGGGGGTTTTGTCAAAGACGGCGTAGATCGCGACGCCCGAGATGTCGGCGCGCCCGGTGACGTGGTCGGGCAGGAGTTGGACGCCGAGGCCCGCGCGCGTGACGCGGCCTTTCTCGATGAGTTGCGGCACCACGCGCGAGACGGTGTCGGAGGGGACCGCGAACCCGATGCCCGCGTAGGCGCCGCTGGGGCTGAGAATGGCGGTGTTGACGCCGATGACGCGGCCGTTCGACGCCAGCAGGGGGCCGCCCGAGTTCCCGGGGTTGATCGCCGTGTCGGTCTGGATCACGTCGTAGATCTTGCGGTCGGTCATGGAGGTGATGGTGCGGCCGAGGGCGCTGACGATGCCGGAGGAGAGGGTGGTGTCGAGCCCGAAGGGGTTCCCGATGGCGTAGACCTGTTGGCCGACGTCGAGGTCGCGCGACGGGGCGATCTCGGCCGGCACAAGCTTCGCGGCGGGCGCGTCGATCTTGAGCACGGCGAGGTCGTAGTCCGGCGCGACACCCACGAGCTTGGCGTCGTAGCGGGTGCCGTCGGGGAAGGTGACGGTCAGGGTGTTCGCCTCGTACACCACGTGGTAGTTGCTGACGATGTGGCCTTTCTTGTCCCAGACGAAGCCCGAGCCGGCGCCCTGCGGCACCTCGTAGAGCTGGAAGTCAAAGAATCCGCGGCGCACGAGGGCGTTGTTGGCGACCGCGACGACCGAAGGCGAAACGCGCTTGTAGACTTTCGTTGCTTCGGTTTCTGAAACGGGGGCGGGCGGGCACGGCAGGGCTTGCGAGGCGGAGCCGACGCGGTTGGTGAGGGCTTGGAGCGCCGCGAGGTGGCTCTCCCAGCGCCGCCCGTTGTCCCGGAGCTGGAACGCGAGGAAGACGACCATCGCCAACAGGGCCAGCGTGAGGAAAGGTGAGCGTGTCGAATTCATGGTGTTAAAAATAGCGAATCGGGACAGGCTTTTCGAGCCGAAAAACGGCCGGGTGTGCGCGGCCGCGGGTCTCCCCGTTCGGGCGCGCGCCTGCGGCGCAGAGAATGCGGTGGCACGCCGAGGCCGGAAACGTGTATACTGCCTCCATCCGCAGGGAGGAGAACAATGTGAACTGGCCGTTATTTTTCAGCACCTTCGCACTCATTTTTTTGGCCGAGCTCGGCGACAAGACGCAGCTGGCCGTCATGAGCCAGTCGGCCGCATCGTCGTCGAAGTGGACGGTGTTCGCGGCGGGCGCGATCGCGCTTGCGACGTCGACGGCGATCGGCGTGTTGGCCGGCGACTTGATCCGCCGCTTTGTGCCGGACGAGCGGTACATCAAATGCGTGGGCGGCGTGCTGTTCCTGATTTTCGGCTGCCTGATGCTGCGCGAGGCGTTCCTGCCCAAGGCGGAGCCGGCGGCCGCCGCCGCAAAGGAACCGCCGCACGTGAAGGGCTGGGTCGGCCGGTTCGTGATCCAGCAGGCGGCGGTTTTCGAGAAGGCCGCGTTCGAGGACTACGAGGCGCTTGCGGCGAAGACGGCCGATCCTGGAACGAAGGCGGTTTTCGAGCGGCTGGCGCGCGAGGAGCACTGGCATCATGAGGCGATGCTGGCGGCCATCGCGTCGGGCGGCGGCAAGGACATCGAGATAACGTCCGAGATGGCGGGCTCCTTGCCGCCGGTGGACGATCTGATGCACGATGCGGCCCGGGTCCCGAAGGAGGTCGAGCACGCCATCGGGCACGAGCGCGCCATGGCGCAGTTTTACCGGGTCCTGTCGCGGCAGAGCGTGATCCCGCGCTTGAAGGAGACCTTCGACGCGCTGGCGGTTGCGGAGAACAATCATGCCCAGCGCCTGGTCGCCCTGACGCGGCCGATGTGAATCGCGGCGCGGGGCCGGTCTGTGGGATGTGAACGCGTCCCGGTCTCCCGACGGAGGTGTGATGTCTGAGTGGATCGACATACGGAAAGACGACCGGCATGTGGCGCGCGAGCGCGAGAAGGCGCGCGCGTTGCGCAAGAGCGCCTGGTGGCAGAAGCAGGTTCAGGCCGGCGTGTGCCACTACTGCGGCAAGCACGTCGGCGCGGACGCGCTGACGATGGATCACGTGGTGCCGGTCGCGCGCGGCGGCACAAGCACGAAGGGCAACGTGGTTCCCGCGTGCGCGGCCTGCAACAAGACCAAAAAATACCTGACGCCTGCCGAGCAGATCTTGGAGGAGCTGGAGCGGGGCGGGCTCGGCGATGATGAGGAGCCCTGACGATGGCGAAACGTCTGGTCGTGGTGTGGCCCCATGGCTTCTGTTCGGGCGTGGCGCGGGCGGTTGAGACCGCCGAGATGGTCCTTGCGCGGTACCGCGGAGGGACGGTCTATTGCCTCAACGAGATCGTTCACAACCGGCAGGTCGTCGCGCGCCTGGCCTCGCTCGGCATGGTCTTCGTGGACACGGTCGATGCGGTGCCGGAAGGTTCGCTCTTGCTTTTTTCGGCGCACGGCGTCGCGCCCGAGGTGGTGCGGCGGGCCGTCGCGCGGCGGTTGCGGGTGATCGACGCGACCTGCCCGTTCGTGACCAAGGTCCACGCCGAGGTGCGCCGCTTTGCGGCGCAGGGGGCGCACGTGATCTGCATCGGCCACCGCCGCCACGAGGAGGTGGTCGGGGTGGCGGGCGAGGCGCCGGAGCATGTCAGCATCGTCGAGAGCGCGCAGGAGGCCGAGTCGCTGGCGGTGCCCGCGGACGCCCTCGTCGCGGTCGTGAGCCAGACGACGCTGGGGGAAGCGCAGGTGGCGGCGGTGATGGCGGTGCTGCGCCGGCGTTTCCCGCGGCTGCAACTGCCGGCGAGCACGGACGTGTGCTATGCCACGCGCAACCGCCAGCTGGCCGTGAGCCTGCTCGCGCGCGAGTGCCGGCGCGTCTTGGTGCTGGGCTCCGCCAACAGCTCGAACAGCCAGCGGCTGGCCGAGACCGCCCGGGCCGCCGGCGCGGAGGCGGTGCTGGTCAGCGAGCTGGGGCAGCTCGACGGTTTTGGTTTGGCGGAAGCCGACGCGGTCGGTTTGACCAGCGGAGCCTCCACCCCCGAGTCGTTTCTGGAGGAGGCGGTCAGTTGCCTGCGGTCCAGATACGGTTTTCCGGAGCCGGAGGTGCTGACGGCGGCGGTGGAGGACTCGCATGTTTTCCGGCTGCCGGCGCTTCCGGGGTGAGGAAGGAGATCATGATGGATGACAAGGCGTTGTTCGCGATCCCGTGCGGCCTGTTCGTGGTGGGCACCCGGTGCGAAGAGGGGTTCGCCGGATGCATCGTCGATGCGTTCCTTCAGGCGACGGCGTTTCCTGCGACGGTGATCCTCTGCAGCCAGCATCCGACGCGGACGAACGCCTGCATCAAGGCCACGGGGGAGTTCAGCGTGTCGGTGCTGCGCCAAGACGCGGACCCGTTTGTGGTGGCCAATTTCGGGTTCCAGTCGTCGCGCCACGTCCGGAAGTGGGACCGCGTGACGCACCGGTTGGAGCGCGGCCTGCCGGTGCTGCAGAGCGCGGCGGCCTGGTATGTCTGCCGGGTGCTGTTCACGCACGAGCTGTCCACGCACACGCTGTTTCATTGCGAGGTGCTGGAGGCGGAGATGGGCGAAGGTGTGCCGCTCCTGTACGGGTATTACCGCGATCACATGAAGGACGCCACGGTCGCGGCGTTTCAGGCGTTCAAGAAAGCCCTGGATGGGGAGAAAAAAGCCCTGGGGGCCGATGCGCCTGGGGCCTGACCGCTTAGGTGCGGCGGCGTTCGTGCGAGGGCGGGATCTTGAGGATGCCGCGGTATTTCGCGATGGTGCGCCGCGCGACCGTGACGCCCTGATCGGACAGCTTCTCCTCGATCGCCTGGTCGGAGAGCGGCGCGGCGGGGTCTTCGGCTTCGACGAGCCGCTTGATCTGATCCTGGACCGATTTGTTCGAGACCGAGACGCCGTCTTTGCCCTTGAGCCCCGGGGTGAAGAAAAACTTCAGCTCGAAAAGGCCCAGGGGGGTGCGCATGTACTTGTTCGCCACCGTGCGGCTGACGGTGGTCTCGTGGACGCCGACTTTGGCGGCGACCTCCGCCATGGTCATGGGCCGTAGCGCTTCGACGCCCTGGGTGAGGAAATCGGTCTGGGCGTCGACGATCTCCTGGGCGATCTTGCGGATGGTCTCCTGGCGCTGGTAGATGCTGCGGATGAGGAACGCCCCCGCGCGGATGCGCTCCCGGATGTAAGACTTGGTCTCGGCGGGAACGCTTTTGTCCTCCAGCAGCTGGCGGTAGTGCTTGCTGATGCGGATGTGGGGCAGCAGGTCGTTTTCCACTTTGGCGACGAAACGCCCCTTCTCCTTGGCGACGAAAACCTCAGGCTCCACGTATTCCGGCTCCGAGCCTTCGAACAGGCGCCCGGGGCGCGGGTTGAGGCTCCGCACCAGCGCGATGACGTGAGCGAGCTCCTCGCGCGTCAGCGACAGGGCCTTGCAAAGGAACTTCTCGTCATGCGCGCCGAGCTTCTCCAGATGCTTGTCGATCAGCAGCCGCGCCTCGTCCTCCCAGGGGGAGTCTTCGACCAGCTCGAGCTGCTGCAGCAGGCACTCGCGCAGGGTGCGCGCGCCGACGCCGGGGGGGTCGAACGACTGGATGGCCTTGAGAATGTCGACGACCTCGCGCTCGCTGCGCCCGGAGATCATGATGATGTCCGGCAGGCTCCCGGTGAAATAGCCGTCGTCGTTGATGTTGCCGATCAGGGTGACGGCCAGCTCGCGGTCGTCGGGGGAGAGGTCGGTGAGCGTCAGCTGCTTCAGCAGATGGTCCTGCAGGGAGACCTTCTGGCGGACGGAATCGAACATGTATTGCCGCTTCTCTTCCGCGTCTTCCGAGGAGGGGGCATTCTCCATGCCTTGCATGAAGTAGTCCCGCCATTCGTCGTCCTGCTGCAGGATGGCGTCTACGTCGGGGTTGAAGTCCAGCCCCTCGTCGGTGACGCTCTTCTGCGGTGCTTCCGGCATCGCGTCGGAAAGAATGACCTCCGATGGGTCCTTCATGTCGTCGATGGTGGGGTTGACGGCCATTTCTTTAAGAATGGCGGCACGCAGCTCCATAACCGGCATCTGGAGCATCTCCAGAGACTGGCGCAGTTGCGGCGCGAGCGTCATCACCTGACGCTGCTGCTGACTCAAATTTAAAAGCGACCCTGCCATGCGAATACCAAAAGAATGGCGGCCTGCGCTCCGCAAGCATCATTCGTACCATTCAGCTTGTTTGTTCCCATCATAGTGCAAAGGGATGGGGAGGGCAAGCGCCGTTTGCGAGGTCGTTGCGGAAAGTTCGAGAAACAGGGGCTTTTCCTGCGAATCGACGGGTCAGATTCACGGATCAGGGGCGGACGGAACTTCATTCTGTCCGGCTGTTTCTGGTTTTAGTAACATGGGCGGCAAATCTACGCGAGGTGCGAAAATGAGAATGGCGGGCTTTTTACTGGCGGCGGTGGTCGGGTTGGCGGGTGCGGCGCAGGCTCTCCCGCCCGAGCTTGCGAAAGCGGCGGGAACCTCGGTTGAGAAGGGTTTGGCGTGGTTGAAATCCTGTCAGAAGCCGAGCGGCGCGTGGTCGGACGAGGGAATGCCCGCGCTGACGGCGTTGCCGCTCTGGGCTTTTGCGGCGTCCGGCGCGCGCGCCCGCCCTCCGGAAGCGGACAGGGCGGTCGCCTTCCTGCTCGGCAGGCAGCAGCCGGACGGCGGGATCTACGTTCCGATGCCGGGCCGCAAGGGCGGCAACCTCGGAAACTACAACACCTCGATCTCTGCGGCGGCCCTCGCTGCGACGGGGCTCCGCGACGTGGCGCCGGCCGTCCTGAAGGCCCGCAGCTACATCGCCGCCTCGCAGCATGGGGGCGACGACGAGCATGCGGGCGGCTTCGGTTACGACCGGGACGCCGGTCGGCGCTACTCGGACCTGAACAACACCCACTTCGCGCTGGACGCGATGCGGCGCACGGAGGGCGTCGAGGATTTGCGCCCCTCGGGGCAGAAACGGGCCGATGTCGATTGGGAGGCGGCTCTCAAGTACGTGCTGCGGCTGCAGAACACCGAGGGCGAGACCGCCGGCGGTTTCGCCTACAACACCCAGGACCCCAAGGGCGGCGCGGTCACGAACGCGGACGGGCGCGTGACGCTGCGCGCATACGGCAGCATGAGCTACGCGGGGCTGCTGGCGCTGGTTCACGCGCGCCTGGGGAGAAGCGACCCGCGCGTGCGGTCGGCGGTCGATTACGGCTCGCGTTTCTGGACGCTGGATGAGAATCCCGGCCAGGGTCAGCAGGGGCTGTTCTTCTATTTCAACGTGATGGCGCGCGCCCTCAGCGCGTCGGGTCTGGAGACGTTGCCGAGACAGGCGGCAGGCGGGATCCGCTGGCGCGAAGAGCTTGTGCGGAAGATCATCAGCCTGCAGAAGCCCGACGGCTCGTGGGCGAACGGCAACAACCGCTGGTGGGAGAACGATCCGGTGTTGGCGACCTCTTATTCGCTGTTGGCGCTGGAGTTTGCGGCCGGGTTGACCCGGTAGAGAAGGGAAATAAGGATGTCGAACGTTCAGGGATGGCTTTTGCTGGCGTTGGCCGCCGGAGGCGCATGCGGCGGGATTGTCGAGGAACCCCGCGAGCTGGCGGTGTTGCAGGAGGTGGACGTGCTGGTGCTCGGCGGCGGCAGCAGCGCGGTCCAGGCCGCGGAAAAGGCGGCGGCGAAAGGCGCGTCGGTGTTTCTGGCTGCGCCGCGCCCGTATCTGGGCGACGACATTGCGGGAACCCTGCGGCTGAGGCTGGCGGGGGATGCCGCGCCGCAAACGGAGCTGTGCAAGGCGCTTTACGCGTCCGCGGCGGCCACCGGCACCGCGCAGCGCGCCGTCGCCGAGGTCACGCCCCTGAAGGTCAAAAAGACCTTCGACGACGCTTTGCTCAGGGCGGGGGTCTCGTTTCTCACCGGCTGTTTCGCGACTGAGCCGTTGCGCGACGCCGCGGGAGAGGTCGCCGGGGCTGTCCTCGCCAACAAGAGCGGCCGCCAAGCCGTCCTCGCCAAGACGGTTATCGATGCGACGGAGCGCGCCGAGTTCTGCCGCGCGGCCGGCGCGCGGGCGCGGCCGTTCCCGCCCGGCACCTATATCTTTGCGCGTACGGTGATCGCAACCGAGGCCCCCAAGGCGGACGGCATGTCGGTGAAAGAGACGCTCGGCCTCTATCCGGTGCCATTCGGCAAGCAGACCTTAAATGGCCGCCTTTACGAGTGCGAGATCGCGCTGCCGATGAGAGACGGCTCTCCGTCGTCCTTCGCCGAGGCCGAACAGAAGGCGCGCGACATGACGTTTGTGCCCGGCGTGCTGGACGCTGCGGACCGGCTTTTCTTCATTCCGCCTGATCCTCTCATCGCCCAGACGACGTTGTCCGGAGAGCGTGTCGATGCGCAAACCATTGCGCTGGAAGCGTTTCGGCCACAAGGGCTACCGCATGTCTTTGCGCTTGGCGCGATGGCGGACGTGTCCCGCGCCGCCGCGTTGGCTTTGGCCGATCCGGCCCGCGCGATGACCCTGGGCGGACGGATCGGCGAGGCGGCCGCCGTTGACGCGAAGTCGCGCGGGGCGCTTGCCGGCGTGCGCGTCGCGGGAGACGCGCACGCCTCGGCTTCGGCGGCTCGGACTGCTGACATCCCGGGGGCGATTCATGTGGGCACGGTGGCGAAGTCGGACAAACGTGTCATCGCGGAGCCGCGGGAACTGCCGGAACTGGCGGCCTGCGACGTGCTGGTCGTCGGGGCCGGCACCGGCGGCGCGCCGGCGGCGATCGCGGCGGCGCGGCAGGGCGTGAAGGTCCTCGTCTGCGAATATCTCTACCACATGGGCGGCGTGCAGACCGTGGGTCTGATCGGCGGTTATTATTACGGCAACATCTGCGGCTTCACCGACGAGATCGACGCGGGCGTCAAAGGCGTGGCCAAGGTGAAGGTCCTGGGCAAGTCGGAGTGGTATCGCCGCCAGTGCCGCGCGAACGGCGCGGGGATCTGGTACGGCACGATGGCGACCGGGGCGGTGCGCGAGGGCGACACGCTGACGGGCGTGATCGTGGTCACGCCGGACGGCCGCCGCGGGGTGATCCGCGCCAAGGCCGTGATCGACGGCACCGGCAATGCCGACATCGCCGCGGCCGGAGGAGAAGAGACCGAGTATTACGACCCGGAGGAGATCGCGCTGCAGGGGGCGGGCAACGCGCCGCGCCGGCTGGGTTCCAGCGGCGGGAATTCGGACGTCGGGTTCGTCGACGAGACGGACGCGGCCGACCTCTGCTATTTCGCGTTGCGTTCGCGCAAGTCGTTGCCCGCATCGCTCTGGGACCAGGCGCAGAATGTCAACAGTCGCGAGCGGCGCAGGCTGGTGGGCGCCTTCTACATGACGCCGCTGGACGTGATCAACCGCCGCACCTATTCCGACACGGTGATGCAGTCCCACAGCGACATCGATTCGCACGGGTACACGAGGCACGAGAACTTCTTCATCGTGGATTTCGGCCGCCGGAAATTCTTCGAGGCGAATTTCCCGTACCGCGCGATGCTGCCGAAAACGCTGGACGGCCTGCTGGTGATCGGCCTCGGGGTGAGCGCGCACCGCGACGCCATGCCGGTGTTGCGGATGCAACCCGACATCCAGAACGAGGGCTATGCGGCGGGCTATGCGGCGGCCATGGCCGTGAAGGCCAACGTGCCGCTGCGCGCGGTGGACGTGAAGGCGCTTCAGAGGCATCTGGTCGAGATCAAAAACCTCGATCCGTCGGTGTTGACGGCGCAGGATTCATATCCCCTTGCGGAGGCGCGGATCGCCGAAGCCGTGCGGGATCTGGCCGACCTGACGAATCACTACGAGAAGGTGGCCGCGGTGCTGGCGGAGCCCAAGCGGTCGCTGCCGCTCTTAGAGGCCGCCTACCGTCAGGCCCGGACCGAGTCGGCCCGCTTGAACTACGCGCATCTGCTCGGGATCATGGGGAATCCGCTGGGCGAGGAGGCCCTGATCGCGAAAGTCGCGTCCTCCGGCTGGGATGAGGGCTGGAATTTCAAGGGCATGAGCCAGTTCGGGCGCAGCGTGAGCTGGGTGGACAGCTACATGATCGCGCTCGGGCGGTGCGGCTCGAAGCGGGCTCTGCCCGCGCTGCTGAAGAAGGCCGGCGCTCTGACGGCGGATTCGGCGTTCTCGCATTTCCGGGCGACGGCGCTGGCGCTTGAGAAGCTCGGCGACAGGTCGGCCGCGCCGGCTTTGGCCGCGGTGCTCGACCGTCCCGGCATCCGCGGTCACGCCTTCACGCTCGCCTCGATGCCGGACGTGCCGGGGCACGCGAACGCGGCGGCGGATGCGGAGCGCTCGACGTGCCTGCGCGAAATCGCGATCGCCCGCGCGCTGGTGCGGCTGGGGGATTTCGAGGGCAAGGGGCGGGCTGTCCTGCAGGCCTATGCCAATGATCCGCGCGGCGTCTATGCGCGGCATGCGAAAGCCGTCCTGGCGGAGTGAGGCTGTCCGTCCGGGGCCGGGCGCGCCGGATTGGGGATTCACGGTCTCATGCCTTTGTGGTATGTTTAAAACGGAATTGCGTGGAAAATGTGTTACAGCGAGGAGCGCGGTGGTGAAGAGATCTCTGTGGCTTTTTCTTGGCATGTGGTCTTTTTCGATAGGTGCCCGTGCGGAAACCTTGGCGTTCTGGCGACTCGATGCGGCTGCCGACGGCGTGGATCTGAAGAATGCGGCGGGCACCAATCACCATTTCGAAGCGCGCGGCGGGGCCCCGTCGGCCTCGTTCCGGCAACCGCTGGCGATCGTGCCCGCGTGGGAGCAGCTCGATGCGGCGACGCGCGGCAGCCGTCGCAACAACGGCTCCGTTTTCTTGAGCGCCGCCGCCGGGCGGACGCATCTGTGCGCGCCGGGACTGGGCCGCGCCCTGGAACTCACCCGCAGCTTCACGGTGGAGGGATGGCTTCGCAAGGCGGCCGAGCCGCTTCAGGACAGGCCGTGGTGCCTCTGCGGCGCGCGGGACGCGGGGCCGGGCTGGATGCTTTCGCTGCGGAACGACGCGGGCCGGACCCGTTTCCACTTGCAGGTCCACGGCCCGGCGGACGGACCGACCCTCGACGGTTTCTTCGGGCGTTCGGACGTGACCGGCGATTTCGATTGGGTGCATGTGGCGCTGACCTATGACGCGGCACGCCAGGGCACGGGCGTCTGGGAGCTGTTCGTGAACGGGGTTTCCGCGGGAACGCTGGCGAATCCGGCGAAAGCGGCCGCCTCGCACGGGTTCGCTGACTTCAACCTCGGCGGGCGCCCGGGTGGAAACAACACCTTCGAGGGGCAGCTCGATCTCTGGCGCGTCAGCGGCGAGGCGCTGCCGGCGGCGCGTTTCCTGACGGCGCATGTGCCGCAGACGCTGGCTTACTGGCCGCTGGACGTGACGGCGGACGGCGCGTTGGATCTCGCGAACCAGGCGTGCAAGGATTATGCCCTGAGCCCCGGCAAGGACGGCGGCGTGACCGGCGTCGGCGAGCGGGCCGTGCCGGAAGTCCCGAATCCCAAGGCGCTGCGCCGCGGCGCGCGCGTGGCGCGCACGAACACGGGCTGTGTGAGGCTGGCTGGCGATCTGGGGCGACGAAGCCTGCTGGTCGCGCCGGGCCTGGGGCTGCGGTGCGACCTCACCAACAGCTTCACGGTCGAAGGGTGGTACAGGAAAGAGGGGGAGCCGGGGGAGCGGTTCTGGCATCTGGCGGGCGCGCGTGACGGGTCGAACGGCTGGATGCTCTCGTTGCGCGCGAATGGCGGTCGGACGCAGTTCAACCTGCATGTGAGCGACGTGAGTCAGGGGGGAAGGCTGCAGTTCGAGGGGTTCTTCCAGAACGCCGACGTCACGGGGGATGCGGGGTGGCGCCATGTCGCGCTGGTGTACGACGCGATGCGCGGCGGCTCGGGCGTGTGGGAGCTTTTCCTCGACGGCGTGTCCCGGGGAACGATTGCGAACCCGACGGCGCCGGACCGTTCGCACGGGTTCGGCGACTTCAGCCTGGCGGGCCGCGAGTCCTTCTCGAACTCTTTTGTGGGCTGGCTGGACTGCTGGCGCGTGTCCGACGGCCCGCTGGCGCCAGAGCAGTTCCTGTGTAGCGTCCCGGACGGTGGCCCGCGGCCGCCGCGCCCTGAGCTCTGCGATCCGCGCGACATCGGGAACGGCAGCGTGATCCCGGACGAGGCGTATTGCGACCAGCCCTATGTGGGGACGATGCGCGACGGCAGCTGGGTGTGCGTGCTGACGACGGGAAAGGGCGGCGAGGGCAGCCCCGATCAGCACGTGGTTTCGACGGTCAGCCGCGACAAGGGACGCACGTGGTCGCGGCCGGTGGATATCGAGCCGGCATCGGGCCCGGAGGCGTCTTGGGCGACCTGCCTGGTGACTCCGTTCGACCGCATCTATGCCTTCTATGCCTACAACGGCGACAACGTGACGACGCTGCCGGGCCAGACCAACCGCGTCAAGTCGGCATGGCACGGCTGGTACGCGTTCAAATACTCCGACGACGGCGGGCAGACGTGGTCGGCGGAGCGGTACCGCATTCCGCTGCGCGTGACCGAGGCCGACCGCAAAAATCCTTGGCGTGGCAGCCAGTGCCATTTCTGGGGGATCGACAAGCCGGTGGTCGCGGAGGGAACGGTCTTTTTCGCGTTCACGAAGCTGGCCAGATGGTTCGCGTCGGAGGGCGAGGGGTGGGTGGTCGCCTCCGACAACATCCTGACCGAGCGGAACGCGGCGCGCGTGCGGTTCAAGCTCTTGCCCGAAGGCGAGCAGGGAATCCGCAACCCGGCGTTCGGGGAGACGCAGGAGGAACACAACTTGACGGTTTTGAAGGGGCAGGAGCTCATGTGCGTGTACCGGACGGGGGGCTTGCCCGCGCAAAGCTTCAGCCGGGACGGAGGCCGCACGTGGTCGCTGCCGGAGCGCATGTCGTACGGCCCGGGGCAGCGCGCCGTCAAATCCAACCGCGCCTGCCCCAAACTATTCAGGACGAAAGACGGGCACTACCTCTTCTGGTACCACAATCACGGCGTGCCGGGGTGGGGCAACCGCAACCCCGTCTTCATCACGGGAGGCTTGCTCCATGAGGACGGTTTCATTCATTGGTCCGAGCCGGAGCTGCTGTTCTACGATGTGCGCGTGGCGAACGGGATCAGTTATCCGGACATGATCGAACAGGAGAATCGGTTCTGGTTCACCGAAACGCAGAAAAGCGTGGCGCGGGTGCATGAGGTGGACCGTTCGTTGCTGGAGGGCCTATGGCGACAGGAGACGAACCGAGAGGTCTGCCGCAAGGGTCTGGTGGCGGAGGCTGCAAACACCAACGGCGTCCCACTGGCGTTTCCGTTGCCGCCAACCTTTGGCAGCTTGGCGGGCGGCGGGCTGAGCGTCGAGCTGTGGCTGAAGCTCGAACAGACGGTTGCGGGCGAGACGCTCCTCAGCACGGTTCAGGGGCGGCGGGGCGTGCGTGTGGCGATGGCGAAGGTGTCGGGGGAACCGACGGCACAGATCGAACTTTTTGACGGCGATCTGCGCGCGGTGTGGCAGATCGATCCCGGACTGCTGACGATTCATCGGCCTCATCATGCGGTGTTCGTATGCGACTTCGCGGCGGGAATCATCGGCGTGGTGTTCGACGGAACATATTGCGACGGCGGCGACAAGCGCCCCTGCGGCTGGGGCCGTCTGCCCCCGGGCATGGGACTGGTGGCGGCTTCCGAACGCGTGGTGGTCTCGGAAAGTGTTCGGCGGGCTCGGCTCTACGACCGCGCGCTGCGGACCTCCGAGGCGGTCGGCAATTTCCGCGCGGGCAATTGACGTTTCGGGGTGCCTCAGGCCGGGCGGTTTCCCCGAAACCGCCGCGTGTCCGGAGCCTGTCCGAGGGGAGTCGTTCCTATCCCAACGGCTACACGTTAAGCGAAACCGCTTTAGCGCAAGAAGAAGAGCGTGCCGCCGGGCCAGGGCAACGTCCAGGTCTCGGTCTCCAGCCTGTGGAAATCGAATTGGACCCAGCCGTTGGTGCTGTTGAACATCAGGTTGATGTCGTTGGCGCCGGCGCGCAGGTCGCCGGGCTGGAAGGGGATCTTGACCAAGGTGTTGTCCGGCAGGCCGTTGGTCGACTGGTACAGGATGCGGCCGTTAACGCCGATGCTGAAGGGATAGGGCGGGGTGGGCGACGTGCCGGTGTTACATCCCTGCTGGACGATGCGGGTCGTGTAGGAGAAGACGACGTTCGAGACCATCTCGGGTGAGAGGGAGAAGTGCAGGACGGTGTTGGAGTCCGAGCCCTGCACCACTGCGCGTTCCAGATGCGTCCAGATGGGGTCGGTGATGTAGAAGTGGTCGCCGGCTGAACTTTCGACGATGAACTCGCCCGCACTGTTGTTGTTCGTGCCGATCTGCCACGAACCCCCCAACTCCATCCAGTCGAAGGTCACGTAGGAAGCGGTGCCGCCCGCATAGCTGAGGGTGAAGGTGTTGGTCCCCGCCACCAGCTGTGATCTGGGGATCGGCCAGAAGAGGTCCTGGTTGGGTCCCGCAGTCTGCAGCACCGGGTTGGTGGTCGTGTTGACGGCGAAGCGGAGCTTGGCCTTCTGATCCGGTCGGCTCGTGTTGAGCGTGTTCAGGTGAAAGACGTAATTGAGATTCGTCTGCAGGTCGTTAAGGGGGATTGCCAGCGTCGCGTCGGGGGCCGAGGCGGTGACCGCGCGGCGCATGGTGTGCCACGGCGCGCCGGCCACGTATTGCGCGCCGGCCTCCGATTCGATGCGCAGATCCGTGTCCTTCTCGTTGTTGATGCCGATCTGGACGACGGGCTGCGGGAAGCAGAAGGCTTCCAAAACCTCATTGTAGCTCAAAGCCCGGTCCCACACGGCGATGTGGTTGATCATTCCCTTGAAGGATTTCCCTGAATTGGAGCTTGTGGGATAGGTGTAGCCGTCTTGGAAGGATTCGGCGCCGATCACGCCGCCCGAACCGCCCAAAGAATTCGTGATGGCCGGAGTGGTGAACTTCTCGTAGGCAAGGGTTCCCCCTTCGGGCCAGAGGTAGAGTTCAACGGTGTCGGTGTTGGTCGGACCGTTGTCGGTCAGCACGGCGGCCGCGTCGTACCACTTGCCCGTGACGACGGTCGCGCCCATGTAAATGCTCGTCTGTCCCGCAAGGATGCAGAGACGGTTACCTACGTCGCCGCGCACGCCGAACATCCAGCCCAGCTTGTTGTTCCAGTCGAGGGAGTTGTTATAGATCCAGCCGGGGAAATCGGACCTGTAGGCAATCCCGTCCCAATAGAAGCGCGTGACGATGGCCGAGGAGTCGTTCAGCCTGAAATTTTCGATCTTGATCGCTTCCGGAAAGATCTGGCCGAGGGTGTTGGTCGCTTGTTTGAAGGAGAGGGAGAACCCGCCGTAGCGCTGTCCGCCCGCCGGGCAGACCACGGGTGCGTTGGTCCAGAGCGGGCCGCCAAGCGGGCCGCGGATGCCGGTGGCGTGCTTTCCGGTGGAGCCCTTGGCGGCCGTTGTTCCCCAGTCGCGCTGGTCGCGGATCTCGTCAAGAAGCGCCACGTTGGTGACGGCCGGGTTGTAGTTGGGGTCGTAGTCGAGATGCCACCAGGCCGCCGCGTCGTCATAAACGCCGGCGGTGGCGGTCCCGGCGGGGAGGAAAAACAGGGCTCCCAGCCCTGTGAATGCAGCGGTCAGCCGGAAAAAATGTTTCATGCCATCCTTCCTTCTCAGTTAAACAAATAATTAGCGGGTCTCCTGATTTGCGGGGTCCATGAACCTGGTGGCCGTCAGCGCAGGGCGCTGGCGCCGAGGCCGATAAGGAGGACGCCGGTCAGAGCGCTGAATGCTCCGAGAAGGCGGAAAAGCAGGGGGCGTTGGGTGAACCAGACGATCGCCTGCCGCATTTTCCATGGGTAGAGGAGCAGAATCATGCCCTTGACGATGCAGATGTAGGCGATGACCACGACGACCAGTCGCCAAGGCGAGGGGTGGATGCGCGCGACGTGAAGCAGTTCGTAAGGGAAGAGCACGAGAATGCCGCCTATGGCGCGGCAAGTCAGCAGGTTGTCGAGCCAAAACCACGTGAGCGGGATGCAGACCAGCACCGCGAAGGGAATGTACTTCTTAAAGGGCTCCAGGAAGTCGAGGCCCATGGTCCAGAGGGCGTAGCCCGCCCAGACCCAGGCGATGGCGCTCAGGATGCCGCCCGCGGCTTTGTGCCTCGGCAGTGCGTTGTAGAAACGCGAAAGCGGCGCGGGCGCGAGAGCGATGGAGGCGCCCAGAAGGACGCAGATGAGGCCGAGCAGATAACACCAGCACTGAAGGGGCATGAGCGAGACTCCGATTGAAAGATGTTGAAGGTATTAAAGCACAATGCGCCGGAGAAAGGGAAGAAGGGAATGAAGACCTCTGCCGCAGGCCGGTGTTCACCATCCCCTCCGGAGGGCGGCGGCCGGATCACCCCTCGCCGTTCGGCGCAGGGGCCGGCGCTCTGTTGCGCGCCGGGCCGTCGAGTTCCGACATCTCGACGGTTCTCCGTTCTTTGCGCGAACGTTCGGCGGCGAAAACGATGGCGTGTGTTTTCATGGCTTCCCGCGCGTCCACGGCAACGCTCGCTGACGGATCGCGGATGGCGGAGAGCCAGTTTGCCACAATGTCCCGGTCTTCGGGGTGATATGAATCCGGCGCCCGCACGCGGATGACGTCTGGCTCCGGTCGGGAGAACTCCTTGACCGTAACGGTCCCGAGCGCCTCGTCGAAGCGCAGTTCCCCCTTGGTGCCCTGCAGGCAGGTCCTCCTCCCGTGCACCGCCGAAAATCCGCTCATGGTGCATGTCGCGGTCGTGCCGCCGGCGAACTCCAGGGCGACGATCTGATGGTCCACGACGTCGTTCCCCGCGTGCCAGACACAGGTTCCGAACGGCCCGCGACGGACCGCTTCAAGGCGCGCCTCGCGGGTGTGCGCATCGCCGAGATCCTGAAGGCGGCCCGTCAGATCCCCGTCGACATAGAGGCGCATCGCCGAGTAGGGGCACGTGCCTTGGATGCGGCAGTCCTCGACACAGCGTTTGCCGCTGCCCGCCGGCGCATGTGCCGGCGTGAAGTGGCCGAGACATCCGAAGGACGAAACGCGCGCGCACGGCTCGCCGATCAGCCACGCCACGAAGTCCAGATCGTGGCAACACTTGTGGAGCAGAAGGAACGTGTTGCTCGCTTCCCTGGCCCAGCGTCCGCGCACATAGTTGTGCGTGAACCTCAGATGGCCGATGGCCTCCATATGGGCGACATGCATCAGGCGGCCGAGGACGCCGCTCGCCGCGATCGCTTTGATTTGCCGGAAGGCGTTCATGTACCTGAGGGTGTGACAGACGGAGACGACGAGACCCGTACGCCGCTGCGACTCCGCGATCAGGCGGCAGTCCCGGAGCGTGTCGGCCAGCGGCTTCTCTACCAAGACGTGACACCCCCGGCTCAGGCAGGCGAGCACGGGGGCGGCGTGCTGGTTGTCCATGGTCGCGACGATCGCGGCATCAAAGGCCAGAGGACTTCCGCAGAGGTCCTCCCAGGAAACGAACAGGGCGTCGTCTGTCAGGCCGTATCTCTGGCGGCAATGCCGGCGCCGTTCCGCATTCGGCTCGGCCACCGCGACGATCTGCGCCGTTTGCGGACAGGCGGTCACCTGTTCGGCGAGGTGACTTCCGCGCACCCCCGCGCCGATGATGGCGACTCGGACTCTCTCGTTCTTCATGGGCTCCTTCGTCTTTTTGTGGGAAGATCAATCCTCAACACGAAAAGAATCCCAGAATTTCTGAAACGCCTGCTCGGCTTTCTTATAGTCTCTTTGAGCCTCGGCCAGTTTTTTCCCGCTGATTTCTCCTGCTTTCAGTCGCCTTTGCGCTAAATCGTAGGTGAGTTTCTTTATCAGGTAATCTTGCTTTAGGAGGGTTCCTCTAACTGCGCGGGTAGCATTGGGCAAACCTAAATTCTGGGTCTCCCAGTCAGCATTTCCGATTTTCTCCAGTTTGTCTTCTGACACTTTCTTTTTTGACGTCTCGATCAGCTTACTGAAACTCTCCAGTGCGGAATCGATTGCGGCCATGTTTTCCAGTGCGTTTTGCGAAGAAAACCTCTGGTTGTATGTGTATTCCGATGGTTCATCAGGATGGACAGCTTTTAAATTTAGCTCGGCGTGAGCCGAGAAGCGTATGGCTATTAAGGGGCAAATAATGAGCAGACGCCACATGACGTGTTTCTCCTTCATTCATCCGGCGTCGATCGAAATTGACGGCTTACCGTTTGATGGACGCGAACTCATGGGGGTTCAAGTCTCCAACAGGAGGTCAGTGTATATGAACGGTCAGCGAAGGGCAAGACCTAGGCCGCGAGGCGATGATCGAAGGGGCGATCCGTCATCTGAGGTCCAGACGCGAAGGTGACCCGATGTCGCTTTCTTGAAGAGGTGTGACACGGTAGAACTTGCGGACCGTCGAACCGACGGTGTCGAACACGGTGTTCGTCGCTCCATCACCAAGGATCGGGGTGCCGAAAGACCGCCATTCGCCGTTTACAAGGTCTTCGCAGGTCTCGACCTGATAACGCCGTCCGTAGTCGGAGAGCCAGGAGATGGACACGGCTTGTGTGATGTCGACTTGGGGCTGCCCGCCGCTCCCCGGGAAGGTGTCACCGAACGACAGGTTGTCAACGTATCCCGCGCCCACTAAGCCGAGACCATTAAAAGTCCTGTTGGTGGTGGCACACGGCAACCATGCGCCGCCGCTTGCTGAGGGAATCTCCGGCAATCGGTAACCAGCGTTCCACATGACATTGGTCTGGTCGATCGATATCCGGAAAAAGGGCACCGTCAAGTTGTCGGCATAGGCGATTTGCAGGGTGATCCGGGCAGGCTGTCCCGGGGCGGAGGCGAACTGGATATCGGACGCTATGAATCCGTTTGTCAGGCCGCAGTAAACGTTGAGCCGGCTGTCGGCGTCAAGGCACAGGCCGAGCTGATGCCCTGAAGTCATATCCTCGCGCGGAAGCTCTTCGCATGGGGTCATCAATACGGACATGTCGATCCACACATTCTGTATGTGGCAGGTCGTGGAATTGTAAAGAGCCGCTCCTTCGGTGTCGAGGCACAGGCAATTGCCCGAGAAATGCGACGGACTTGCAGACGTCACCGGCAGTGCTGTTGCAGCCACAGTCCTTGACGCGTCATTGATGTTTTGGATCCACCCGTTTGTGGAAACGGCGAAACCGGAATCCACAGGATATTGGTCGAACGTCTCCTTGAACGGCACCGCGTTCGGCAGGCCCCCCGCAACCGTCTGTGACGGAACAAAAAAGTAATTGCCGGCCAGCGGGACAGGCGGCACGCCGGCGTATGCCGGTGCCATGCACGGAACCCACAACAGGACGCCCGCGACCCCCATGCGCAAAAAGGCCTGCAGGCGTGTCCCGCGGGCCGTCTGTTCCCCTCCGGCTGACGTGCCGCCGCATATCGTCCGGCGGTTGAGGGATCCCTGTGCGACCTTTGTTGGATTTTTCATGGTTTTATATCCTCACAACGTCCTCGCGCCCGGCACGGGCCCGCTGGCGCGCGTCCGGCCTGGCGCATGTTCCGGGGATTCCGGCCTCTTACGGGAGGTCAGTATACATGAACGTTTGGCGAAGGACAAGGTTGAGGTCGCGAGGCCCGCGCGCAAAACAAAACGCGCCCCGGCCTTTCGGCGGGGCGCGTTCGGTTGGGGCTGTGCGCCGGTTACGCGAGGGACGCGCCGGAACTGGCGTTGCCGACCATGAGGGAGTAGCGGCGCAGCCAGCCGGAGATGGCGCGCGGCTGCCAGGCGGGGGCGGCGGCGCGTCGGCGGGCGATCTCGGCGTCGTCGACCAGCGCTTCCAGCTTGCGGCCGGGGATGTCGATGCGGATACGGTCGCCGTCCTTGAGCAGGCCGATGAGGCCGCCTTCGGCGGCTTCGGGGGAGACGTGGCCGATGCAGGCGCCGCGCGTGCCGCCGGAGAAGCGGCCGTCGGTGATGAGCGCCACGGACTCGCCGAGGCCCGCGCCCATGATGTACGAGGTCGGGCCGAGCATCTCCTGCATGCCGGGGCCGCCGCGCGGGCCTTCGTAACGGATGACTACGACGTGACCGGCATGGACCTTGCCGCCGAGAATGCCTTCGCAGGCTTCCTCTTCGGAGTTGAAGCAGATCGCGGTCCCCTCGAACCGCAGCATGGAGGCCGCGACGCCGGCCTTCTTGACGATCGCGCCTTCGAGGGCGAGGTTGCCGTGCAGAACCGCGAGGCCGCCGTCCTTCGAGTAGGCGTTCTCAACGGGGCGGATGACCTGGTCGTTCTTGACTTTGGCGGAGGCGACGATCTTCCCGATGGTCTTGCCGCTGACGGTGGGGCAGGACTTGTCGAGCAGGCCCTTGATGCCCGCGATGCGCTTGAGGATGGCGGGGATGCCGCCTGCGGCGTCCACGTCTTCCATGTGGTAGGCGCACGAGGGCGAGACCTTGCAGACGTGGGGGCACTTCTGCGAGATGGCGTTGATGCGGTCGAGGTCGTACTTGATGCCGGCCTCATGGGCGATGGCGAGGGTGTGCAAGACGGTGTTCGAACTGCCGCCCATGGCCATGTCGAGGGCGAACGCGTTGTCGATCGAGGCGAGCGTGATGAGCTCGCGCGGCTTGGGGCCTTCGGCCTTGGCCATCTCGACAACGCGCACGGCGGCCTTCTTCCAGAGCTTGCGGCGGGCCTTGTCCTCCGCGAGGATCGTGCCGTTGCCGGGCAGGGCGAGGCCGATGGCTTCGCAGAGGCAGTTCATCGAGTTCGCGGTGAACATGCCGGAGCAGGAGCCGCAGCCGGGGCAGGAGACGTCCTCGATGCGCTCCAGGTCGGCTTCCGTGATCTTGCCGCTGTTGAACTGGGCGACGCCCTCGAAGATGGAAATGAGGTCCATCGGTTTGCCGTCGAGGCTGCCGGCCTTCATGGGGCCGCCGCTGGCGAAGATGGTGGGGATGTTGGCGCGGATCGCCCCGAGGATCATCCCGGGGACGATCTTGTCGCAGTTGGGGATGCAGATCATCGCGTCGAAGCAGTGGGCCTTGACCATGGACTCGACGGAGTCCGCGATGAGTTCGCGGCTGGGCAGCGAGTATTTCATGCCGCTGTGCCCCATGGCGATGCCGTCGCAGATGCCGATGGTGTTGAACTCGAACGGCACGCCGCCCGCGTTGCGGATGCACTTCTTGACCCACTCGCCGACTTTGTTGAGGTGGCAGTGGCCGGGGATGATGTCCACGTAGGAGTTACAGACGCCGATGAAAGGCTTTTTGAAGTCTTCGCGTTTCACGCCGGTGGCCATGAAGAGGGCGCGGTGAGGGGCGCGTTGGAAGCCGGTTTTGACTTGATCGCTATTCATGGGTAATCCTTGTCGGATGGGTGGTTGGTGAGAAGATCGCGGCGGGCGGAGGCGCCCCTGAAGGGGGCGCGGGTCAGAATTTAGAGGCGGTGGCGCGCGACAGGTAGGTGCCGGTGGCGGTGTCCACGATGATGGATTCGCCGGACTCCAGGTACTCGGGCACCTGGACGACCAGCCCCGTCTGGCATTTGGCGGGCTTGCTGCGGGCCGTGACGGAGGCGCCTTTCATGACCGGGTCGCACGATTCGATCTTCAGCACCACTTTCTGCGGCACTTCGATCGTGAGCACCTTGCCGTCCGACATGAGCGCGAAAATGCCTTCCATGTCCTCGACGAGGTAGGGAATCTGGTCTTCGATCTCGCCCTTCTGGAGCGTGAACTGCGAAAAATCCTCGGTGTCCATGAAGGTGTAGAGGTCGACTTCGCGGTAAAGGTATTGGACGGGACGGCGCTCGAAGTCGATGTCGTCGAAGGGCTCATCGCCTTTGCAGGAGATGTCCTGCTTGGCCTTGGTGACGAGGTTGCGGAAGCGGAAATGATAGATCGAGGCCGCGCCGCGGGCGGTGGGCGTCGAGACGCTTAGGGTTTCGAGAACGTGCGGCAGCCCGTGGATTCCGACGAGGCTCCCTTTCTTCAGCTCACATGCTTTTACCATAGGTTTGTTTCTCCAAATGAAAGGTCAACAGTTTAAAGGGTCGGGGCGGGCTCTGTCGAGTGCGAGTGTTGCTTCAGGTAGAGTTGCCGGTAGATGTCGAGGGTGGCGCGGGCCGCGGTGTGCCACGAGAAATGGGCGGCGCGGGCGAGGCCCTTTTCGCGGTAGACGTCGTGCCAGTCGAGGGAAATGATGGCCGCGTGGATGGCGCGGCACCACTCTTGCCGGTCGGTCGGATGGACGACCTTGGCGGCGCCCGCGGTGATCTCCTTGAGCACGTTGAGTGCGGAGCAGATCACGGGCGTGCCGCAGGCCATGGCTTCGAGGACGGGGAAGCCGAACCCCTCCACGAGGCTGGGGAACAGGAAGGCGTGCGCCGCGCTGTAGAGGGCGGGCAGATCCTCGTCCGGGATCTTGTCGATCCACTGCACGCGCTCGCCCAGTCGGAGCTGCTCGGCCTCGCGGCGCAACGGGCTGGCTTTGCTGTTGAAGCCGGCGATCACGAGCGGGACTGACGCGGTGGAATCCATGAGGGCAAGGGCGTTGAGCAGGGTCGTCACGTTTTTGTGCGGGCGGTCCGAGCCGACGTAAAGCAGGAACCTTTCGGGCAGGCGATAGGCGCGGCGAACCTCCGCCACCGCCTCCGGCGGCTGGGGGTGGAAGGACGGGTCGATGCCGTGGTGGATGACCACGCTGCGGCGAATGGAGCGGGGCCCGAAGAACCGCGCGCAGGCTTTGAGCGCGTCTTCCGAAACGCCGAT
>Ga0116170_10000962_pt1 | contig 29874 bp, 23 predicted proteins | sample AD_JPNHW1_MetaG_FD_89797 | JGI IMG/M metagenome (GOLD analysis project Ga0116170, IMG submission 89797) | Active sludge microbial communities of municipal wastewater-treating anaerobic digesters from Japan - AD_JPNHW1_MetaG | ecosystem: Engineered > Bioreactor > Anaerobic > Digestate | place... | reverse complement strand
GCAACCCCTGCTATGACGTATTTGATGAAGGAAGGGACAAACTGAAGATTCAGCAGCCACTTGTAACGTTGTTCAGGGAACAGGTCCCGGAAATCAACAAACATAAGAACAAAAGCAATTAATACAAGTACCGAGAAAATAATCCGGACGTGTTTAAGCACAGATGTTTTCATCAATAAATTAAATCTTAATCCGGTTTATATTCAATTTTGAAAGGTCACATTTACCCAGTCCCATCTCTGCGGCCAGGGTAATATATTTAACAGCTGAAGGTTCAAGATTAAGCATTTTTGCTCCGGCAGCGTCTATGGCTACCCAATCAGTTGACAGAAGGAGTGATTGCATAAATGTCACATCATCAACAGAGACACCTCTGGGACCATTCTTTGTCATCACCCTGTAAGCGTCAAGGACATGCAAGGCAGGTTTTTTTGGATAGAGAGCATAATCGGCAATGCACTGATTGAGGTCATTCTTATGCCAGTAGCCCCTGTCCCAGACAACACCCATCATATTCTTCAGGGCACCTGTCATTATAGCACCGCCGTGATTTTTAAGCACTGGCACATTGATAAAGACATCTGAGTTTATTATAAGCTCATGCACTTTTGCTGAGGTAAGTCTTTTGCCGTTCGGGATGTTAACCTGTTTATAGTAGCTTTCCGAGTCTGCCGGCACCACTTTTGCACCTGCATCCTTTGCGGCCTTTTCAATGCCAGAGCTTTTATAACATTTCACCCAGTTATCGCATGTATGATCAAAGACGAGTACTTCGCTCGCGCCTGCTTTTATGCAATGCTCAATAATCCTTTTTACAAGCTCAGGATTTGTATTTGCAGCCTTCTCCGGCACAACATCCCATCCTATATTGGGTTTAATAACTACCCGCTGGCCTTTTGATACAAAAGCGCCCATGCCACCCATAGCCTGGATGCCAAGATCGAACATCGCAGCAGGCTCACCGCCCTTTACAGCAACTATATCATAATCAGAATTTACCGGTACAGGAGCGCTTCCTAATGCCTTTTCAAAACTTCCAAGACTTGCAGCAGCAACAGCTGCTACTCCTGCTCCAACAGAACTTTTAATAAATCCTCTGCGTTTCATTGTTTGAAGATGTGTGTTTTGGTTAGTGAAGTGAAAGCGCAAATTACATCTTTTTTTTTAATATTTTCACGCCTCTATGCTTATATTAGCAGCCACAAGAAACATGCCGATGCATACAGGCGGCTGATCAAAAAAAGATGAAGAAATGAAAATACTATATTATGATTGTTTTTCAGGGATAAGCGGAGACATGAACCTGGGAGCAATGATTGATCTTGGTGTACCTGCTGAAATCCTTATTTCAGGACTGAATTCACTTAACCTGGAAGGCTGGAAACTTGAAATCACAAAAGAACAGAGGCATGGTATCTTTGGCACCATGGTTACTGTAAGAACAGGTGAAACAGAAGATCACCATGATCATGGACTTGACCATCATCATGACCATCCCCATGACCATGACAGCGATCATCATCACGATCATCATCATGGTTCACCGGAGAAACTGGATCATATAGCACATGATATGTATCTGCACGGTAATAAAGATGAGATACACCATCATCCACATCGCAATCTTAAGGATATTGAAGAAATAATAAATGGAAGCGGTCTGAATGCAAACGTCAGGGAGATTGCATTGAAGATATTCAGAAAAATTGGTGAAGCAGAAGCCACGGTTCACAATAAATCACTTTATGAGATCCATTTTCATGAGGTTGGAGCTATCGATTCAATAATTGATATTGTAGGAGCAGCAATAAGTTTTGATTACCTCAGACCGGAAAAAATATATTTCTCCGACATTGAGCTGGGAGGAGGAACGGTTAAATGTGCGCATGGCATACTACCGGTTCCCGCTCCTGCCACATCACTGATACTTAAAGGGCTACCGGTACACCATGGAGGTGTAAACTTTGAAGCCACCACCCCTACCGGAGCAGCAATTCTTGCAACCATTGGGGAACGAATACCTTCAGATCTGCGCTACTCAGTTGCTTCCACAGGTTATGGTATCGGGCATAAAGAGAATCCATCACTTCCAAACATGGTCAGAGTCTATCTTGCCGAGACAGATGATAAAAATGCTACTGCACATAATGCCATTCTGGTTGAGTGTAATGTGGATGACATGAATCCGGAGCTTGTAGACTACATTACCGGCAGGTTACTTGGGTGCGGGATACCGGATGTCTGCTTTATTCCTGTTGTAATGAAAAAGACCCGACCTGCTTTTATAATAAGGGTAATATGCGAGGAGAGCCATTTGCCCATGGTCAGGGAGATACTTTTCACCGAATCTACAACTCTCGGACTGAGAGTAATCCCTTTTATGAAGGAGACCCTTCAGAGAGAGTTCGTTGATATAACAACCAAATACGGGACGATAACTGTAAAAAAATCGTGGTTTGACGGACGGCTGGTGACTGTAAAACCAGAAGCCGACCAGTGCGCTGCCATAGCTGCATCACTTGGCATTCCAATGAAAGAGGTCATCAGGGAAGCAATTAACTGTGCAAGTTGAAACATATGACTGTTACTGAGAAAAAAATTTCCAGGCTAAACAATATACTCTCAGAATCCGGCTCAGCAATTATAGCATGTTCCGGAGGGACGGACAGCATTTTCCTGTTGCATCAGGCAGCAGGGATAAAAGGGCTGAGACTGATGGCCGTAACAATCAGAACACCATATATGCCTTCGGAAGAAATAACAGCTGCAGAAGGTTTTTGTAAGAAGAGAGGCATAAGGCACCAGGTTATTGAATTGCCAATCGCAGATGAAATAAAAAACAACCCCGGAGAGCGATGCTATCTCTGTAAAAAATTGATTCTTAAGTCGATAATGAATCTGGCCGTAAGTGAAGGATATGATTCTGTTTTTGATGGCTCAAATGCCGATGATGCCAAAGAATACAGGCCCGGCATGAAGGCTTTGAAAGAATCGGGGGTAAGGAGTCCGCTGCTGGAGGCGAGCCTCACAAAAAAAGAGATAAGGAAAACTTCAAAAGCAGCCGGGCTTGATACGTGGGACAAGCCGGCAAATGCATGCCTGCTCACCCGGTTCCCTCATGGTACACAAATAACAGTTGAAGAGCTGAATAAAGCTGAAAAGGCAGAGTCCTTTCTGGCCCTGCTGGGTTTCAGAGGAGCAAGGGTAAGGGTACACGGCGATCTTGCACGGATTGAGTTCCGCAATGAACAGTTCAGAAAAGCGTTGACAAGCACAACCAGAAGGAAAATTGCTGAAAAAATGAAGTCAATAGGTTACAGGTATGTCTCAGTGGATATTGAAGGGTACGTAACCGGTAAAATGAATAATAAATCAAGTTAATATGAATGCTGCAGATCTGGAAACACTGCTCAATGATATCAAAAGTGGCAAAAAGAATGTTCAGGAGGCAATGGAAACGCTCAGGGACTTCCCCTATTCGGACCTTGGCTTTGCCCGTATAGACACACACAGGGAACTGAGAACAGGTTATCCTGAGATAGTATATTGTGCCGGCAAAACCGATGAACAGGTAAAAGCTATTTTTGAATTCATGGACAAAAGGGGGAATAACATTATGGGGACACGGGCGCCTGAAGAGATGTTCAATACCCTTTCACCATACTTTCCTGATGCAGTATATTATAAGGAAGCGCGCATAATAAGTATAAAGAAGAAAGATATAAAGCCAGCCCCTCAGGCAATTGCTGTAATCACAGCAGGCACATCTGACATACCGGTTGCGGAAGAGGCAGCTGTGACTGCTGAGCTTCTGGGAAATAACGTCATAAGGATTTATGATACCGGTGTGGCTGGCATTCATCGTCTTGTGGATAAGCTCCCTGATATTAAAAAATGCAGGGTTGCTATCGTCATTGCGGGGATGGAAGGAGCCCTGGCCAGCGTAATTGGCGGCCTGGTTAACATGCCGATCATAGCTGTTCCTACAAGTATTGGTTACGGAGCTTCTTTCGGAGGTATCTCAGCACTTCTGGCCATGCTTACAAGCTGCGCTGCCGGAGTGACCGTGGTAAACATTGACAATGGTTTCGGAGCAGGGTTTGCAGCAAGCAGGATAAATAATCTCTGAGAGATGCAGGAAGAGATATTTTTATCCACAGCATACTTTCCACCTTCAGTATGTTTCAGTCTTACATCGGCAGCTGAAAAGGTAGTCGTTGAGAGATGGGAAAACTATCATAAACAGACCTATAGAAACAGATGTGTGATTCTCGGAGCCAATGGTCCGATATCACTGGTTGTTCCTGTCATTCGTGGAAGCTTTCATAAAACAGCAATCCGTGATCTTCTGGTAGATGACATGCTGAAATGGAGAACGATTCATGTCCGCAGTATCATTTCTGCTTATGCAATGGCCCCCTACTTTGAGTATTATATCGACATCATTGAAAATGCAATAAATAAGAAATGCCGGTACCTGATAGATTATAACCACAACATAACTGAACAGATAAACAACTGTATCGGGCTTTCAGTCCCTTTTGTTTTTTCTGAAGAGTTCACTCCTGTAACTGGAAGGACCAATGACTACAGGTATTCCATATCGCCCAAAATAAAGACTCCGGTAGAAGGTTATTCAGAGAAACCCTATCTCCAGGTTTTTTCAGATAAATTTGGATTCACACCGGGATTAAGTATTATAGACACCCTGTTAAATAACGGACCAGGGACCCTCGCAATATTACGTGAGTCCCTGGTATATTGAAAAACAGTGTCCCTTTCTTAGAATTTCAAGCCTATTGTTGCTGAAAAAGTATTATGGTTTGATTTTATCTCAGCGGGGTCAAGACGATTATCTGAGTACATCATATACTGTTCTTTGGAGATTAAACCTGAGAAGGCAAAATCGATATAGAACGGTTTCTGTCTGTAGCCCAGACCCAGTGAATAGCCCGAATAATGTTTATCTTCATTCATAGTACCTGTGCGGAAAGCAGATCCATAGTAGCTATAACCGCCCCTAAAATACATTGAGCCCAGATGATATTCAGCACCAAGCCTTAAGTTGCTGGCACCTTTAAGTTCAGATTTGATATCACTGTTCTCATAATCGAAGTTATAACCATCTATTCCTTCTTTGAGCTTTGCAGTTGAGTAATCAACGAACTCATAGTCGGCACTAAGTATTGCTGCTGAACCCAGCTGGTATGCGATACCTGCATTTATACGTCCCGGAGTTCTGAGTTTATAACTGTAAGATGCTGCTCCTGTGCCGGCTTCACGGCTTCCAGCATCAAATTCAGAAGTTATGCTTGAGTAAAATGTCTCATCCATATGGTACACTGTGGGAGTGTGCATTGAAAAGCCCAACCTGAGTGATTCAACAGGACGGAATATAACTCCGAATTTGAAATTTGCGCCGTTGCCCTCTGCATCAAAATGGTTTACATAAGTGAAGTTGTAAAGACCATAGATATCACCGGTAGTAAGGTATTCTGAATGTTCATAATGACCTGTATAAGAAATTTCTCCAAGGCCCAGGGCTGCACCAAAATAGAGTTTGTCTCCTATGTTTGCACCGAATGCAATTGTATGTTCGCCCTGATGGCCACTGTTGTCAATTATTCTTTCAACTGACTGTCCGTATTTATCAGCATTTTCACCATAATATGAAAATGTTGAGGCATATGTGTCATAGGATCCTGATATAGTGTCAATGAGCCAGGTGTCCTGTGCAAGATATGCATCTCCTCCTAATTCATCTTTATAGTTGCCATTTGCGCTGGCGGCCCAGTAATCGGCCATTGATGAGTTGGCCAGGGTGCCTCTTATCCTTGCATAGAGATCAAAATTGTTGGTGCGGTTATACGTATATGAAATTGAAAGGCCATTAAGACCTGATCCTGTGCCGGTTTTGAGAACAGAGACAATGCCTATCTGCGCCAGTCCTGTCCTCGTAGTAAGGTCAGATGATGATGCAGTGAATGTGGTGTTTGTCTTGTTGGTAAACAGCTGTGGAGTAACAGAAAATTCTGTTGAACGGAAGACTGCTACGGCAGCCGGGTTCAGAGTTATGGCAGACATGTCACCGCCAAGGGCTGTGAATGCACCGCTCATTCCGTTGAAACGGGCAGTACCCTGATAGATGTTTTGAGAGTATCTTAAAGCATCGTCAATATTCTGGGCGCTGACAACCTGGGAAAGCGCAATGACTGCTGAAGCTATTATTATTCTGATTTTCATTTTGATAAGGTTTTAGATATAGTAATCCCCTAATTCCGGAGTCAACAATATATTTTCAGCTTAAGATTATTCATCTTAGTGACGTCTTCCGCTGCCACCACCCGATGAGCTTCCAGAAGAACTCGAGGATGAAGAAGAGTGTGAAGAAGAGCTGGAGCTGGAGCTGCTGCCGGAGCCGCTGCTACGGTATCCGCTTCCGCCGCCGGAATATGATGAAGAGCTGTGGGTTATTGATCCGCCACTGCTACGGCCTGGTGAGGAATACTGTACGCGGCTTCCTGACCCACTGTTACCTGATGAACTGCGGGAGGTTGATACAGAGGATGATCCACTGCTACCATTGCTACTCCTGCTGTTGTTGTATGACGGTTTAGAGCTCATGCGCGGAGAGCTGTAAGAAGGTGTGTATGACCGTGATGACGACTGATAATTCGACCTGTAGGTGTTCTGTGTCGCAGTTGTTGAAGACCTGCGCTCATAACCCGGATTTGAAACGGTCCCTGTGGAATTCCTGGAGGTGCTGTTATTCACTACAGATCCCGACTTCATATTAGATCCTGAATACCTGTTGGCTGCAACAGAAGATCCTCCTGAACGACGGCCATAGCTGGTTCTGAGACCAGTGCTTCCGTCAGCATAGTTGCCACCGGTAAGTGAACTGTATGATCCACGACGTGCTACGGGCAACCCATTCAGGTAACCATCGTGATGATGACCGCCACCATGGTAATAGTCACCGTGGTAATCCCAGGGATAGTAACTGCCATAGTAACCACCCATGCCATAGTATCCATAATAGGGATAATACCCGTCATACCAGGGTGAGTAATATGAGTAGTATGGTGAATACCATGAATAATATGGTGAGTACCATGATGAGTATCCAAAACCATTGCCAAAGTAGAATCCAAATGAAAACGGGCTTCCGAAATAGAAGGAAGAGCCAAAATATGGATAGTAAGAATCGTTATACACATAAAGATCTTCATTTGGGGTAACTATCACATTACTGCTGTTTGCATCAACAGTTTCAACCCCATAATCATTATTGTATAATGTGTCATCGACAAAGTTATCTGCTATAAGAGTATCTCCTGAAAAAACATCTGCATAGGAAGCTTTTTTCTCCGGCACAGTTTCGGTTTTTACAACTACAGCTTTCTTTGCCTCCGATGGTCTGTAGTACAAATCATCAGAACTGGAGCCAACGTACATCTGGGATGTACAGGAACCAGCTATCAGCAAGATCGCAGGTGCTATGTATACTAATTTTTTCATACTTGCCTCCGTTTTTCTTTATTTGAAATAAAACAAATATTGTACCAAATAAAGTTAAAATTTATCGAATCAATGCATATAATGGATGTTAAAGTTCAATTTTAACATTTATGTATGAATCAGGAATTTCAATTGTAGTCAACTTTTAGCTATTTTTGCCACCTAGTTTATTCAATTATTATACCAAACAAATGGCTAAGTTCTTAACAAACAGGGAAGAAAATTATTCTCAGTGGTACAATGATCTGGTGATAAAAGCCGATCTGGCAGAAAATTCAGCAGTAAGAGGCTGTATGGTTATTAAGCCTTACGGATATGCGATCTGGGAGAGAGTTCAGGCAGAGCTGGATAAAAAATTCAAAGCAACAGGGCATGTAAATGCATATTTTCCACTTTTTATTCCAAAGTCTTTTTTCAGTCGCGAAGCTTCTCATGTGGAAGGATTTGCCAAAGAGTGTGCAGTTGTTACACACTACAGGTTAAAGACTGATCATACAGGAAAGGGTGTGGTAGTTGATCCGGAGGCAAAGCTTGAAGAAGAACTTATTGTCAGGCCTACATCAGAGACAATCATCTGGAACACTTATAAAAACTGGATACAATCATATCGTGATCTACCACTTCTTATTAATCAATGGGCCAATGTAGTAAGGTGGGAGATGCGCACCAGGCTTTTCCTGAGAACAGCCGAGTTTCTGTGGCAGGAAGGGCATACCGCTCATGCCACCAGGGAAGAAGCTATTGAGGAGGCGGAAAAGATGCTTAACGTCTATGCCGACTTTGTAACAAACTATATGGGTATCCCGGTAATAAAAGGCAGAAAATCCGAAAGCGAGCGTTTTGCCGGAGCAGTGGACACCTATGCCATTGAAGCACTTATGCAGGATGGCAAAGCGCTGCAGGCAGGAACCAGTCATTTTCTTGGTCAGAACTTCGCCAAAGCATTTGATGTTCAGTTTACCAACCAGGAAGGCAAGCTTGATTATGTTTGGGCTACCAGTTGGGGTGTTTCAACCCGACTGATGGGAGCACTCATTATGGCTCATTCAGACAATAACGGTCTGGTTCTGCCACCAAAGCTTGCACCACTGCAGGTTGTCATAGTCCCAATATACAAAGGCAATGATCAGCTTGAAAAGATAGCCACAATAGCAACCAGGCTTAAGGCTGACCTGGAAGACGCCGGTTTTTCAGTTAAGTTTGATGACCGTGACACCCATAAACCAGGTTTTAAATTTGCTGAATATGAATTAAAAGGAGTGCCTGTCAGGATAGCAATAGGCCCCCGTGATGCTGAAGAAGGTACCATTGAAGTTGCCCGCAGGGATACCTTAACCAAGGAGACTATTGGCATAGACAAAGCCGTAAGTCATATCAAACAGTTGATGACAGATATCCAGGATAACATATTTAAAAAAGCAACGATTTTCAGAGAAGAAAACACTTACAGAGTGGATACCTGGGAAGAGTTTAAAGATGTAATTGAAAACAAAGGCGGATTTGTTCTGGCACACTGGGATGGCACCACAGCTACGGAAGAACTCATAAAAGAAGAGACAAAAGCTACTATCAGGGTTATTCCATTTGACAGTCCGGAAGAAGAAGGAAAATGCATCCGGTCCGGCAATCCATCGCACAGAAGGGTATTGTTTGCCAGAGCATACTAGGTCTGTTATTAAAACTTTTGCCGGTGACATCTCTCATATTAAAGAGGCGTCACCGGTTTTTTTTTACAAATAAATACTAATTTAGGAGCCGGTACAAAGCTAATGAATAACGCAATGGCAGAAGAAGAGTTTGGAAAACAGATCACTATTGTTGGCACCCTTAAGGAAAAATCGGTACTGAAACAGAATGTCTACGATATTACGGCGACAACGTTCAACATGATTAAGGACATTCTGAAAGGTATTTCCAAAGAAGTTAATTCAAATCTAACAGGCGTCGACCCTAGAATCAGAATGGAATATACTGACAGAAGCAACTTTGACGCTCAGCTTAAAGTAGCAGGTGATATGTTGCTGTTCAGCATGCACTCAAATGTATTCCAGTTTGACAGGGAGCATCCGGCATGGAAAACCACATATATTCAGAAGAATAAATATAATGCCTATTCAGGTATCATTAACATATATAACTTTCTGGCCGACTCTTTTAAATATGCCCGAATGGATGACCTTGGTTATCTGATAGCCAGGATATTTATCAACCACGAGAAACAGTATTTTGTAGAAGGCAAAAGACAGATGGGAATGCTGTTCACCAATTTCGGGAGTGAAGAGATTAGCAAGGAATCACTCCAGAAAATTATCTACACAGCAATACAATACTCCCTTGAGTTTGACCTCCTCGTTCCGCCATATGATACAGTTAAGATAGCCTCTGTAGGACAGGTTGAGTCAAAAATAATGAATTCAAGGTTGGTCACAGGCAAGCGACTGGGATTTCAGTTTAATTCAGATGACGTATTGGAAAGCAACGTTGCAAAAAGTGATACGAGGACACAATAAAGGCCATTTTTCTCTTTTTACGGCTTTTCTGTTACTGTCTCTTTTGATGTCTGTTCAGGGCGTGAAAGCCCAACAGATAGCAAGAGACACACTCTCTAAAGCCTTTTATGACACCCTTAAAGTACGTACTGAAAAAAACCAGATAACACGACTACTTTACGATTTTATTGTGGTAGATCAGGACGTTAAGGTAAAGATGCGGGACAGAATGTCCAGTACTGTTCCGTTTGATCCTTATTCAGGCTATAAAATAAGAAGCATCAGAATATTAAGACTCGACTCTTTCGGGACAGATGTTAACAATCCGTTTGTAAGTAACCCGACAAAATATGAGAAGCTGCTGAATTCATCATATGTTAAAACAAGACGTTTTGTACTTGAGAAATATCTCTTTTTTAAAGAAGGTGATTCAATTTCGCCATTGATTTTATCGGATAATGAAAGGTTTCTGAGAAATATTTCCCTAGTTGAGGATGCCCGAATAATTGTTGTTCCGGCAAATGATAAAACGGCGGATGTGCTGGTTGCCATCAGGGAGAGCTATCCCCTGGGTCTCACGGCAAGCTTTAAACGATTGAACTATGGCACCGCCACTTTCTTCGACAAAAACTTCATAGGTCTGGGCCATGAGTTTGATGCAATATTTCCGTTTGATTTCAAGGACTATCCTATGCCGGGTATAGGGGCTACCTATTCAATTAAAAATATCATACATACATACTCAAACCTGACTCTTGAAATAAAGGATGGAATAGGTACTTCAAAAGCAGGCGTTACGCTTGCCAGACCATTCGTGAGTTCAGAGACAAAATACGCCTGGTCAGCCAGTGTGTCGAGAATATATACCACGGAATATCTTGGCGTTAAGCTCGACACTTCGGTGAGATATACATTCCAGGATTATTGGATAGCACGATCATTCATGCTTAACAAAAAAAGCGTCACCAGACTCATTTTTTCCGCAAGACATATCAATAATAACGTTTTCCACCGGCCGGTTATCACAAGCCATTCATATTACCCATGGCAGAGATATAAGTTTTTTGTAGGATCTGTCGCACTCTCTTCACAGAAATATTTCAATACCTCACTTATCTACAGCTATGGCCGTACCGAAGATATTCCATATGGATATTTGGTCCAGGCAGACTGGGGTGTTGAATTTAATGAGTTCAAGAGAAGATCATACCTTGGTTTTGAAAGCTCCTATGGGAATCACTTCGACAAGTTTGGGTATATTTATTTTACTGTAGGGGTTTCCTCCTTTTATAATGATTCACATACTGAGCAGGGTTTGTTTCAGGCTAAACTGAAGTATTTTACTCCTCTCTTCCAGTCAGGACCGTTTAAAATAAGGAATTTTATCAACGTCTATTACATGCATGGCTTTAACAGGAATAGCGAGGAACACCTTTACTTCAATTCATCATCCTATGTAAGAGGCTTTATAAATGACTCCATACGTGGTGATAAAAGGCTCATATTCAGTTACGAACCGGTTGTTTTTACACCCGCTATCCATTATGGCTTCCAGTTTGCCTTCTTTGCTTTTCTGGATGCAGGTATAATGTATCATAATGTATCAATTGAAGGAAGCAATACGATGCATGTCTATGCCATCGGGCTTGGAGTAAGGTTAAGAAATGATCAGCTGCTGTTTAATACTTTGCAGGTGCGACTGGGCTTTTATCCGGTATTGCCTGAGTATACTCATCCAAGATGGGTTGATATAAACAGTATCACCAGGCCCAGACCGCCTGATTTTGATCCTGGCCCTCCCGGTGTGATGCAGTATAAATAACAGTCTGAGAAGACAGGGGTCTCAACTTGTCGTCATTTATCTTAATTTTGTGTTTTCCATAAGGGATGAAAGAAGAGTTTTTACAATATTCATCAGATAATGATCTGTTACCTGTTAATGGTTGTATCCTGGCAGCCGTTAGCGGAGGCGTCGATTCCATGGTAATGCTGAATCTGTACCTACAGTCGGGGATAAAAGTTGCCGTGGCCCATTGCAATTTTTCACTGAGAGCAGATGAGTCTGACGGAGACGAAGAACTGGTTAAGAGTATTGCCGTGCTGTACAATCTTCCATTTCATACAATCAGGTTCAACACATCTGAATATGCCATTTCCAACAGACTATCCATACAGATGGCAGCCAGAGAACTGAGATACAGCTGGTTTGAAGAGACAAGAAAGACCAATGGCTATGAGTCGGTTGCTGTTGCTCACAATATGAATGACAATGCAGAAACATTCTTCATTAACCTGCTGAGGGGTACAGGCATAAATGGTCTTACAGGAATGAAGCCAAAAAACGGGCATATTATCAGGCCATTATTATTTGCCTCACGGGAAGAAATAGCAGCTTATGCCCTGGAGAATAAAGTCCCATACCGGGAGGACAGCTCAAATGCCCAGGTGAAATATACGCGTAACAAGATACGACACAAGGTTTTTCCTATTCTCAGGGAGATCAATGCCGATGCACTGAAAGCTATAACATCTACCATGGAAAAGCTTTCCGGAACCGCGGTTATTGCTGCCGGGAAAATAGCAGAAATTCAATCAGGGATTTTCTCAGAAAAAGATGAGGAAATACATGCCGACATTGAAAAACTTCGGTCACTAAATGAAGATAAGACACTGATATTTGAGCTTTTCAGACAATACAACCTCTCTTCTGCTCAATGTGATGAGCTCATTGAACTGCTTGGAGCATCGTCTGGGAAGATACTGTATACCTGTAGTCACAGGATAATAAAGGACAGGGACCGACTGATTATCACATCTCTGAAGCCGGCTGATCACTCCGGGTCATGCTTTCAAAATCTGAATGAGATGACGGCTTCCGGATCCTTCAGCGAGGCCAGAATTGAAGACATCGGCAATGTGACGGTAAATCCGGACCGGTATTCAGCATTTCTGGATGCTGATCTGATCAACTTTCCACTTAATTACAGGCAATGGAAACCTGGAGACAGATTTGCACCATTCGGCATGAACGGTATGAAAAAAGTAAGTGATTACCTTGTTGACTGTAAAATACCTCTTTCTGAGAAGGAAAGGGTGTATGTACTACAAACCGGTAACGAGATTATCTGGCTGACAGGTTACCGCATCGATAACCGTTTCCGGATAACAGAAAAAACTAAGCGGGTGCTGATAATCTCAATTTAGACTTTCAACTTTCGACTTTCGACTTTCAACTTTCGACTTTAGACTTTAGACTTTCATCTCTGGTCTCTCACCCCATTTATCCCTCTGTCGAGCATTAACAGGTCAGCAAGAGCAATTGCCACAGCCGACTCAAGAATAACAGGAATCCGTTTTGCAATACAAGCGTCGTGACGGCCACCTACCCGTAACTCGGTCATTTCTCCCTTTTCCTTATCAAAGGTTTTCTGGGTTACGCCGGTGCTTGCTGCGGGTTTAACCGATACTCTTACGATCATATCGTTCCCGTTGGTTATGCCTCCATTGATACCGCCTGCGTTGTTTGTTGATGTCTTGCCGCGTGCGTCCACAAATGGGTCATTATTAAGAGATCCATAACTTCTTGATGAAGCAAATCCTGCGCCGAACTCAACTCCGTTTACAGCAGGTATTCCAAAAGCGATCTGTCCGATAGCTGATTCCACTGAGCCAAAGATTGGTTCACCAACACCCTTGGGTACATTTCTTACAAGGCACTCCACAACGCCCCCGATGGTGTCGTTTGTCTCCATTGCCTTTTTAATGGCGGCATCAATATCTTCTTCGCCTCCAGCCTCAACAAGTTTGGCAGTAATTATTGCAGGAGAGAGTATTTTTTTTGCAAAGTAGCCTGCAGTAACCAAGCCCCATGTGAGGCGTCCGGAAAAATGACCGCCACCACGCATGTCTGCAAACCCTTTGTATTTGAAACCGGCAGTATAATCAGCATGTCCCGGGCGCGGCACACTTGAGAACATCTCATAATCGCCGCTTCTCACATCCCTGTTTGCGGTATATAAAACAATAGGAAAGCCTGTTGTATAACCCTTATGAATGCCACTCAGTATCTCCGGCTCATCGGTCTCTTTTCTCTTTGTAGTACCGGGAGAGAGACCTTTTCTCCGTGAAAGATCTGCCATTAGCTCCTCGCGCCAGAAGGAAAGACCTGCAGGGCAACCATCAATAACAACTCCAACCGACGGACCATGTGACTCTCCGAAGATTGAAACCCTGAATGCTGTGCCGAATGTGTTCATCTCAATACTTTTTGAAAATTTTTAATACGTCCTGCCCGTTACAGAACAAAAATTTTACCGGGTATTATTTATTTTCATATTCAATACTATCAAGGAATTCAAACATCTCCTTTACAGGTACTTTTTTATACTCGGCCCTGCCAGGCTCCATCAGAAAGACAAAATAAATGGAATCGCCACTCTTTTTCTTGTCGCCTGACACCAGTTGTTTGAATCCATCCGGAAGACATTTAACGGGTGAGATTCCATAACTTTCAACAAGCGATTTCAGCTCAAAAAAGTGTTTTTCTGCAAGAAACCCTTTTTTTACCGACCATTGACCTGCAAGAATCATCCCCTGCATAACAGCCATTCCATGTGAAGTTTTATTAAGCACTTCAATGGGATGTCCGAAAGTGTGGCCGAAGTTTAGCAGTCTCCGCTCCCCAGCCTCTTCAAAATCTCTTCCGACAACAGAGGTTTTAATAAGCAATGACCGGTAAATAAGGTCCTCCATAAGGTCTATATTGCGCGACATAATGGCTGCTTTCCTTTCTGTTATCTCATAAAACATGCTCCTGTCGGCAATAGCGGCTGTCTTTACCAACTCACCAAAGCCTGAAATATATTCCGTTTCAGGTAATGTGGAGAGCATGGTCACATCGCAAATGACAAATTCCGGAAGCTTAAATGTACCGATACTGTTTTTATAACCGCCGGCATTTACACCTGTCTTTCCTCCCACGCTGGCATCAACCTGAGAGAGTAGTGTTGTTGAAACAAAACCATGGCTGACGCCTCTCATAAAAAGGGAAGCGACCAATCCGGTAAGATCACAGACCACCCCACCACCAATACCAAGAATAAACGATTCCCGGTCAGCTCCCTCCTCAGCCAGTTTAAGGCATATATCCTCCACTATGGCAAGGACCTTGGAAGCCTCTCCGGGCTTTATCTCATAGACAAATCCTTTTGGAAACGACTCAGAATATAAACGTCTTATATTTGAATCTGTTATAATGAATACTTTCTTCTTCGGAATATACGACGGCACATTTTTAAGCAACTCTCCTACTATGATTGCCGAGCTTCTCTCTTTAATATGAAAATCAATTCTTTTCATTGCGGATAAAAATAACACAAAAGCAGAAGAAAAAACATGATAAATTTTAAAATCATGCTTTTTCGCTTAATTCCAGCCATCGGAGCTCTTTTTCATCGATAAGGTTAATAATAATCCCCAGACGTGATGAGAGCATCTCTATCTGTTTAAGGTCAGTTACTGATCCGGATAATTTTTCTTCAAGGTCTGTGCGTTCACTGGCAAGCGTTTCCAGCTCTTTCGACAATGTCTCAAACTCCCGTTTCTCTGAATAGGTCAGCCCTTTTTTACTTTGCTGAGGTTGTTTTATGATGTTTGACTGTACCTTTTCTGTTGCTGCTGCCGATGGTATTTTCCTCGCGTTTTTCAACTCTTCCAATGCAAGTTCTTCCCTGAGCATTGTATAATTTCCGGTAAAGACTCTTACCCTGCCGTCCTTTACCTCGAAGATAAAGTCGGCAATTTTATCAAGGAAATACCTGTCGTGCGTCACAACGACAACACACCCCGTAAAAGAGATGAGGTATTCTTCAAGAACGTTAAGAGTAAGTATATCGAGGTCGTTGGTTGGCTCGTCGAGTACTATGAAGTTTGGATTCTGCAACAGAACCGTCAGGAGATACAGTCTTCTTTTTTCTCCTCCGGATAGTTTTCTGATCAGAGTGTGCTGCCGTGATGGAGGAAACAGGAAGCGTGTAAGGAAAGATCCGACCGACAGCTCGCGTCCATCGGCAGCCATGCTTGTCTCTGCAATTTTTGTCACAGCCTTTATCACTGTCTGTTCTTCATCAAAAACAATCCCCTCCTGTCTGTAATAGCCAAAAACAACCGTTTCTCCCTTTTCAACCGATCCGCTGTCGGGCAAAAGAGACCCGGTAATTATGTTAAGCAATGTTGATTTGCCTGATCCATTTGCACCAACCACTCCGATTTTTATACCCTTGCCAAAAGTGTATGAGAAATCGGTGATAAGATTACGTTCACTGTACGATTTTGTGACTGAATCAAGAGAGAGTATCTTACTTCCAAGCCGTGCAGTTGAGATATTGATATTGACATTCTTCTGGTTTGCAGGGCCCACAGCCTTCTCCTTAAGCTCCTGAAAAGCGTCTATTCTGTATTTGGCTTTATGGCTCCTTGCCTTAGGCATTCTGCGAATCCAGTCGAGCTCAGTTCTGAGAAGGTTCCTGGCCTTCTCGGCAGAGGCTCTTTCATTGGCAAGGCGTTCATCTCTTTTATCAAGGAAGTATCCGTAATTACCATCGTAACGCATCAGTTCTCCGCCGGAAAGCTCATAGATTACAGTGCAGACATTATCAAGAAAATATCTGTCGTGAGTTACGAGAATGACTGCTTTTCCTGCTTTAATAAGATATTCCTCAAGCCATTCAGCCATCTCAACATCAAGGTGGTTTGTCGGTTCATCCAGTATCAGCAGGTCAGGGTCCTCAATCAGCACTTTTGCCAGGGCGACTCTTTTTTTCTGTCCGCCCGAAAGCGTGGATATAGTCGCATTGGGATCCGGAATACTGAGAATAGATAATATCTGTTTCACCCTTACCTCATAATCCCAGGCCTTATTGTCATCCATAGCCTGAACAAGCGTAGCAAGAGCATCGGTGTCATCTGAGGCAACGGCCTCCTCATATTGCCTGATAAGGCTCAATGCCGGGGTATCGGAATAAAAAACCTCATCAAATACACTTGATGTATCATTAAGATCAGGCAGCTGGCGCAGGTACCCGGTAGTTATTCCTCGTCTCCTGGTTATTGTTCCACTGTCAGGCTGTTCTCTGCCAGCCAGTACATCAAGCAAGGATGATTTTCCGGCTCCGTTAACAGCTACAATTCCAATTCTCTCCTCACTCCCTGCTGTAAAAGTGAGATTCTCAAAAAGGATTATATCTCCAATCCTTCTTGAAATACCTGCTGCCTGTAAATAGTTTACCATTATCCGTTTCTGAGCGGCAAAGATAAAAAGTGTTTGAGATAGTTACCCTGATAATTATTCTGAGGGTAATTTAAATTGATGAAAAACCGTAGTAGCCATTCGATAAAGGGCGTTTGCAATGAAACAAAGGGCTACTAATATTCAATCACACGCCAGTTTTTGTTGCGATGAACATACATGATGCTCTGAAGGGCGTTGTCATTAAAAAATATCCAGCATGTGTCAGTATCATGAAAATAAAACAATGAGTATAAATCAAATCCACGCTTATCGAAAACATCAACTGAGTCAGGAGCAGAGAATTTTATCAGGAATTTCTCACGAGTCATGTTCCGCATTGACTTATAGGAAGCCGTATCTTTAAGAGTAAAGCTTGGTCTGTGGCCATCACGGTAATCTGAAGAGGATGAGTTCGGTTTAATTTCCTTTGCCCTGGCAAAGTCGGCCCGTGCACCCGAATAATCTCCTAATCGCTTTCTGGCCATGCCTCTCTCATAAAATGCATCCACTTTACCGGGATTCAGTTCAATTGCCTTTGTAAAATCCGCAATAGCACTTTTATAATCTCTGAGCTCTGATTTGGCAATACCACGGTAATAGAATGCATCCGGGTTTGCAGGATTGTTTTTTATAGCCTGATTGAAAATAGTTACCGCACCACGATAATCCCTGAGCCTGCATTTTAACAAACCATCCTTTATCTGTTTATCAGAAGCCTGCCCAAAACAACTTATTCCATACAACAGAATGGCTAATATTAATAGGTTCCTTTTCATATCAACTTCTTAATTGCACATGTTATATTTTGGCACCAGCTGCAAATATAACATTTTCAATATTCTATCCTAAAACAACCATGATGGTTGCTAAAAGTTTTACCAATATAACTAATATTTTCCCGTGACATTAGCTTTAGAAAGGTTTTTATGCGTTTTCACCCTGAAAAATCTCTACTTTTAGTTCAGTTTATTATGAAAAAATAAAAGAGAAATTTCCATTGAACATTAATAAGATAATATGAGAATAAAAGAGAGGTACAGATTCATTCTTGACTATTTTGCGGAGCACAAGCCGCTGGCTGAAACCGAGCTTCATTATTCAGACACCTTTCAGCTTCTTGTGGCGGTTATTTTATCTGCGCAGTGTACCGACAAGAGGGTGAACATGATAACTCCGCAACTTTTTAAAGTGCTGCCAGATGCTGAATCCATGGCCTCCGCCAGTCAGGAAACCATTTTAAATCTCATTAAAAGCTGTTCCTATCCAAATAGCAAGGCAAAACACCTGAAAGGGATGGCCACTATGATAACGGAGAAATTCAACGGGGTCGTTCCCTCTGATATTGAGCAGTTGCAGATGCTACCCGGGGTGGGCAGAAAAACTGCCAATGTAATAGCTTCCGTGGTATGGAACGCTCCTGTTATTGCTGTTGATACGCATGTTTTCAGGGTAGCAAAAAGGCTGGGGCTTGCCCCCGGAGCCAAGACTCCATTGGATGTTGAATTGGCCCTTACTGAAAACATCCCTTCAGCACAAAGACCACTGGCACATCACTGGCTTATCCTGCATGGAAGGTATGTATGCACTGCCCGTAAACCCATGTGTGATAAGTGTGAAATAAACCAGTGGTGCAAATATTTCCAGTCAAATGAAAAACATAGGAGCATAACCAATCAATAAAGTTTTATATTTAATTTGATTTGCTAAATTTATGCTTTAGGAAAATGTTCAATCATCGAACCGAAAATGAACAGTAACAGTAGCTCTGTTGACCTCAGAGAAGAGAACCGAAGGCTAAGGGAAGAGCTGGAAAAAATAAAAAAGGAACAACCTTCAATTTTCCAGTTTACCGGACAGTCTATTAATTCCACCAATCAACTCATAGCTCTAAGCAACCTTGAGACGGGTGAGTATGTTGACGTAAACCAGGCTTTTCTGAATGTGCTTGGTTATACAAGGGAGGAGGTAATAGGGAAAACATCTGATGACATTCAGCTTTATGTCGATATTGTTCAGAATAATAAGTTTATCAAGTTACTTTCAAAGCTTCACAGGGTAAAAGATTTTGAGGTGACTCTGAGGAAGAGGAACAGTGATGAAAAGACATTTCTCTTCAGTGCCGAGACTGTATTCCTTCACGATCATATTTTTCTGCTTACATTTTATTATGATGTCTCTGCTTTGAACGCAGGTTATGCAAAAGCAGAATCAGAGAGAGTCATTCGTGAGGTTTTTGATTCCACAAGCAGCTACTTTGCGATTTTCAGAAGCACCCTGGAGAACAGTTTTATTGTACTTGACTTCAACTCACATGCCGAAGATGTGGAACAGGTGGATCGGGGTGAAGTCCTGGGGAAAGATGTAACAGATACTCCGTTTGCTTCAAATGAACCGCTGATATCACTTCTGCATAAGGTCCAGACAACCGGAATACCTCAAAGGATGCCGCTGTCACAATCAAGCAGCAATGATGACGGTTTTTACATCGGAATGCTTATTTCCACCGGGGATATAATAGTAACCTGGGAGGCCGGGAAGATTCAAAAGGAAAGAGAAAATGAGATAATAAGGCAGGGTATTGTATTTGAGACTTTTGCAGAAATGCTGCCTGAAATTATTATGGAGACAGACGTGGATGGCAGACTCACCTTCATGAATACACAGGGTTTGCTTACTCTGGGATATAATAATACGGATCTCTCAAAAGGCATTTATCTTTCAGATCTTCTCTCATCTGAAGATATGGATAAGCTCAAAAGTGAGCTTAATAGCCTTGTATCGCCTGCCCAGATCACTTTCAGCGAATATAAGCTGCTGAACAGAGCCGGGACTACCGTTACTGTGCTCTTCCATGCCGTATCGATCTTTACACGCAAGAAAATAACGGGTTACAGATGCGTGCTGACCGACATCAGCAAACACAAGAATTATGAGACACAGCTACTGACAGAAAAAGCTTTTCTCGAACATATTATTGATGCTTCACCAGAAGCCATCGTGCTTACTGATTTTGATAATCATGTTATTAAGACCAACAAGGGCTTTACGAACCTGTTTGGTTTCACTGCCGAAGAGGCATCGAATAAAGTGGTTGATGACCTCCTCGTTCCGGAAGATCTGAAGGAAGACGCAATTCAGGTTGATCAGGAAGCCATGATCAAAGGGACAGAGGAGTATCAGACCGTAAGGGTAGATAAATACGGAAACCGTATTTTTGTTTCAATGATCCTATCCACGGTAAAGGTTAATAATGAACCTGTGGCATTTATTGCAATATACCGCGATATCTCAAAAGAACGCAAGGCAAAACTCATGCAGGAGATACAGTATAATATCTCTGCGGTGACATTGCAGGATTTTGACATTTTCGACATCTATCCGACAATTGTAAAAGAAATAAGCAGGTTGTGGAATGTAAACAACTTCTTTATTGCCCTGTTCAATAAGGAGAAAGACACTCTCACATTTCCGTTTTTTGCTGATGAAAGAGATCATTTTCAGGAGACCACCGCAAAAAATACCCTCACCGGCTGGGTTATAAAAAGCAATAAGTCGGCACTCCTGAAAGACCAGGATATTATTGACCTTGAAAACGCCGGAGTTATCTCACTGGTGGGGTCTCCATGTAAGGTGTGGATGGGTGTGCCGATGCGAGTCGATACCGAGGTTATAGGTGCCATATGCCTCCAGGATTACAGATCTTCAGATGCTTTTAGCTATGACGATCTCCAGGTGTTTGAATTTATTGCAAACCAGATAGTTATCACCATCCAGAGGCGGAAGATGCTTGACAACCTCATTCTGGCCAGAAAGAAAGCAGAGGAAGCTGCTACTTCCAAGCAGCAGTTTATGTCCACTATGAGTCATGAGATTCGTACGCCATTAAACGAGGTAATTGGAATATCAAATCTGCTCTACCAGAGCAATCCGAGAGAGGACCAGATGGAATTCATCAAGACCCTTCGCTTTTCGGCAAATCATCTGCTTACACTGGTGAACGACATTCTTGACTACAATAAAATGGAGTCAGGGAAAATTGTTTTTGAAAAAACTGAGTTCGATCTTTCAAATCTGCTTGAGGATACCAGGCGTTCTTACAGCCTGAGAGCCCAGGAAAAAGGCGTTGCCTTCAGGCTTGAGAGACCGGACAATATACCACAGGAAGTGGTGGGCGATCCGATCAGACTTAACCAGATACTCTCTAACCTTCTCTCCAACGCATTAAAATTCACTCTTACAGGAACTATTGGACTAAAAGTACGGCTGTCAGAGATGAAGGGTAATAAGGCGCTTCTTGAATTCAGTGTAAGTGATACAGGTATCGGTATTGCCAGTGACAAACTGGAAGAGGTTTTTGAAAACTACACCCAGGCCTCCTCGGATATAACCAGGAAATTTGGTGGTACAGGATTGGGTCTTGCCATATGCAAAAGGCTCGTTGAGCTGCAGGGAGGAAAGATATGGGTAACAAGCACACCGGGAAAAGGCTCAATATTCTTCTTCACACTTGAGTATCTCGTACCTGAAAGCCAGCCAAAGAAAGCAGAAAACGGAGCTGTTGAGACCATGAAAGGTCTGGTTGGCAAAAAGATTCTCATTGCTGAAGACAATAAGATCAATTTCTTCGTCGCCAATAAGTTTCTTGAGAGCTGGGGCGTTAAGGTCACTCACGCCGAAAACGGAAGCCTGGCACTTGAAGCTTTAAAGCAGGATACCTTCGACCTGATACTGATGGACCTTCATATGCCTGTCATGGATGGTATTGAAGCCACCAGAATAATACGCAGCTCTGAAGATGAAAAGACAAGAAAGATACCTATTGTTGCCCTTACAGCAGCGGTTATGTCGGAGACTCACGACAAGATAGAGAATCTGTATATTAATGATTACGTACTTAAGCCTTTCAAACCCAAGGATCTCTACGACAGAATAGTAAAGCACATCTGATAGGCAGCACCTTATTTATTGCAGTTACTGCTGATATATTTTGCTGCATTCTTCTGTCCCAGTTCAAGAGCTTTGCGAAGAAAAGGGCACGCTTCTGAGTTTCTTCCGCTGTTTATCATTGATATACCCATATTGAGGAATGCAGCTCCATTGGTTGGGTTCAGGTCAAGGCTCATGCTGTAATCTGAGATGGCATTTTCCCATGAACGGCAGGTAAAATATACATCTCCCCTGTCCGAAAAGGCGGCTGCTTCTCCCGGATGGAGTTCAATATTCTTGTTCATGTAAGGAAGTGCTTTATAAAGGTTGCCTGTCTCTGCAAAGCTCTTTCCCATAAGAGATAATGCCTTGTAATCTTCAGGATAGAGAGACAGATAAAAATCGAGGTCTGATATTGCAGCTTCTCTGTCTCCGGCCTTTCTCAGCATCTCTGCCCGCGAAAGGAAAATGGCAGCATCATTATAATGCATTGTAATGAGCTTTCCATATTCAAGTGCAGCAGCAAAATATTCTCCCTGTGAAGCATATGCCTTTGCAAGCAGGAAATGTACCTCCGGCTTGTCATTTTGCGGTCCGCTGCCGGTTAATCGTTTTATTGCAGATGAGGGGTTACCTGATTCAATATCTATCAGGGCTCCGCAATAGTCATTTACATAAGTATCAGGATACTCTGCAGAAAGAGTGGCATATTCCTCCCTTGCAAGGTCACTCTTGCCGTTTTTTATGTAATATTCTATCTGCCATTTGCTCTTTTCGTAATCTTTATACCAATCCTGTCGCCAGAGCGATTTCCATTCATTTGAGGCTGATATTTTATCAAATATTGAATCTGTATCTATTTCCGGCTCAGCAGGTTTATACTCAGTTTTCATCAGAGCTTTGAGATATCCCACTGCTGCTTTTGCATCGCCTGAAGCAGCAGCTGCTCTTGCCATGCCATACAGTCCTCTCCCGGGAGTCAGTCCCTCTGCCGAGGCAAAATCAGAAGCTGCCTTCTGTACCAATCCGGCAGAAAGATATGCATCACCTCTGGCACATAACAGGTCAGTGCTCTTTTCCATCCCGGACTGCGAGGAAAGAACATTTATTGCGTCCGTATATCCGGCTTTTAAACACAGGGCCCTGGCCTTAAGTAATGCATGGTATTCATCCTGGCTGAAGCACAACAGAACCTGCGATATCAGTATAAATGATAATATGAAACGTTTCATTTTATTCCCTGGTTTTATTTTGTCTCTATTGTGGCCGGTCCAGCCCCCTTTTCGGTTATTACATGAACAAACCCTGACAACCTGTAATGTTCAATGCCTCCGACTCTGGTCTCGTACACTTCGCATTCGTAATAATATACACCCGGTGCTACTATTTTACCTTTATAGGTTCCATCCCAGTTGAGTTTTGGTTCCTGTGTGCTGAATACAAGAAGGCCCCCGCGGTTAAAGAGCTTGAAATCAACCTTATCTACCAGGCCCGATGTTTTTGCCACCAGAAAATCATTGAATCCGTCGTTATTTGGAGTGAATACGTTGGGTATCTCGTAAAAATTGCATGAGTCAATGCATGTCGTTGTTGACAGAGGGCTTTCGTTTCCATGTGCATCAAATGCAGAGATGGCATAACACCCAGCAACATAGTCTGGTCTCTGGTGAATATATTTCATCACGCTCTTATCCTCTATCCTGGCCAGTAATGCCAGTGACGATTCGGTAGTGAGCTTGAAATAAAGGTTATAGCCACTTATATCGTTATAACAGGCCGTATCATTCACACTCCATCGCAGGGTATTGTACAGGCTGTCGCACTGCGAAGTAACAGACAGTACGGGAGTGCAGGGAGCTTCATTGTCAACAGGAGTAGTACATGCTCTCTGAGAAAGATTGATCAGGTTCTTTGGGGTACCAATGCCTGAATATGCCCCCTCTGAAACAGCATAGTAACAGTAGTTGGTTCCATTGGTTAAGCCTGTATCAGTCCATGTAAGCTGATCACTGCTCCCGACCATATCCCATAATCCCGAAGTTCCGTTGTACCTGTAATAATCATATCTGTTGTTAATCCATGGCACATTGCGTGATAGAGTGAACCGTACCTTCTGATCTCCGGGTGAAGCTGTCATAAACAGAGATGAGGCTATTCCGGGTTCTCCAATCAGGAACTCGTTTCCTGAAGTGCGGTTATATAATTCTATCTTATAAAGATAACCCCTGACCGATGTATTTATAAGTGTATCAACATATACAGTATCATTAAGGTCTGACGTTGAAATGGATTTAATAAGGCTGTAATCTGACCCTGTCACACCATTAGCCCTGTAAATCAGATATTCGTAAGGGCCATTGGCAGGGATAGTATCAAGATTTGAAGGTTTGTGCCAGACCAGCTTTATTGAACCGTTTGTTTCATCTGTTGATCGCACGGTAACATTCCTGATTAACGGGACACCTGAGACCAGGGCAGTTGTAATTTCATTTGACGGCTTACTCTCCGTACCATTGGAAAAGACAGCAACAATACGGTAGGCATATTCAACCCCCGAATGAAGGCCCTCTCCATTATTGGTATCAGTGTATCCGGTAACAGCCGGGCCCGCGATATAGCCTACTTTTTTAAATCCTGAAGCTGTTGGAATACCGTCAGTACAGGAGTCGGGTGCGAAAGAATTTGTATTTTCTTTCCTGTAGATGTTGAATCCGGTTATTTCAGTGGTTCCGTAATCTTTCCAGGTAAGCCTGACAAAATTACCCTGTGGCATGGCAGTCAGTAGTTTGGGTGAAGGCCCCAATACCTTTATACTCATATTATCTATGTCGACAAGACCAACCTCCGGATTATTGTCTTCTGATTTTACCACAATATCATATTGCTGATGACGCACAGCCGAGAAGCAGGGTATCCAGTATAGTCTTGCCTTCGCGTAGCCGGCTGATGACACTTCTGAGGTAAATGAGGCAGGGCATTTGGCGAGACTAAAAATGCCTGAAGCGGCTTTTAACGTCACAACATCATTATCAACGTCCGTGGCTGTAACACTAAAATCAATAGTATCTCCGGCCTCCACACAGAAGTTCAGCAGAGGAGATGTAACAGGAGGATTGTTATCCGAGTCGTAAACCTCAATCTGCATGTCACGTTCAACCACTCCTATTTTTATATGGTTCCGCCATTCCTGTATCTCCAGTGCAACGTTATAAATACCGACTTTCACAGGTGAATCCCAGACCAGATCGCCTGTAACGGGATTTACATAAATGGTGTCAGAAGCTTCAGGGAGAGTATAGTTTGTGATATTTTTACCATCTTCTTTAGTGCATACCGTAAGGGCATACGAAAGACTGTCACCATCAGGATCATAAGCACCCGGGTTGTGAATGAAGATATGACCCAACGCAGCCTTATCATATGGCGGATTAAGCAGAACGGGAGTACTGTTTGTTCCAAATGCAGGGTTTACTATAAGAGTGGTATGAACTGAAAACACTACATTAACCGAATTGGGAATATTTATTACTCCATAGTTACGGTTCGGATCCTGCATTACAATTTTATAAATACCTGGTCCGGGGTAAGTGTGTGTAGATACATAAACGTTTTTCTTGTAATAGTTTGGCAGAGATGTTTCAGATTGTCTGTTAACCGTTGTATAGGTATTGTCTCCCCATTCAATATCAAGTTGAGGACGGTCAGCCAGGCTCTTGGTATATGTGAAAGTTGTCAGGGTAACCTCGTAGGTAAGATCAGAAATCTGCCTGTAGGTGATCTCCCCTGCCCTGTTGTGAGTGGCATAAAGAGGTAATACTGCAAGAAGTACTATCAGACCAGTAATAAAAGATTTCTTTATCATTATTGCTAAAGTTTATTTCACCCTGAATTCAAGAGGATGCTCTCTTGCCTCTATCCATAATGGGTCTTATCATCATATTTTGCCACTCTTCTGCCACAAAAATCACGCCAGCAGGTCCTGTTCGCTTATGCTTACTCTTGCTTTAAGGTACTCCACCGTTCCCACCTCAATAAATGAGAATCCTGAGGCCCGTGAGAAGTTACCTGCAAGAACCACAACTATATCGGTGTCATTGAGATCCTGTTTTTTAAGAAGATCAGTAAGAGAGACATGGATGAATTCATCCACCGACTCTTTCTTTTCCATGTATGTAGGCATTACGCCATAAGAAAGTGCCAGTTCGCGCATGGTGCGGTAAGAGTAGCACTGGCAAACGACATGTTTTGCACCCCTGAATGAAGCCATATTACGGATGGCAGTGCCCCGTACCGTGTCAGCTATAATTGCCTTGGCACCGATGCGAACAGAGGTCTTCACAGCCACTTTGGCAAGATAGGCAGATACTTCGCCCGAAAGAGTACCTGCCGACATTTCAATGTAACTGTCTTTGTTGCTTTCAGCTTCAAGGGCAATAGTAGTCATTGTTCTCACAGCTTCCACAGGGTACTTTCCAGAAGCAGTTTCCCCACTCAGCATAAGTGCATCCGTCTGGCTGTAAACAGCGTTTGCCACATCGCTGACCTCGGCGCGGGTCGGCCTGGGGTTGTTTATCATTGAGTGGAGCATCTGTGTTGCCACAATTACCGGCTTTCTGTGCTCTATGCAGCGGTTTATTATCATACGCTGTATCCCGGGTATCTTCTCATAGGGAACTTCAATGGCCAGATCACCACGGGCTACCATTATACCATATGATTGCTCCATTATTTCATCAAGATTGTCCACCCCTTGTTGATTTTCAATCTTGGCGATGATCTTTATCCCGCTGCTCTGCTGGTCCAGCAAAGCCTGAACATCCATCACATCACGCTTTGAACGCACAAACGAGTGAGCAATGAAATCAACATCCAGCTTTATTGCCAGATCAATGAAAGTCTTATCGCGTTCGCTCACCGAGGGAAGAGTTATCCTTACCTGTGGAATATTGACTGTCTTCCTGGAGCCAAGAACTCCGTCATTTTCCATCCTCCCGGTAAGTTCAGTATCGTTTTTCCCGATAACTTTTATCTCGAGCTCACCATCGTCAATCAATATGCAGGAATCAACCGGGACATCCCTGGCAATAAGAGCATAGTTAACATTTATCACATCGTGTGTCGTCTTTCCTGACACATCGCCGGCAATCCTTACTATTTCACCTTTCAGAAACTTAATAGGATCATCGCAAATGGTGGTTCGTATTTCCGGTCCTTTTGTATCAAGGAGAATGGCAATTTTATCAGATACCGTCCTCACGTTTGCCACTATCTTTTCAACTCCTTCTTTGTTCAGATGTGCTGAGTTGATCCTGACCACATCCATACCGGAATCATAGAGTGTCCTTAGAAACTCTGTCTCACAGTTCTTGTCCGAGATAGTCGCAACAATTTTGGTCCGCTTGCTGTCAAGAGTTCTCATACTATCCATTTTTGACTGTTGTGATAATTTTGATTAATGCTTCAGTAGCCAGTCTGTAACCATCAAGTCCAAAACCCATAATTGTACCTTTGCATACTTTGCCGGTAAGGCTTGTATGACGGAACTCCTCCCTTGAAAGTAGATTGGAGATATGAACCTCGACCACCGGTTTCCTTATTGAAGATACAGCATCAGCAATGGCAACAGAGGTATGTGAATAGCCTCCGGCATTAAGTATAACTCCATCAGAGGATGAACCGGCCTCCTGTATCAGGGTAACTATCTCTCCTTCTATATTTGACTGGCTATATGAAAAAGTAATATCTGGGTATGCCATCTTAAGCTCTGTGAGGTATTCGTCAAAAGAGGTGTTCCCGTAAATACCCGGTTCGCGTGTACCGAGCATATTAAGGTTAGGGCCGTTAATGATTTTAATGTTCATGATGCTGTAATTTACAAGCTTTGAAAATAGTAATTGCAAAAATAAGGAATTAGCCACAAATTACTGCTATGAAATGATATATTGCGTTGTATGGAGAAGCATACTGAGGCTATCTCCCGGTTGCCACTCCGTTAAACCTGTTTCAATTCAATATTTTCGTATTTTAGCCACCATTAATGATAAAAGTACAATTTTGTTAAACGAGGTAAAAGCAACTCTACGGAATCGATGTCATTAAACTGGAAACAGGCTGAAAACGGGTTCAGAAGCTATCTCAAAATAGAGAGATCACTGTCTGCAAATAGTGTGGAAGCCTATCTCAATGATGTTTCCAGGCTAGAAGAGTTCATCTGCAATGAAAAGGGAAACAAATCACCTGCGGATGTGACTTACGAGGATATGCGTGATTTCATTGCTGAGGTTGGCACCAGTAGCGATAGTGCCCGCACACAGGCAAGGCTTATATCAGGAATAAGATCATTTTACAAATATCTGCTTCTTGAGAATGAAATTGAGGAGAATCCTGCCACACTGATAGAGTCGCCAAAACTTGGACTAAAGCTGCCAAATGTACTTTCACTGGAAGAGATAAAGAAAATTATAAGTGTTATTGATTTAAGCAAGCCCGAAGGACACCGGAACAGATCCATCATAGAGACTTTATATGGCTGTGGGCTGCGGGTCTCGGAGCTAATAAACCTAAGGATAACAGATATACACAGGAAAGAGGGTTTTATACTTGTCACCGGAAAGGGGAACAAACAAAGGCTGGTACCATTTGGCTCAATTGCAATAAAGGAGATAGACAATTACCTGGCCACACGCAGGTTATTACCTGTAATAAAGGATGAGAACATTCTATATCTGAACCGGAGAGGTAAAAAGCTTACTCGTGTGATGGTTTTTACCATGATAAAGGATCTGGCTGATAAGGCTGGTATAAAGAAAAAGATCTCACCTCATACTTTTCGTCACTCATTTGCAACGCATCTTGTGGAAAACGGGGCTGACCTGAGGGCTGTACAGGAGATGTTGGGACATGAATCAATAACAACCACCGAGATATATACTCATATTGACAGAAGCTATCTCAGACAAACGTTGATAGATTTTCATCCAAGAGCAAAAACAACTAAAAATTGATAAACCAATGGCAAAACTTATTTCGTCACCATCAAGGATAAAAGCCGCCGGCAAACTTGAAAAAATAATTGAAGAATATGTTGGAGCGGTAAATTCAGGAACCAGTAATGTAAGCATAGCAATCATGACCTCTCCGTCAGGATGGGATGAGCCCGGCCAGACGCCCGAATTTGACGAATACTCCATAGTTCTTAAAGGCACTCTCCGTGCCGAGGGAAAGAACTCCGTTATTGAAGCCGGCAAGGGGCAGGCTATCTTTGCCCCAAAGGGTGAATGGGTGAAATACAGTACCCCCGGGCCCGAGGGTGCTCATTATGTGGCAATATGCACACCGGCATTCACACCTTCAACGGCACATCGCGACGAATAGAAAAAATATTAACCAAAACAACCCTTATTGTGTTGTAAAAGGTTTTTTTTCATTTCCTTTTTTATTTTAATTTTGCGTCTCGATTTATTAGGCTTTTAACAAATAGTAAAAAGATAAATTATGTCAAAAATTAAACGTGTTTACACTTTCGGTAATAAAAAAGCTGAAGGTAAGGCAGATATGAAAAATCTGCTTGGCGGGAAAGGTGCAAACCTTGCTGAGATGTGTCTTCTCGGTCTTCCGGTTCCTGCTGGTTTTACAATCACCACTGATGTT
>Ga0116170_10000961_pt1 | contig 29884 bp, 27 predicted proteins | sample AD_JPNHW1_MetaG_FD_89797 | JGI IMG/M metagenome (GOLD analysis project Ga0116170, IMG submission 89797) | Active sludge microbial communities of municipal wastewater-treating anaerobic digesters from Japan - AD_JPNHW1_MetaG | ecosystem: Engineered > Bioreactor > Anaerobic > Digestate | place... | reverse complement strand
GGGCCTCTCAAGGTTTTATGTGTCGTTGATGTCACAATGTCGGCATAAGGAACAGGTGACTGGTGAAGTCCTGCGGCAACAAGTCCCGCAATATGAGCCATGTCAACCATAAGATATGCGCCGACTTCCTTAGCTATCGACGACAGCTTTTCAAAATCAATAGCGCGTGGATATGCGCTTGCGCCTGCAACAATAAGCTTAGGCTTGTTTTCCTTTGCCATCTGAAGCAGCTTGTCATAATCTATTTTTTCATCATCTCCCAAGCCATAGGAAACAAAGTTAAAATACTTGCCTGACATATTAACAGGAGAACCGTGTGTAAGATGTCCGCCGTGTGCAAGGCTCATTCCCATAACGGTGTCGCCCGGCATAAGAAGGGCAAAATAAACTGCGGTATTTGCCTGTGCGCCCGAGTGCGCCTGTACATTTGCGTATTTAGCTCCGAAAAGCTTGCACGCTCTTTCAATTGCAATATTTTCAGCAATATCAACACACTCACAGCCGCCGTAATAACGCTTTCCCGGATAGCCCTCTGCATATTTATTTGTAAGAACAGAACCCATTGCAGCCATTACTGCGGGCGAAACGATATTTTCACTTGCGATAAGCTCGAGATTTCTTCTCTGTCTTGCAAGTTCCTTGTTCATAGCCTCTCCGAGCTCCGGGTCAAACTGTGATACAAATCCGATAGTGTCTACCATATTTCCGTACATATTATTCTCCATTCCGCCTTTTAACGGCTGTTATAAATCAACGAATATTATTATATACCTAAATTCAAAAAATTTCAAGAATATATTGTAATAATTGCATTTTCTGAAATCAATATTTATACAGTGGAATACTTTCAAAGCCGTCAAGCAGCTGATCCAGCAATTTAAACGCATTCCCCGTTCCTCTTGCAACACAAGAAATAGGATCATCAGCGGCATAGCATTTTACGCCTGTTTTTGCAGTTATATATTTATCAAGTCCTGTCAGAAGTGCACCGCCGCCCGTGAGTACAATTCCGTTTGTATAAATATCGCCGATAAGCTCGGGGGGAGTAACCTCTAAAACACTTTTAATCGTATTTACAATATCATTGACAGGATCTTCAATCGCATTGAAAACATCAATGTCACTTATTTCAATTGATTCAGGGAGTCCCTTAAGCAGATGCCTTCCCTTTACCGTCATTTTAAGATTACCTGTCGGCTCAAAAATATTAGTAATGTTTTTTTTGGCAGTTTCCGCTGTTTTTTCGCCTATAAGGATTTTATATTGATTGGAAATATAGCGAATAATTGCCTGGTCAATTTTATTCCCCGCAAGCTTTAGTGATGCGGCTTTGACTATGCCGTTAAGTGAAATTACAGCAACGTCCGTTGTTCCTCCGCCTATATCGACAACCATATTTCCGTTAGGAAGAGAAATGTCAATTCCCGCTCCCAAGAGTGCGGCAACAGGTTCCTGAATAAGATAAACCTTTCTTGCTCCCGCATTTCTTGCCGCTTCAACCACCGCGCGGCTCTCAACATCCGTAATAAGTGACGGAACGCATATAATTATACGAGGCATAAAAAGCTGTTTCCCGCAGACTTTTAAAATGAATTCCTTTATCATGCTTTCGGTCATGTTGTGATCAGAAATAACTCCGTCACTCAATGGGCGAACGGCTACAATATATTCGGGAGTTCTTCCGAGCATTTTATATGCCTCTGTCCCGACGGCGACCACCTGATTTGTTTTCTTATTGAATGCAACAACAGACGGCTCGTCCAGTACAATTCCCTTTCCGTCCATCGTAATCATAATGTTTGCGGTACCCAAATCGATACCAATATCCATTGACGGCATAAGCTTACCTTCTTTTTATTATGTTATTTAAAATATTATATCATTTTTATAATAAAAATACAAGCTATTGTTTATTATGCAGTTCAGTTACGGCAATAACAGCAGTGCCGATATACTCCGCGCCAAGCTTTTTCAAAAGATACGCACAATATGAAACGGTGCTCCCCGTTGTAAAAACGTCATCACAAAGTAAAATCTTTTTGCCCTTTAGTTCGGCTTTATCATTGCAAAAAAATATGGTTTTTACATATTTAGAACGTTCTTTTTCGTTAAGGCTATGCTGTTCGCTCTCATTTTCCGCTTTATAAATAAAGCTATCCGAAACGGGAATACCAGTTATTCCCGATATTTTTACCGCTATTTCCTCCGCCTGATTATATCCTCTTTTCCGCTTTTTTAATTTGCTCATAGGCACAGGAACAATGTAATCATATTTTATATCGTCTTTTGAAATTTTTTCGGAAAGAACCGATGCGAAATATTCGGCTGAATTTGATGAGTTTGAATTTTTTAAGTCGAGAACAGCTTTTTTAGCCTTATCTTTGTAATAGCAAACGCTGTAAACTCTGTCGTAATTTAATAATTCCGAACATTCGCACGGACTTTTCCCGCATTTTTCACAAAGTTCTTTTCCTGTAAGCGGGAGTTCTTTTTCACACTTTTCACAGACAAGCCTGTCCCACTTTATAAATCTATCACAGAACGGACATCTGTTTGGAAAAAATATATCAGTTATTATTTTCGTCAGCCTGTTCATTTTTAAGCTCCGTTTTTAAAAAAGATTTTAGGCAAGTGTATCGGAGGGTTTTTCTGTTGTTTTCCACCATATATCTTATCCTGTCCTCCGAACCTACTATAATAATCATTTGTTTTGCTCTTGTTACCGCGGTATATAAAAGATTTCTGAAATATAGCTTGTCAAATCCGTCTATTATAGGGATTATAACGTACGGAAATTCGCTTCCCTGGCTTTTATGGACAGTTACCGCATAGGCAAGCTCAAGCTGATTGAGAAGCTCCGTGCTGTATTCCGCAATTCTCCCCTCAAAATCTATAACAACCGTTCCCTCAGTTTTTTTAACGAAAAGAATTGTTCCGATATCTCCGTTGAATACTCCTGTTCCCGGCTCATCACCCTTTGTCCAGACAATGTCATAATTGTTTTTTATCTGCATAACCTTGTCTTTTTCTCTGAAGGTATAAAGCATTGACTTGATTTCGCTTTTTTGGGACGACGGAGGGTTTATTTGCATCTGTATAAGCCTGTTAAGCTCAACAACTCCCGATTTTCCCTTTCTTGACGGTGAAAGTATCTGAATATCCTCCGCCGGTGAAATATTATAAGCCTTGGGTAATCTGTTCAGATAAAGCTGTAAAATTATATGGATTGCGTCCTCTTCGTCAGTTGCCTTTAAAAAGAAAAAGTCATTATTTTTTTGTGAAAGATCAGGCATTTCTCCGCTCACAATTTTATGTGCATTTGTAACTATACAGCTTTGCTGTGCCTGTCTGAATATTTTTTCAAGCTTGACAACCGTCATAGTCCCACTGTCAATTAAATCTTTAAGAATATTCCCCGCCCCGACAGACGGGAGCTGGTCGCTGTCGCCAACCATAATAAGGCGGCAATTAAGCTTCATTGCCCTTAAAAATGCCTCAAATAAAAGCGTGTCCACCATTGACATTTCGTCGACAATAAGAACATCGCATTCAATAGGATTATTTTCGTTATGTATAAACCGTAACTGTCCGTCACTGTATCCCATTTCAAGAAGTCGGTGAATAGTCTTTGCTTCGTATCCCGTAAGGTCAGAAATTCTCTTTGCGGCGCGTCCTGTCGGTGCGGCAAGCATTACCCTTTTTCCCTGTCGCTCATAAAGAGAAATAATTGCCTTTAACGTGGTGGTTTTACCTGTTCCGGGTCCTCCCGTAAGGATTATAAAGCCTTTTGAAAGTGCGAGGGAGATTGCTTTTTTCTGAACGTCGTCGTAAGTGATATTTTTATTTTTTTCTTCTTCTGAAATCATTTTTTCAAAATCGGTTTTTGAATCAAGAAAAAAGGACTGCATAACCGCCATTCGCCCTGAAATATAGCTTTCCGCAATATAATAATCCCTTAAAAAAGTAAACGAACGGTTATTTTTCATATATTCAATGAGATTTTCCTCAAGATATTCCTGTTCAAGAGTTTTGTAAAAATCTTCTTCCGAAATGCCGAGGATTTCTTTGGATTTCTGTAAAAGCTTATCGGTGGGAAGACAGGTATGCCCCGAAAAAAGATTTTCTGAAAGAATATATCTCATTCCAGCTTTAATACGATTTTTATCGTTATCGGATATTTCGAGCTTTTGTGCAATTTCCTCCGCCTTAAAAAAATCAAGCTCTATTTCGTCGTCACAAAGCGAATATGGGTTTTCGTTTATAATATCGAGGCTGAACTGTCCCCATTTTTTCCATGCCCTGACTGATGACGACGGAGAAATATTGTACTGTGAAAGATAATTCATAAGCTTTCTTATGCCGAAAATACGCCTTAGCTCCTGAGAAATTTCATCAATTTTCTTTAAAGTAATACCCTTAACCTTTATAAGCTCGTCGGGGGATTTTTCTAAAATCATAAGCGAACGTTCGCCGAATTCATCGACAATTCTTTTGGCTATCGTGGGACCTATTCCCTTTATTGCACCCGATGAAAGATATTTCTGTATTGCATAAGCCGTTTCGGGGAGCTTTCTTTCGCATATGACAGCTTTAAACTGAACGCCGAATTTTGAATGTGTTATGTATTGTCCGGTAAGGCAAAGCTCTTCACCCTCTTCAATATCGCCAAGCTCCCCGACTACCGTTGTCAGGGCTGTTCCCATATCAAGGTCAAGAACTATATATCCGTTTGAAACATTCTTGTACAGAATATTCTCAACCGTTCCCTCTATGTGAACAAATTCTTCGTTCTTCATACTTCCTCCGTGGTGCTTTCGTTTCAACTGCCGTTATTCGAATTATAATCATTTATTTTAGAAATATTATCTCTGGTATCTCCTGCAATATATGTATACCCGTCAGGTATTTTCCCTACAATCACCGTGTCGGTAAGGATATATGTCGCATCAACCTCAAAGCTGTCGTAATTGCCGGGCAGCACAACCTCCGCATCGGCATAAACATTAAGCTTTATCTGATGGATTGTCTGATTGATTCCAGCTTCCTTGAATTCGCTGACAAGCTGGGTCTTAACATATCCGACAGGAAGTATTTTAAAGTTTATCACAGGTCCGTGTCCCACAAGATATGAAATGCCTGTAAGCGTGCCAAACTTAATGGGAATATCAGTTTCTCCGATTTTTTCATATTTTTCGTTCAACTGCTTTGAAATTTCAGCCTGAAATTTATTGATTTCCGTCGTGTTTGTTTCAACAGAAGAAATCTGTCCCAGTGAATCATATTTTATCTTTACAAAATCGGAATAATCTGAATTCTTCTTGCTCAATGCCTGATAAACCGTATTATTAATATATTGGGTTGCCGCATCTCTTGATTGATATTCGGCAACTGAATTTATAGAAGGGCGGATTTTTGATTCAAGAAAAATAATTGCCGCAATCAATAAAATAAGTGTCCAGATAAAGATTATAAGCGAATTTTTCTTTCTGTTGCTTCTTTTTTTCATTATTTCACCTACTTTTATTAAAGTATATGAAAGAGAACGAATAAAAGTGAACAAAAATGAGTAAACGGATAACAAAAGCAATAATGCCGCATTTCGGGCATAAGCTGACATTATCCGTTTAAATTATTTTATTTCAGGGTTAAAGCATATTTTGCCTTTTCAACTATGTTTTCTTTTGAAAGACCGAATTCTTTCAATAATTCAGGTGCAGGGCCTGAATGGCCAAATACGTCATTCACACCGATTTTTATAACAGGTACAGGACAGCACTCGGTAACAGCTTCGGCAATGGCACTTCCCAATCCGCCGATAACGCTGTGTTCCTCAACAGTAACAATGACGCCAGTTTCTTTTGCCGCCTTAATGATTAATTCTTTATCAAGAGGCTTTATTGTATGAATGTTTATAATTCTTGCGCTTATTCCCGATTCTGAAAGAATTTTTTCAGCTTCAATTGCTTCACTGACCATAAGTCCCGTCGCAATAATTGTCACGTCTGTTCCGTCTTTTATTGTAATTCCTTTTCCGAGTTCAAATTTATATGTCTCAGAATCATTGAAAACCGGAACGGCAAGACGTCCAAAACGCATATAAACCGGTCCGTCATGCTTTATTGCAGCCTCAACAGCAGCTTTTGCTTCAACATCATCGGCTGGGTTGATTATCGTCATTCCCGGAATTGTTCTCATAAGCGCTATGTCTTCGTTGCACTGGTGAGTTGCACCGTCTTCCCCGACAGAAATTCCCGCATGAGTTGCCCCGATTTTAACAGGAATATGCGGATAGCCTATTGAGTTTCTTACCTGTTCAAAAGCTCTTCCCGCCGCAAACATAGCAAATGTACTTGCAAAAACAATTTTGCCGGTTGCCGCAAGTCCTGCCGCAACGCCCATCATATTCGACTCAGCAATTCCGCAGTCAAAAAAACGCTCGGGGAATTTCTTTTTAAAAATTCCTGTTTTGGTTGCGGCGGCAAGGTCGGCATCCAGAACTATTAAATTTTCATATTTATCACCAAGCTCAGCCAATGCCTCGCCGTAGCTTTCTCTTGTTGCTTTTTTAATCTGTTCTGACATATGCTTACCCCTCCAACTCACTAAGTTTTTTATTCAGTTCTTCCATTGCTAAAGCATACTGTTCAGCATTAGGTGCAGAACCGTGCCATGAAACCTGATTTTCCATAAACGAAACGTCTTTTCCCTTGACACTTGTCTGAATGATTGCCACCGGCTTGCCACTGATTTTTTCAGCCTCGTCAAATGCGCGTTCGATGTCGTCAAAATCATGTGCGTTCATTGTAATGACGTGCCAGCCGAAAGCCTCGAATTTGTCGGTAATCGGCATAGGCGAGCATACGTCGCAAACTTTTCCGTCTATCTGAAGTCCGTTATTGTCAACTATTATGGTAAGATTGTCAAGCTTGTTGTGTGCGGCAAACATAGCTGCCTCCCAAACCTGTCCCTCTTCAATTTCTCCGTCGCCAAGAATTGCATAAACCTTATAATCGTCGTTTGAAATTTTAGCCGACAAAGCCATTCCGCATGCGGCGGATATTCCCTGACCGAGTGAGCCTGTACTCATATCAACGCCGGGAGTGCCCTTCATGTCGGGGTGTCCCTGAAGCATTGCACCAATATGTCTTAGTTTTTTAAGCTCGTCATATTCAAAAAATCCTCGCTGAACAAGAATTGAGTAAAGTCCCGGGGCACAATGTCCTTTTGACAGAACAAGGCGGTCTCTCTGCTTCATCTTAGGATTTTTAGGGTCAATATTAAGCTTAACAAAATATAAATACGTCAAAAGATCACTTATTGAAAGCGAACCGCCCGGATGTCCCGATTTTGCATTGTAAACTGCATCAATAACACCTATTCTTGTCTTACAGGCCGTAATTTCAAGCTTTTTTCTGATTGTTGAATCCATGTTATACCTCCATAATAATTATTAAAATATTATATCAATTAACTCTGCGATCGCCCCTTCATCCGAAGTTTTATTTAAAATAATATCGCATTTTTCTTTAAGCCCCGACGCTGCATCAGCAACGCAGGCACCCATATCCGCCATTTCTATCATTTCAATATCGTTATTGTAATCACCTGCGGTAACGACGATTTTATCGCCAAGGCCCGAAATATCAAGCATTTTTCTTATTGCGGCACCTTTTGATACTCCATAAGGAAGCATTTCATAATAATATCCGAATGATTCGACAAATTTCACATCCGCATAATTTTTATTATGTAAAAATTCGGTAATTTCAGATTTCTGATTTTCGTCCATCGTAAAAAGGATTTTAACCCAACCACCAGGAATTTCGTCTATTTCACACTCAATATGAGCTACATTTTCAATCTTTAATTTTTCCCTTAAAATATCGTTGAACTGAGGAACATAGATCTTTTTATCAATTATTATCTCCGCACCGAGAGAGGAAAATTCATTCAGAATTTCAGCGGCATATTTTCTTGAGGACTGAGGGAGAACGGATTTCCACAAAATTTTTTCAGTATCATAATCATAAACCATTCCGCCGTTAAAAAGTATGCAGGGAGCGTTGACAGGAAGCTGTCTTATGTACGGAAGAGCCGAGTCATAAACTCTTCCCGTCGCAACGGAAAAATATCCGCCCATTGCGGCAAAATCTTTGATTGCGTCAAGATCAGAAATGTTGATTTTTTTGTCAGTTGTCAAAAGAGTTCCGTCAAGATCAGTTATTAGTATATATTTTGATAAATCGTTAGCCATATTGAATCCGCCTATTTGATGGTTTTTAAGATGTTTGTGAAATAATCAGGAAGCTCGCTGTCAAACTCCATATATTCGCCTGTTGAGGGGTGAATAAATCCGATTTTTTTAGCGTGAAGACACTGTCCGTCAATTCCTTTATAAGCCTTTCCGTATACGTCGTCTCCCAAAACGGGATGTCCTATATAAGCCATGTGAACCCTTATCTGATGTGTTCGCCCCGTTTCAAGCCTTAATCTCAAATGAGTATATTTGTCAAATTCTTCAATGACAGTAAAATGAGTAACTGCATTTTTGGAGTTTTTATCGGTTACGCACATTTTCTTCCTGTCAATAGGATGTCGCCCTATCGGAGCCGAAACAGTTCCGTTTTTTTCTTTAAATCTTCCGCATACGACCGCTTCATACTCACGGGTGAAGCTATGCTCTTTAATTTGATCGGCAAGAAAAGAATGAGCCTTGTCATTTTTTGCAACTATAAGAAGTCCGCTTGTGTTTTTGTCAATTCTGTGGACTATTCCGGGGCGGATTACCCCGTTTATTGAAGAAAGCTGACCTTTACAGTGATAAAGCAATGCATTTACCATTGTTCCCTCATAATTCCCCGCAGCGGGATGAACAACCATACCCTTAGGCTTATTGACAACAAGCAAATCGTTATCCTGATAAACTATCTCAAGAGGCAGGTTTTCAGCAATTACAGAAAGCTCTTTCGGCTCTGGGATATCGACGATTACCGTCATTCCCTGTTTTAAAATGCAGTTTTTGCTGACGTTCTTGCCGTTTACGGTAATATTGCCGTCAGAAATAAGCTTTTGTATCATTGAACGAGTAAGCGAAGGTTCCTGCTCCGAAAGCCATTTGTCAATTCTTAAGCCCTCGCAGTTATCGGGAACAGTCAGATTATACTTTTCCATTTTCAATAGCTTTCTTTTCTTCCTTTGAAGATTTATCAAAGAAGATGACATAAACCGCCAATAAAATCGCACCTATAACGACACAACAGTCGGCAAAATTAAATACGGCAAATCTGAACAGCTTTACTTCAATATAGTCAATAACATATCTTCTGAATATTCTGTCAATCAAATTCCCTATTCCGCCCGCAAGTATGAACGTTACACTTAAAAGTGCAAGCTTATGCTTTATTTTTTTAGCCAGAATAAGCCATATTCCAAATATAAGAAAAACAGATGTAATCAAAATCAGAAAAATTGTTTTGTTTTCAAAAATGCTGAATGCTGCACCTGTATTTTCGTAATATGAAAGGTTAATTATGTTTGTATCTCCGAAATGAATAAAAGGAACAGAGCCTTTCCCGATAAGATTATTGTCAGCCCAGATTTTTATAAGCTGATCGGTTCCGACCAACAATGCTATTATAATAAAAGGTATATATACCATTATTCCTCCATAGTTAAATGTAAGTTGCAGCCCAAAAAAGGCGCAACTTACATCGTCTGTTTTTATTTTATTTCATTGGCGCATCTTGAACACAGGGTCGGATGATTTTCATCTTTTCCAACTGTATCCGAATAAATCCAACAGCGCTCACACTTCTGTCCGTCAGCCTTTTTAACGGTAAATGAAACGCCCTCATATTCGCCCTTGAATTCACCGTCGTTATTGTCAGCCACTTCAACAGCAGAAACAATAAAGATAGCCGCAAATTCATCCTTATGGGATGAAATCTGATTATAAAGCTCCCCTGTGCAGTGAATTGTAATCTTTGCTTCGAGAGAAGCACCGATAAATTTATCAGCACGTTTGATTTCAAGCGCTTTCTGTGCATCCTCGCGGAGCTTATAAATAGTATTCCACTTATCAAGGAATTCCTGTGAAAAATCAATTCCCGACTTTTCAGGCATCTGATTCAAAACGATACTTCTCGTGTCATCAGTTGACTTATGAGGCATATACTTCCATATTTCTTCGGAAGTAAATGCAAGAATAGGTGCTATCAGTCTTGCGACTGCGCTGAGAATTGTATACATAACCGTCTGAGCAGCACGGCGCTCAACGGACTTTTCATCTTTACAATAAAGTCTGTCTTTGATAATATCAAGATAGAAATTTGACATATCGGTAACGCAGAAATTATGAATAGCATGAAAAGCTATGTGGAAATCAAGAGAATCGTATCCTGCCTTAACCTTGTCAATAAGAATATCAAGCTTTTTAAGAGCAAGCTTGTCTATTTCAAGAAGCTTGTCAGCGGAAACTGAATCTGTATCAGGATTAAAGCCCTCTCCATTTGAGAGATTTCCCAAAATAAATCTTGCGGTATTTCTGATTTTTTTATAAGCGTCAGAAAGCTGCTTTAAAATTTCTTTTGAAATTCTTATATCCGAATGATAATCAGATGAAGCAACCCATAATCTTAAAATATCAGCACCGTATTCCTTGATAATATCATCAGGGTCAATGCCGTTCCCTAAGGATTTCGCCATCTTTTTGCCTTCGCCGTCAACAACCCAGCCGTGAGTACATACAGCCTTATACGGAGCCGCTCCACGCCATACAACAGAAGTCAGAAGTGAAGACTGGAACCAGCCGCGGTATTGGTCAGCGCCTTCAAGATAAAGATCAGCAGGCGCAGAAAGTTCAGGCCATTCTTCCATAACGGCGGCATGAGTAACACCGCTGTCAAACCAAACGTCCATAATATCGAATTCTTTTGTGAATTCAGAACAGCCGCATTCACATTTTACTTCAGCGGGAATAAATTCACTCAATTCACGGGTATACCAAGCATCAGCGCCTTCTTTTCTGAAAAGTGCTGCAATGGCATCTATTGTTGTTTTATTAATAATCGGTTTATGGCAGTCTTTGCAGTAAATTATCGGAATAGGAACGCCCCATGTACGCTGTCTTGAAATACACCAGTCGCTTCTGTCGCGAACCATTCCCTTGATACGTTCTTCACCCCAAGCAGGAATCCATTCAACATCTTCGATAGCTTTGATTGCTTCGTCCTTAAAGTCCTCAACAGAACAGAACCACTGTTCCGTAGCTCTGAAAAGAATCGGCTCCTTACATCTCCAGCAGTGCGGATATTGGTGAACAATTTTTTCAAGCGCAAAAAGAGCACCGATTTCTTCAAGCTTTTTAGCGATAGCTTTGTTTGCGTCATCGGTTGAAAGTCCCTCAAATTCGCCTGCATCGGCAGTCATTTTTCCCTTTGAGTCAACTGAAACGACAATTCCGATTTCTTTATAGTTCTTACATACTTCAAAATCGTCAACGCCGAAGCCGGGAGCGGTATGAACGCAGCCAGTACCGCTTTCAAGTGTAACGTGTGAACCCACGATTACCATAGAATTACGGTTTAAGAACGGATGTGCCGTCTGGATATATTCAAGCTCTTTTCCGAGGAATGAGCCTTCTGTTTTGTAGTCATCAAATTTTGCGGCTTTCATGGTTGGTGCAACCAGTTCTGATGCCATGATATAATTTTCGCCGTTTGCTTTAACAACCGTATATTCATAATCAGGTCCAAGACATATAGCAAGGTTGCCGGGGAGAGTCCATGTAGTAGTTGTCCAGATTACGAAATAAGTTTTGTCAAGGTCAAGTCCCATAGAAGAGAATTTGCCCTTATCGTCAGTAACCTTAAATTTAACGTAAATTGAATGACACTTGTCATTCGCATATTCAATTTCAGCCTCAGCAAGCGCGGTCTGACATTCTGGGCACCAGTAAACAGGCTTTAAGCCCTTATAAATATAGCCTTTTTCAGCCATTTTGCCGAATACTTCAACCTGCTTTGCTTCAAATTCAGGGCGAAGTGTCAGGTATGGATAGTCATAATTTCCCCATGTTCCAAGTCTTTTGAACTGCTTCATCTGATTCTCAACATGAGAAAGTGCAAATTTCTTGCACTCTTTGCGAAGCTCAGCGGGCGGGATTGCACCGTTTTCAACGCCGATTGCCTTCAAAGCCTTTAATTCTATTGGAAGTCCGTGCGTATCCCAGCCGGGAACATAAGGCGCACAGAAGCCGTTCATATTCTTATATTTAACAATAATATCCTTTAAAGTTTTATTTAGAGCAGTCCCTAAATGTATTGCACCATTAGCATACGGAGGCCCGTCATGAAGAATATACTTTGGTTTACCTTCATTTTTTTCAATCATTTTAAAATAAATTCTTTCATTTTCCCACTCTTCAAGCATCTTAGGCTCTTTCTGCGTGAGATTGCCCCTCATAGAAAACTCTGTACTGGGCAAATTTAATGTACTGTTATAGTCCTGCGACATTTAAGTGTACTCTCCTTGTAAATAAATTATTTGCTGTTGCTTCCGAATTTTAAATCGGAATAGCGTGTATCGGATGATGATGATGACGGCGATGAAAATGGAAAACTATGCTTTTTTGTATCAAAAGAATATGATTTTTCATCATGTACTTCTTCTTGATGTACTGCCTCTTCAGTATGCGGCTGTTCAGGCAGAAGCTCAATATCATCCACATCAGGCATTGCCGTAATAAGATCAAGATGGCTTTTATAAAGTGAAAGAAGCTTTGCTTTAAAATCAGAAACCTCTTTTTGCATATTGGCAAGACAAATCTTTTCTTTTTCAAGCTGGATTTTTGTCTGACTTATAATCTGATCAGCCTTTTCGTTTGCTTCGGCAATTATTCTTGATGAAACCTGCTGTGATTCGTCAATAACCTGACGCCCTTGACGCTGTGCGCCCAAAAGAGCTTCCTTAATGACTTCCTCATCTCTCATATAATCACGAACTTTATCGGCAAGAACATCAATTTTCTTTTCGCAGTCTTCTTTTTCTTTCTGAAGCTGTGCAAAGCTTAATGATACCTCTTTAAAAAATTCGTCAACATCATCAGGCTTATAGCCGAATGCGGATTTATCAAATTTTTTGTTGCTGATTTCTCTATAATTCATTAAAAATCACCCCTAAATATATTTTTTAATACAAACATGTATTCTGTTCTTTTTAGTCACTCCGCCAATGCTGAATAAAATAAATTTTCCGAAGCCTCTTATTGAAAATATATCCCCTGCTTTAAGCTGTGTATCGGGGGAAAATACTTTTTTATAATTGATATCTGCACCAACAGACTTTATATACAATACTGATTTTTCTCTGCTTTGTTTTGTCACAAGCGAAGTTATACAGTCAAGCCTTAAAGACGAAACAGTTCCCGTTATTTCAGAAAACTCGTCCTTATGCTCAATCTGAACTTCTTTCAAAACTTCTGATTTTACCCCAACAGAGCCGATTTTTGTAACCTCATTCATTATCATATCAACCGCAGTATTATATATAAAAACCGTTGAACTGCCCTCGCCGACAATAATATCCCCGAGAATCTCCCGCTTAATCTGATAAGACATAAGCGCGCCCAGAAAATCCTTATGCAAAAGCTTGTCGGCTTTTCTGTAAGTTAACTTTACAGCGGTGACAGGGAATTCATTGTTATCATGCTCATAATACGGCGGAAAAACACCGAGAATTTTTCTTTTTGAAAGCTCATACCCGCCGAAAAGCGCATAATTATCATATTTCAGAAATTTTAACAGTTCTAAAGCAAGCTCACATTGCCTTTCATCAAGAAAAAAAGAATATTTTGAGATATAATTGTCCTCACAAAGCTTAACCATATCCTTGATCTTTGAACATAAAAGCCTGTCGTCGGCGCTAAGGTGATTCTGAAATGCATCGGAATTCATCAGATAAATACGCCGTTGCTTTCAAGCTCGCCGACAAGATCTTCACCCACAAAACCGACATTGTAAGGAGTAATTATAAATGTATTGTTTGCAACAGGCTTGATATTACCGCCGTTAGCATATGCAACACCGCCGAGAAAATCAATAATTCTTCTTGTCACGTCAGGTGTAGTCGATTCAAGATTTAACACTACTGTTTTCTTGGAATTCAAGTGATCTGCAATCTGTTTTGTATCGGCAAAAATCTCAGGCTTAACAAGAATAACCTGAAGCTGTGCGGTTGCGTGAATATTTACAACTCTGTTTCTTTTATCCGATGCATCGTCTATAACAGGAGCCGACTTTGAATAAATTTCATCATCTTCATCATATGCTCCCTCTTCTGACCATCCGAAAAAGTCCTTAATATTGTCTATAAACCTCATATCTCTTCCTCCGTTTATTTCCTGGCCCCAAAAAGCTTAGTGCCTATTCTAATTAAATTTGAACCATATTTTATTGCAGGGATATAGTCTGACGACATTCCCATAGATAATATACACATAATAATATTATCTATATTTTTGTCCCGTATGTCAATAAAAAGTTTTTGCATTTCATAAAAAAATTTTTCCGAACCGCATTTCGGCGGAATTGCCATCAAACCTTTTATCGAAATATTAGGCAATTCGGACATTTCATAAATTGCATCAATAAGTCCGTCTTTTAAAAATCCGCTTTTGTTCTCTTCATCCCCGATATTGACTTCTATAAGTATATCTTTTTTTATCTTAAGCTTTAAGCATTGATGGCTTAACTCTTTTGCAAGCTCGATACGGTCGACCGACTGTATCATTGAAACATTTTCTATAATATATTTCATCTTGTTGGTCTGTAAATGCCCTATAAAATGAACCTCAGCGCTTTTATCGTAAAAATCCTTTTTTGAAAGATATTCCTGAACCCTGTTCTCGCCCAGAAGATTAATACCGTTTTCGATTGCAGTATTTACAATTTCGGGAGGAACAGTTTTGGTTACTGCCATAATGTCAATACGTTCATCAGCGCTGCGGTATTTTGCTTTTGCTTCTTCAACGTCAGCTTTAATCTGTCTGATATTTTCAGCAACATAATCAAAATTGTTCATTGAAATACTCTCCTATTATTTTCAAGGCGAAGAAGTTTCCGTCGATGACGTTTCTGAAAGCTCAGACGAAGAAGAGGAGCTCGTTTCAGAATTAGTTTCGGAAGTATCTGTCTGTGATGTATCCGTATATTCTATCTGATCCTTTTCTTTCAAGCCTTCAACAATAATGTCGTCATACAAAAGAAGATAACCGTCCTTTGAAATATTTTCAGAAATTACAAAGTCTTCGCTTTCAAAAATTACGTTTATTTTCTTAAACATAATATTCTGTCCAAGCTTGACATAAACGCCTTTTTCGCCGTTTTTGAATCTTATAGCATTCCCCGGAACTTTAAGACCGCTGTAATTATCAAGAAACATTTCGACCCTTTCAACTCTGTTCTGAACAAGGTCATATGTAAGCTTGTCGCATGAAAGAATGACAATGCTTTCATCGGGATTTTCAGTTGGAATTATTTTATCAATCACGGCAGAAACGTTATTTGAAACAGAGCCTATTCTAAGCTTAACTTTTTGCTCCTGTAAAAAGCTTTTATCAGGGTCAGCTATTATCCCAATAATTTTCCAGCCGTATCCGCTTATTATTTTACCAATACTGCCCGGCTGAGACACAAAGTCCTTTGTATTAACAATCTCATTTATATCAGCGGCGGTGAGAGCTTCAATATTTTCAGGCTTTAACTTGTCCTCATAGCCGTCAGTATAGCTTACAAAATATCCTGCATTTTCAACGGAAATCGTTTGAACAGGCTCGTTCTTTTGTGCGGTAAGCGCAGAAAGTTCAGAATTAAGATAATCCGTTCTTTCTTTAAAATCCGCTGCTTTTCCCGTTATAAGCTGCATGATATTTAGCAGTGTTAGAAGTTCTTTTCTCTCGGATGCCAATTTTTCAAAATTGTTGTATTCAATACATTCTGAAATCGACTGATATTTTTCTTGTATCAGCCTTGAAATAAATTCAGGCTGAACAACATCAGCCGTTCCTTTATTTTGTATCTTTTTAAGTTCATCAAGTTCTTCAATCAGTTTTAAAACAGATTTATTGACCAAAATATCATTTTCGGTGTTATATATTTCGGCAACAACAGAGTTTTTCGCAATTTTGCTTCCGTCAGGATTTGGATAACTGACTACTCCCGTCCCGCTGTACTGAATTACTGTTTCGTCACGGACAAATATGCCTTTAAACGAAACTTTTTCGTCTGCTGTATAGAGAACAGCGGCTTCTGTCTTGTAATTATCCTGAAATGCAAGATAAATCTGACTGGAAATAGTGATTAGTATAAACAAAGACAGAAAAAACGTCAGAATTTTAACTGTATATGAATTCATTCAAATTCCCCTAAACCATTGGTTCTGAATCTAAAATTGAAATCTGCTTTGCCGGAATAATGGTGGAAATTGCATGCTTATATACAAGATACTGCTTCCCCTCACAGTCAAGAATCACAGTAAATCCGTCAAACCCCTTTATCATGCCTTTAAACTGGAAGCCATTTGTCAGATAAATTGTTACAGATACTTTTTCTTTTCGAGCCTGATTCAAAAAAACGTCCTGCAGGTTAAGACCCTTTGTCATAATATTCTCCGCCTTTCAGTAATCAGAAAATGTTTTTTATACGTATAATTTATTATATCACAGAATATCCGAATTGGCTATAATTTTTTCACACTTATTGATAATATTTTCAAAGTTTGTATCTTTATCCATCATTATCCAATTAATTCGTTCATCTCTTCTAAACCATGTGAGCTGTCTTTTAGCATATCTTCTTGTTTCTTGTTTTATTTTGTCAATGCAGACTTCAAGCTTTTCCTCGCCATTAAAATATGGTATAAGTTCTTTGTATCCTATCGCCTGACAAGCGGTTTTAAGTGAATAATTATCATAAATTTCTTTTGCCTCATCAATAAGCCCTTGATTTATCATAATATCGACGCGCTGATTTATTCTGTCGTATAAATCACTTCGGTCATTAAAGTTAAGTCCTATTATGCATTCATAATAAGGACTTTCTTCCGCTCTGCTCAAATCCTTCTGAATGCTAAGCTTTGTGCCTGTAAGCTCAAAAACCTCAAGCGCGCGGATTATCCTTGTTCTGTTGTTAGGATGAAGGGTTTGGGCAGTTTCCTTGTCAACCTCCATAAGTCTGTCAAGCATAGCCTCTGCGCCAAGCTCATCCGTCTCTCTTGTAAGACGTTCACGGACAGTGCCGTCACTTTTTATGCTGTCAAATTTAACATTGTCAATGATTGAAGAAACATAAAGTCCCGTTCCGCCGACAACTATCGGGAGTTTCCCTCTGTCATGAATGTCATTTATTGCATTCCTTGCTTTTTCAAGGTAATCGGCAACGCTGAATTTTTCAGTAATATCGAGAAAGCCCATAAGATGATGAGGAATGCCCTGTTTTTCATCCTCCGTCGGCTTTGCTGAGGCTATGTTCATGCCTTTATAAATCTGCATGGAATCTGCGCTGACAATTTCGCCGTTATGTCTTTTCGCCGTTTCTATTGACAATGCGGTTTTTCCCGAAGCTGTCGGCCCGACAATTACAACAAGAGGCAGTTTATCCATTCAATCATTCCTTATAAAATACGTTTAAATTGCTTTTCTATATCTTTTTTTGTCAGCTTAATCATTACCGGTCTGCCGTGCGGACAATATTTTATATCACCGCGGTTATATACATTTTCGGCAAGAGCAGTAAGTTCCCGAATATCGTTTTTATCGTTTGCCTTTATTGCGGATTTACAGGCAACCGAATGAAAAAGCTCGTCAAAAGCATCAGGCTGGGGATTATTTTTGCAGTTAATGAGATTTTCGGCTGTTTCTGGGATAATGTCTTCGGGCGGAACACCCTCAAGATACGACGGCACTCCCTCAACCCAAACGATATTTTTATCCTTGCATTTTATCGAAAACCCCATAAACAAAAGCGTCTGTAGGTTTTCTGAAACCGCCGAATATTCTTCCGGCGACAATAATATTTCAGCAGGACAAATAAGCATCTGACTGTCAAAGCTTTTTTCCCTTGCTTTAAGCTTTTCAAAAATAATACGCTCATGTGCGGCATGCTTGTCAATCAGAAGTAACTCGTCATTAACCTCCGCAATAATATAATTTAAAAAAGCCTCGCCGATTATTCTTATTTTTTTTGATTCTGTAATTTTATTTTCAGCCGTATGAATTTCTTCATCCTGAACAGGCTTTTTAACAAATGATGAATTTGAAATATACTTAAAATTTTCAGGTTTTTCTTCATCTATTGCTGGCTTGACGGTAATACTTTCATCTGTTTTTTCCGAAACGTACTCAATTTTCTCCGAACTAAAAGAAAGCTGTTTCGATGAATACTCCTCTTTGGGCTGTATTACTGTAACCTTGTAGTCATTCTTAGGAGGATTCTCCGTCGGCTTCTTTTCTTCTGGAATATAAAGCTCCTTTGGCTTATCCTCTTTCATAAGCGCATTTTTAGCGGCAAAATAAACGCTGTCAAATATAAGCTTTTCATCGGAAAAACGCACTTCAATCTTCGCTGGGTGAACATTTACATCTACAATATCGGGCGGAATTTTTATATTAAGCACGCATGCGGGGAATTTTCCCGTCATCAATGAATTTTTATATGCCTCTTCAAGAGAAACCGTACAGGTTACGGATTTTATGTATCTCCCGTTAATGAAAAAATTCTGAAAGGAACGGTTCGACCTCGAATATACGGGCTTTACGGTATACCCCTTAATTTCTATACCGTTATTTGAAAAATCAACCGGAATAAGCGTTTGTGCAAAACTTTTTCCGTAAACGGCATAAATATCCGAAAAATAATCACTGTCGCCTGGGGTATAAAGCTCCTGTTTGTTGTCCCTTATAAATCTTATTGAAATTTCGGGGTGAGAAAGAGCAATTTTACTTACAATCGCAGAAATAGAATTGCCCTCGGTTACATCTTTTTTTAGAAATTTAAGCCTTGCGGGAACATTATAGAAAATATCCCTTATCACTATTGTTGTTCCGTCAGGACAGCCAGCTTTTTCATTAAGCTTTTCCTCTGAGCCTTCAATTACATAATGCGTTCCGAGCTGTTCGGACTGCTGCTTAGTCAGAACCTCAACCTTTGAAACCGCCGCAATCGATGCAAGCGCCTCTCCTCTAAAGCCTAATGTCAGGATTTTGTTCAGGTCTTCTTTTTCGTATATTTTACTTGTTGCATGACGTAAAAAAGCGGTGGCTATGTCAGTTTCTGAAATTCCGCAGCCATTGTCAGTAATTCGTATATAAGTAACTCCGCCGTTTTTTATTTCAACGGTTACGGAATTCGCACCGCTGTCAATGGAATTTTCGACAAGTTCCTTTACGACGGAAGACGGTCTGTCAATAACCTCACCAGCCGCAATAAGCTCGGAAATTTCCTTGCTTAACACAGTGATTTTAGCCACATTTTTCACCTCGCTTTAAAGCATTTTAACAAGCTCCTCAATAAAATATTTTGCGTCCTCGGGAGTCAGCTCGTCAACATTTGTTTTTCTTATTTTTTCGGCAATTTCTTCGTGAGAAATGCTTGAAAAGGAAACCTGATCGAGAGAAGCTTTAACAGTTCTATTGTACCCCGTCTGATTTTCCATTTCACCCAAAAGTTCTTTTGCCCTTGTTATAACCCTCTGTGGGATTCCGGCAAGCTTTGCGACCTCTATTCCATAGCTGTCGTCAATCCCTCCCGGAACGATTTTTCTAAGGAATTTTATATCCTCACCGCGTTTCTTAACTGAAACGCTGTAATTTTTAATGCCGGAAATAAGATTTTCAAGCTCAATAAGCTCGTGATAATGAGTTGCAAAAAGCGTTTTACAGCCTAAAATGCGAGAATTCGCTATCTGTTCGGCAACCGCGCGCGCTATTGAAATCCCGTCAAAGGTTGACGTCCCGCGACCTACCTCGTCCAGAATAACAAGGCTTTGCTTTGTCGCGTTTTTCAGAATATCGGCGACCTCGCTCATTTCGACCATAAAGGTGGACTGTCCTGCTGTAAGGTCGTCGGAAGCGCCTACTCTTGTGAAAATCTTATCGACAACTGAAATTTTAGCATAGCTTGCAGGTACAAACGACCCCATCTGAGCCATAAGCGTAATAAGCGCAACCTGTCGCATATAGGTTGATTTACCCGACATATTCGGTCCTGTAATTACTGACATTCGGTTATTGTTAATGTCAAGATATGTGTCATTCGGAACAAAAAGCTCGTCCTTTAGCATAAGCTCAACAACAGGATGACGTCCGTCACGGATATCTATAATCCCGTCTATTGCAATATCTGGTCTTACATACTGATTTTTCATAGCTGCCTTGGCGAACGATGACATTACATCAATCACAGCGATTGACGATGCAGTTTTCTGCACCTTTTCAAGCTTAGTTGCGATAAAGTCTCTTACCTCAGAGAAAATATCAGCCTCAAGAGTAAGCACCTTATCGTTTGCGCCGAGAATTTTATTTTCCTCGTCCTTTAATTCCTGAGTTATAAATCTTTCGCAGTTAGCCAAAGTCTGTTTTCTTATGTAGATTTCGGGGATAAGGTCATAATTTGATTTTGTAACTTCAATATAATATCCGAAAATGCGGTTGTAGCCCACTTTAAGATTTTTTATTCCTGTTTTGTCTTTTTCTTTTTGTTCAATTTCTGAAATAATATTTTTTCCGCTTTTTATTATGTGCCGAAGCTCGTCAAGCTCAGGATTGAAGCCGTCCTTGATAACTCCCCCGTCCTTTACGGTTACAGGAGGCTCTTCTGTTATCGCATTATCGATAAGATTTTGTATTTCTTCTAACGTATCAATATTATTATTGCATTCGGAAATAAGTGACGAAGAAAAATTGCTTAAAATCGTTTTTATTTCGGGGAGCTTTTTTGCCGTCATGGAAAGTGCCTTTAAGTCCCTCGGCGTTGCAGATTTATACATAACCCTTGTCATAAGTCGCTCAAGGTCGTATACGGAATTAAGCGCATCTTCAAGCTCCGCCTGTAAAACAGATTTTGAACAAAGCTGTTCAACTGCATCAAGCCTTGATATAATTCGGGCAGGCTTTATAAGCGGTTGTTCAATATATGCCCTCAGAAGCCTTTTGCCCATTGAGGTTTTGGTATGGTCAAGCACCCAGAGAAGACTTCCACGCTTTTCCTTGTTTCTCATCGTTTCAATAAGCTCAAGATTGCGCCTTGCCGTAAGATCAAGCCCCATGAAATTATTGTCGTTATATACAGTTATTTCAGTAAATCTTCCGACCAGTGCCTTTTGTGTGTCATAAATATATGAAAAAAGTCCGCAGACAGCCGAAATCGATGAAATATCATCGCCGATTTTAAGCTCTGATAAACTTTCGGCGTTAAATTGTTTTAAAACTGAATCGGTATTTTTTTCGGGCGCAAATTCTTCGTCATCAAGAAGCTGTACGGAACATTCAAGCTTTTCTTTTATAAATGCTGAAACTTCTTTAAAGTCAAGAAACTCCTTATTGAAAAGAAGTTCTTTGGGAGAAAATCTCGAAAGTTCATTTATAAGCTCATTTTGAATGTTTTTACCGGATTTTTTAAAAAGACTGACAGCACCTGTTGAAATATCGGCAAAGCAAACAGAGCAGTCCTGTCCGTTAACGAAAACTGCCCCGATATAATTATTTTTTGAATCGTCAAGCATACTGCTTTCGGTAAGAGTACCCGGAGTCACTATCTTGATTACGTCACGGACAACAATGCCCTTGCTTTCGGAAGGGTCTGTAAGCTGTTCGCATACAGCAACCTTTAATCCCAAATCAATAAGCTTTTTAATGTATATCTCGCTTGCATGATAAGGAATGCCGCACATAGGCGCACGTTCCTGCATACCGCAGTCTTTCCCCGTCAGCGTCAGTTCAAGAAGACGGGATACCTTTACGGCATCGTCAAAAAACATTTCATAAAAATCCCCTACTCTGAAAAACAGCACGTGATTACTGTACTTTTCCTTCATCTCACAGTACTGTTGCATCATGGGGGAAAGCTTTTCCGTCACCTTTTCCATAGCTTTATATTAGTGACAGCCGCCGCAGGAAGAACAGCTTCCGCTGCATGACTGTGGCATTTCAGTCGGACAGGTTGCCGGATCTTCACCGTTTGCGGACATTGTAATAATCATGTTTATCTGAGAAAGAAAATCATCCATAGCATTTTTGGCATCGTTAAATTCAGCCATTGACTTGTTTGCCATTATTTTTCCGTAAAGTTCCTTGATTTCAGTGTCAAGACGTGAAAGCTTATCAGAATTTTTTTCAGGCTTTGACATTTCTGTATTAAGCTCAACACGCTTCATATTGAATTCGCCAATCATTTTCTGAAGCTCTTCATCCTTGTCGTTTTCTTCCTTTGTTTTGTGATATTTAAGGTATCTTTCATCCTGCTGAATAAGCTTTCCAAGTTCTCTTGTCATTTCAATTGCATTCATTTTAAATAGCTCCTTCTAATTAATTATATTTCCTTCCAATGCCCAGTTATGGGCAGCGGTAATTTCGACTTCAACAAATTTCCCGATTAATTTTTTTTCGCCGTTAAATTCAACTATAATAAATTCATCGCTTTTGCCCGAAAGATGCCCCGCGCCCTTTTTCCCCTCACCGTCAACAAGCACTCTTAAAGTTCTTCCGATAAAGCGTTTATAACGTTCGGTAGCAATTTCTCTTTGAACGGAAAGAAGTGTCCTCATGTGCTTTGTTTTTTCCTCTTGAGGAGTTTTGTCTTCAATAAGTGCAGCTTTTGTGCCTGTTCGCTTTGAATAAATAAAGCTGTATATATTATCATATTTTACTTTTCTGATAATATCCATAGTTTTTTGAAAATCTTCCTCGTTTTCATTTGGAAAACCAACAATTATATCAGTTGAGAATGAAAAGTCAGGAAGTTTATTTCTTGCGTGTTCAATAATTTTAAGATAATCCTCGCTTGTATAATTCCTGTTCATTTGCGAAAGAATTCTGTCACTCCCCGACTGAATGGGAAGATGAAAATGCTTGCAGATTTTTTTGCTTTCAATAATCGTGTCAACCAGCTCAAAGGTTGCATCCTTAGGGTGTGACGACATAAACCGTACTCTGAAATTGCCGTCAATATTGTCAATCTTTTTTAAAAGCCCGGAAAAATTAATGTGTTCATCTAAATCCTTACCATAAGAATTGACATTCTGCCCCAAAAGCATTATTTCCCTGTATCCGTCTTTTACAAGACCTTTGATTTCGTCAATAATCGCTTCCGATGAACGGCTTCTCTCCCGTCCCCTAACATAAGGTACGATACAATAAGAGCAGAAATTGTTACAGCCATACATTATCGGAACAGACGCCTTAAATGCGCCGTTTCTGACAGTACTGATATTTTCATGTATCGTTTTGTCAGATTCGGAAATTTCAAAAACCCGCTTTCGTTCGGTTAAAACCTCATGTAAAAGCTTAGGCATTGAAAAGAGTGCAAACGTTCCCCAAACCATATCAACCTGTTTATAAGTTTTTCTGATTTTCTCGACAATATGCTCCTGCTGAGCCATACAGCCGCAGATTCCTATAACAAGCTTAGGATTTAATTCTTTTAGATGCTTTAATTCGCCGATATTCCCGAAAACCTTGAGCTCGGCATTTTCACGCACTGCACAGGTGTTGTATATTATCAGCTCGGCATTATTCGTATCATCAGTAAAGCCGTAACCCATATCGGCCAACAGGCCCTTTATTTTCTCGCTGTCGCTTTCATTCTGCTGACAGCCAAAGCTGTGAATATGCGCCAGCGGAGGAGAATCGGGATAAACTGACGGAAGAAGATTTTTAATTTTTTCGACAAATTCTATATATTGCGTATCTGCGTCCAAATAACAATCCTCCCATACAATATTTATTTTATTATATCATAACGATAATAAAAAAACAAGCAATTTACCCTTTACCGCATATTTCAGCAATAAAGGGTAAAAATTAAGCTTTTACGGCTTTGTGGAATACTTTTTTGCCTTTTTTCACTATAACAAAATCCGTTATTTCAATCATTTCATTCGGGTTGTCTATTTTAACGTCATTTACGGAAATTCCGCCCTGTGTTACCAGACGTCGTCCCTCGCCCTTTGACGGGGCAAGTCCTGTTTTTACAATAAGATCAAGAATTGCTATCTTACCGTCCGTAAAATCATCGGCTGAAAGCTCTGTTGACGGCATATCTTCACTGTGTCCTGATCCGCCGAATACGCTTTTTGCAGCTTCAAGACATTTTTTTGCCTCTTCTTCGGAATGAACCATTTTCGTAACCTCATAAGCAAGACGCTCTTTAGCCTTGTTAAGTCCGCTTCCCTCAAGAGTACGTTCCATTTCTTCAATTTCTTCAATCGGAACAAACGTAATGAGCTTCAAGCAGTTAATAACATCGTCGTCGCCGACATTTCTCCAGTACTGAAAGAAATCGTAGGGAGAACATTTTTCAGGATCAAGCCATAAAGCACCCTTTTCGGTCTTGCCCATTTTCTTACCCTCTTTTGTGGTAAGAAGAGTAAATGTCATTCCGTAAACTTCTTTCCCCTCAACCCTGCGGACAAGGTCAATTCCGCCTAAAATATTGCTCCACTGGTCGTCGCCGCCAAGCTCGATAAGACAGCCCATTGTCTGATTCAAGTGGAGAAAATCATAGCTCTGCATAAGATTATAGTTAAATTCAAGGAAAGAAAGACCTTTTTCAAGTCTGGTTTTATAACACTCATAAGTCAGCATTTTGTTGACTGAAAAATGTCTTCCGATGTCACGAAGAAAATCAATATAATTAATTTTAAGGAGCCAGTCACCGTTCTTCACCATTTCAGCTTTTCCCTCGCTGAAATCAATAAATTTTGACATCTGCTTCTTAAAGCATTCGGCATTGTAATTTATCTCGTCAATAGTAAGCATTTTTCTCATTTCGGTTTTTCCGGTAGGATCGCCTATCATTGTCGTCCCTGTGCCGAGAAGTGCAATAGGCTTATGTCCCGCTTTCTGCATATGCGACATAACAACGAGCTGAAGAAAATGTCCTACATGAAGACTGTCAGCTGTTGCGTCAAAGCCGATATAAAAAGGCACTCCCTTTTCGTTGTCGAGAAGCTCCCTTATTTTTTCTTCGTTTGTCATTTGTGCAATAAGTCCGCGTCGTTTAAGTTCTTCAAAAATTGTCATTGTATTTTCCTCCTGTTTTTTATTTATTTAATAAACAAGAAAATCCTCTGACGAGAATTCTCTCATCAGAGGACGAATTAGCATAATCCGTGGTACCACCTCAATTTATCAGTATTAATAAGAATACTGACCTCAAAGCCGCTGTAACGTGCGGATAACGTATAGCCCTACTTAATTGTTCAGGCTATAAGCTCAGAGATGTATTCTCAGCCGCATTAACGCCTTTTTCCACCTGACAAAGGCTCTCTTTGGTTAAAAATCAACTGATACTTGTTCTCGTCATAGCTTTTAAATTATGTTATCACAATAAAAAAATATTGTCAATAACTATTTTATATTGTCCAGAATGATTTTTGGTCCTCACTGAATTTGATATTGGTGTACCTTGAATCAAAATATTCCTTAATAATCTGATAAAGTGCCGTACTATTTTCCTCTTTAAATCCAACTAGCTCTTCAATCCACATGCTTGCTCCGCCGCAAGCATCGGAAAGATGAATTTTAACGGGTATTCCCCCCTCATTCAATATTTCGTTCAGCTGAATTATGTTCTGAAATGTAATCATTGTTGTTGTCCTCCTTATCAATTTGTTCAGGGAAAGTAGATGAAATGATAATATACGCTATAAACAAAAGCACCGCCGCGCCCACCCATGCAATCGGTCCCGCAAGGCACACGCCGACATAGCCAAGGAATCCAGAGATATAAAGCGCCGCAAAAATCCTGAGCAAAAGTTCCGATACTCCCGCAAGAAGCGGAAATGTTCCTTTTCCTATTGCCTGAAGAACATTTCTGTATATGAACAGTATTCCGAGAAAAGTTAAAAATACAGCTATGCAGTTAAGGTATATCTGAGCCTGTTCGACAACAAGCGGCTGATCATTTCCGACAAAAAGCATAGTAAGGTATTTTCCCACAAATACACAAAAAATCCCCGCAGCAATACTATAAATAAACGAAATAATCATACAGCTTCTTACGCCGGCTTTAATTCTTCTGTACTTTCCCGCACCGTAATTCTGTGCAGCATAGGTTGCGATAGTTGTTCCTATTGCAGGATATACCTGGGTAAGCAGTTCCTCTATTTTTGATGCAGCAGTAAAAGCCCCGACAGTTACCGAACCGAATTTATTAAGAACCGCCTGCAATACCATAACGCCTATTGCGGTAATTGAAAATTGAAACGCCATAGGGAGTCCTACTCTCAAATGCTCCCACGCAAAATCCCACGAAAAAGCAAAATCTTTTTTTGAAAGCTTTAGTATATCGAATCTTTTCATAACATAAAAAAGACATAAAACTCCCGAAACAAACTGGGATATTACCGTAGCAACAGCCGCGCCGGCAACCCCCATATGTACAAAAAGAATAAGCACAAAATCAAGTACGATATTAAGTACAGAGGCGATTATCAGAAATATAAGCGGGGTTTTGCTGTCACCCAAAGCCCTAATAATACTTGAAAGAAGATTATAAAAAACTATTGAGAAAATCCCCCAGAAAATTATTATGATATAAATATACGACTGGTCTATTATATCTTCCGGGGTATTCATAAATTTAAGAAGCGGATATGCTGTCAGCACACTTATTAGTGTAACGATTACAGTAACGACTACGCTCAAAATTACTGAGGTTCCGACCGAACGCCTTACGCCGTCATAATCACCAGCGCCGAAATACTGTGCAGTAATTACGGAAAATCCGCATGTAACACCGAAAATAAATCCGATAATAAGAAAAGCAATCGCACCTGTTGCCCCTACCGCGGCAAGCGCAGATACGCCAATTGTACGTCCTACAATAAACGTATCAGCCATGCTGTAAAACTGCTGAAAAATATTTCCGATAATAAGCGGAAGTGCAAAAGACATTATTAATTTTGTGGGATTACCGACAGTCATATCATTGGTCATTCTATCCCTCCTTATAATATGTTATCGTTTACTTTAATTATGATATATAGAAGAAGAAAATGATTGTTCTATTTTTTAACAATTTTAAAATTTTTATTAACAAATAATACTATTCTTCATTAATGCGACAAAATATTAATCAATCTATCAAAAGCCTGTGTCATTAATAACTTTTTTCAAAATCTGCGCCGATGAAATAAGAGCGTTCTTTTCTGATTCATCAAGCGGAATATCAATTACCTTTTCTATTCCCTTTTCGCCGACAATTGCGGGAATTCCCAAATACAAATCGCTTATTCCGTAATGCGAATCAATATAACAGGATACGGGAAGAACGGAATGTTCATTTCTTACGATTGCCTCAACTATACGTCTGACCGCCATCGCAATTGCATAATAGGTTGAGCCTTTTCTTTTTATAACTTCATAAGCGCTGTTTTTAACATCCTGATAAAGGTTTTTGAGAGTCTGTGAATTTTCGCATTTTCCGCAGAGATTACAAAAGTCCTTTAAGTCAAGTCCTGATACGTTTGCACTGCTCCAAACAGCAAGCTCGCTGTCGCCGTGTTCACCGATTATGAATGCGTGAATACTTCGGCTGTCTATTCCAAAATGCTCACCGAGAAGATATTTTAATCTTGCGGTATCAAGAACCGTTCCCGAACCGATAACTCTTTCTGAAGGAAACCCCGATAATTTCCATGTGACATATGTGAGAACATCAACAGGGTTTGAAACGACAAGCAAAATCCCGTCGGTATTATATTTAATTATATTCGGGACGATACCTTTTAGTATATTTATATTTGTATTTACTAGGTCAAGACGCGACTGACCTGGCTTTTGAATTCCGCCAGCGGTAATAATAACAAGATAACAGTCCTTAAGATCAGAATAATCTCCCGCATAAATTTTCATAGGTCTTCCAAAGGGAATTGCGTGGCTTAAATCCATAGCCTCACCCTCGGCCTTATCCTTATTAATATCTATTAAAACCATTTCAGAAAAAAGTCCGCTTTCAAGAAGAGAAAAAGCAATTGACGCACCAACAAACCCACATCCGATTATTGCACATTTTTTTAAATTCATTTTTATTCTCCTTTAATTTATATTTTAATTATAGTATTGCGCAAAAATTATACAATAATATAGAATTATTTTCAATTATTATTTTTATAATATGAGAATTAAAGTGTATTTTATAAAAATAGAAAAATATTTTTATAAAAGCACTTGCATTTATTGATTAAATATGATAAAATACTAACGTTGACTTTATGAAATGAGAAAAGGAGGTGCAGCCCCATGGCAAAATGCGAAATTTGCGGAAAGGGTGTAACTTTCGGTATAAAGGTTTCCCACTCACATCGCCGTACCAACAGAACTTGGAAACCAAACGTTAAACGTGTAAAAGCTATTGTTGACGGAACTCCTAAACATGTATATGTATGTTCAAGATGCTTACGTTCAAACAAGGTAACTCGCGCAGTTTAATAATTACACCAATTTAAAAGAGATACTTTTTAAGGTATCTCCTTTATTTTGCCCTAAAATAAAATGAGCTGATGAAATTTTGTCAGCTCATTTTTATTTTATATTTTAGCCCAGATGCTTTCGCTTTCGTGACGTTTAGGTCTGTCCATTAAATCCAAAAGCGCCTGTTTTACATTTTTGTTATTGTGCATAACCTCATTAAGCTGTTCGGTAATAGGCATATTTACGTTGACTTTCTGACAAAGCTCCCACGCGACCTTTGCGCAGGCGTATCCCTCAACTGTTCCTACCTGTTCAACCGCGTCTTTAGGAGGCATTCCCTCGCCGATAAGAATTCCTGCCCTTCGATTTCTGCTGTGCATGCTTGTGCAGGTAACAATTAAGTCCCCTATTCCCGTAAGACCTGAAAAAGTTTCGATTTTTGCGCCAAGTGCAACACCAAGCCTTGAAATTTCGACCATTCCCCTTGTCATAAGCGCTGCCTTAGTATTGTCGCCGTATCCCATTCCGTCGCATATCCCTGCGCAAAGGGCAATGATGTTCTTTAATGCTCCGCCAAGCTCACAGCCGACAATATCGTCGCTGACATAAATCCTGAAATACTGGTTGGAAATCTGATCCTGAATATAATCGGCATATTTCCTGTCGTTTGATGCAGCAACCACAGTCGTCGGCATTCCTCTTGCAACCTCTTCGGCATGAGATGGTCCGGAAAGAATAACAATCGGATTGTCAGGGTACTCCTCACTAAGCACTTCACTCAGCCTTTTATATGTTTGGTCCTCAAGCCCCTTGCCCGTATTGACAATAACGGAATTCCTGCTGATAAATGGCGCTGCCTGCTGTGCAATTTTTCTGACAAAAGCAGACGGAATTGCAAAAATGACAATATCATTATCAGAAATAAGGCTTATATCAGAAACAAAATCAATGCTTTCATTAATTTTCACTCCCGGAAGAAGCTTTTTATGTTCCCTTTCTCTTTTAAGCATTTCAATTTCTTCAGAAAAAGCGGACCATACCGTAACCTTGTGCCCTATTTTATCCGCCATTATCGAAAGGCTTAAACCAAATCCCCCTGAGCCTAAAACTGCAATTTTAGACAAATTAATCACTCCCCGCTATCTATTTTGTCAATTTTCTTTTTACCAAATTTATTTTCTGTTCCAGCTCTAAGCCGCT